>QWCV01002967.1_pt1 | contig 12957 bp, 9 predicted proteins | sample 1972621 | NCBI WGS metagenome assembly QWCV01 (sample SAMN09866699, study PRJNA288562) | Human gut metagenome isolate pre2_stool, whole genome shotgun sequencing... | isolation source: gut | host: Homo sapiens | place: USA: California
AAACTCATAATGATAGTAAATAGATTTTTACTACACTCCGCTTGATAGGAGATAGAAATTTACTACATTTGGAGGTTTCATTATGAGTAAGAAACGTGCCCCAGAGCGTTCCCTGGAAGAATGGATGGAACTGGTAACCGAATGCAGACAAAGCGGTCTGACAGATGCTGCATGGGGCAATGAGCATGGGATATCTCCCAACTGTTTTTACAATGCAGTTACCCGTCTCCGCAAAGAAGCCTGTCAGATACCAGATCCAGTTGGAAAATCCAGCACTCTTGACCTTACATCCCATAAACAGGATATAGTCCAGATTGCTAGAACCGAGGGTGTAAAATAAAGTGTGTAAGTTAAGAAAAACAAATTTCCAAAACTTACGCATCTTGTTCATTTCACAGAGTGTGTTAAGATAACATGAAAGGATTAGAAAAGGATGAACACACTCACTATGGCAAGAAGAAAAAAAGATGTAACCCCAAACCGACAGTTTGCACAGGCTATTCTTGATCAATAGTTTATTCTTGCAAGAATGTACCGTTGTTCCAGAGGAACGGATACCGCTGTTCCGGCTGAGGGATACCGTCAGACCGGAACAGGATACCGCCGGCATCATGCCAGCTAGTGCGAGTTTACTCGCTTAATGCTGGGGCAAGATCATACACTTCTCTCATAGACTTGTAGTTAGCTGGGTCTGTAGGAACGATATTGATCTTGTAGGCATCGTGTTTTATGCGATCCAGTATGGCTTCAGCCAAAGGACTGTCATCACCGCCGAGCTGATCACACCAGCCACTGGAATCATACTGTGAGCAGAAAATCTTAGATGAATTTCTGCGCCTCTTGTGAAGCAGTTCTAGGATATCATGCTGTTCTGATTCGTTTGGTTTCAGCAGGAGCCATTCATCGATGATGAGAAGAACAGGATTCGCATATTTCGTCTGTACCTTCTTGTATGTCCCATCATTACGGGCCATCTCAAGATCATCAGTAGATCAGGAAGTCGAACGTATTTTGTGCGAAAACGCTGTTTGCAGGCTTCCATGCCGAAAGCACAGGCCATGTAGGTCTTTCCACTGCCGGTAGCTCCGGTGATGAACAGGTTTCGATGTTCCCCTGTGATGTACTCACAGGTAGCAAGCCGGTCAATGAGCTTACGGTTCAGCTTTCGGCCAGATGTATAGTTGATATGGAACTCTTTCACGTTAAATTCAACTAAGCATGGAAAGAACCATTTAAGCGCTTACTACAAATTTACCCTCCCCCAATATTTCAAAACTTTGATTTTCTAAATTTCTAATACCTAAAATTTTTGTTTCTTCACTATTTGTTTTTTGTAACGTTATATCAATTCCAAATGAATTTTTCTCATAATAGCCAAACTGATAGTCAACAATTTCGTAATCATCATAGTTTACCATTTCATATTTATATGTTGATGCTGTAGCAAGTTGAATTGTACAATAACGTACTTCGTTGCTTTTTTCACTATATATTATTTCTCCTCCAAAACCATGTTCAAGACCATATTCAATATATAAAAGATTGTTCTCATCAATCCATTCACCTCTTAAATAGTCATAGGCTCTGTTCTCTGCCATAACTTCACTATCCAAATAGTCTCCTAACTCATAGTATACCTCCATGGCTTCTATACCATCCAACCCTTTTGCCTTTTCGTACATATATTTATCTGTAGATTCTAAATTATATAGATTGACCAGTTCATCACACCCCTCATGATCCAATTCATAAATTATTTCTGCTGCTTCATTTAACTTCCCTTCTGTCAGTAAATTTTTTGATTTGATATATTCTATTTCCGTGTCAAGTGATTTATAAAAACCCATCATCCTTGCTATATCATTTGCTTTTTCATATTCACCGTTTTCAGCACTCTGAATTGCTTTATTGTATTCCTTTTCAACAACTAGATAGATTCCTCCACCAACACAAACAACCACAATTAGAAAAAGGAGAGGGTACCACTTTCTTCGTTTTATACGTTTTTCACATGTACTAATTTTTTGGGATAATTCCATATAACTTGGTTCAGCACAATATTTAGCTCCAGCATAAAATGTTTGCATGTTTTGAAAGATTTCTAATGCGTCTTTTGCATCTCTGCTTTTTATGCGTCTATAAGTGATATCTTTGTAACGTTTCTGTATTTCAAGCTCTTGATCTTTTTCCTTTCTTTCACACGCTCTATTATATTGATTTTTAACTTCTTCTGTTGAGGAAATTAGGTGTTTTTCATACGATGTTTTTATCTGCTCTTGTTTCCTTTTCTCATCTTGCTCTGCATCCACTATCCGCTCAGTCATTTCTGCAATAACTTTATCTTTCACACCCAGTAATAATTGCTTCTGTTCAATATCAATAAAACGTAACGCTCTATTTAATAATTTATTACCTTCCCAAAACTCAGTTTCTAATTGATATTGCCGTTTCCTTTCTTCAACATACGATTCATATTCTCCACTAAACTCAAATACTGACTTAATTTCATCTTTAGAATAATATTTATACACATAATATTGTCTTGCATATTTCTTTATTATTCCACCATCATCCAGTTCAACATGTTTCGTCTGTCCATTAGCTGTTTGTGTTCTGCTCAGCCTTAAATCTTTCAATTTATCAACAGAAGAAGTATGCTGTTCAGCAAGAAACATGCCTAAATATGCATTTCCATTTTCTGCATCAAGATTTAGCACTTGATCAAAATAATTCTCAGCCTCATCCCATTTTAAGTCCTCTAGTGCCATTTGTCCTCTTTTTAAAAGTGCATCAACATTCACACCTCCATAATACGAAGTTGTTACTGGATCTTGTCCTTTCTTATGCAACAGTTTTTTTATGCCATCCAAAAGATCCTGCATAAATCCTAAATTTTCCATATTCAGTGATTGCTTTGAGCTCAATTCATCCGGTAAATCATAGGCAGTCATTCCATGATATACTGGAATAATGGTTTTATCACTATTTTTTTCTTCGGATAACTCAAGATATCTTTCCCATTCGTTTTTTACCCATACGGCATTCACATTTTCTGGATTTGTCGCCACTACTATCATAACTTTTGCGCTATTCAATGCAGCGAAAATAAGCGGTTCAAAATCAAGTCCTAATTTCCCTTTCAGAGTTTTCTTTGCGAAGAAAACTTTTAATCCGGATTTTGTAAGTGCAGTATATATTTCATAAGCAAATACACTATCTTTTGTATGCTTTCCAGTCAGGTCATCTGTTTCTTTATAACAAATAAACACATCATAAGAAGGTTCGTTTTTAGTAATTGCATCATATTTTTTATATATACTATCTATTCTTTGTGCTCGTTCTTCATATTTTTTTCTTACACCTGGTCTAGCATATGTCAGTGCATCTTTATAATCTATATCCAAAAGAATAGATTTCTTTTGCATCCTATGCAATGTAGGGTGATATTCCCCTGTTTTTCGATCTTTCACATATTCAATCCCATAGCGACTAAGTGTCAATCCCCAATGAGCTTCAGGATCTGTTTGATCTTCATCTAGGAGCTTTTCATATGTACGCATTGATCCATGAAAATCTTTATTTAAACGCAAATGTGTTGCTCTATTAAATAAATTTTGCTTTTTTTTATGATTTGGCGATATTGTATTAACTGTTCCGCAATATAAACAGATTCCTAATGTTCCTTCCTCATTAACCTGTACTTGTCCACCACATACTTCGCACAATACTTCTCCCATATCCTAGTCTCCCTCTTTATTATTGCATTCGTCCTTTAAAAGTTGATACAAACTATTATTTTTCATATGTCTCATTATTACTTTTAATTATTTGTATTTGTTATGTTCATTTTTGAGCAAAATTTGAATTTATTATCTGTTCTGCTCTGTCTGGACTCTCTCTCAACGTTACCAGGAATTGATATATTCCAACTGGTTCAAGTTCCGGTCGCACTTCATGTATTTTCACAGGATTGTATCCTCTAATTTCTGGTTCTGTCTGTAGTGTTCTGTTCTCCAACCAGATCAGAAAAGCCTCCTTTATATCTTCATACTTGCACAAATTTTGAGCAAGTATCTTTGCCACTACGATTGTTTCGCCTTTTTCTTCAACTAAATATGAAATAATCTCGTCCATTTTATTTTCCGCTTCTCTTTCCATTGCTTGTCAACTTACTTTTCCACGTTAACTCGATTTCCAAATTACATTGTCGTTAATAGACTCTTGTATTTTGAAATAATGTAAACATTCTCTTTGATACATCTGATATAATTCTTATAACATTAGCTGATTCTTAGAATATTTTTCGTAGTCAAAAATTATTCTTTTCTAATGCTAATCCATCCCTTGCTGAATACCTGACACGCCCCATTTCGTCACGTCCTAAGCATACAACCCATATTTCATCACCAATATTTACAATTTCTGAAGGTGAATTAATTCTTTTCGTACTTAGTTTCGATATATGTACAATGCCTTCCAAACCTTTATATGGATCAACTCGTATTCCCCAATCATTTATCTCTAGTACAGTACATTTTAATAACTCCCTCGGTTTCTGTACTTGTGATTTATACTTGTCTATTTGTTTTATTTTTTCCTTAACATCATTATTGGTAGGTTCCAAATCAAGGTATCTATGATAATATTCTAATGCTTTATCTAAATCTCTATGTTCAAAGAATTCATCGGCACGGGATTTTAAATTTTCTTTTGTTGCAATTCCCTGCACATTAACTGTTCCTTTAATTTCTATTATCTTTTCTTTTAGACGTTCCATAGTATATTCAAGTCCACAATACTCACATTGCGCTCTCGCCTCGGCCTTCATTACAATTTTTCCACCACACACATCACATATTAATGCATCCATTTTTCTACCTCCTGCTTGCTAACCTTCCTTTAAACTGCTGTGCAAACGCTCTCGCCTCAGCCTCTACTAACTGGTTCTCATATAATTCATGTCCCATTTCAGGTCTGATATAATTCTCAAAATTATACTGATATTGATAATCTCTTACATTTTGTGGATGATCTGCACATTCTCTTTGGTGTGCATGCCACAATTCATGTGCTACAGTATCCGCCGCTTCTTCAGAATTATATAGCATATATTCATTTATACTAAGTGTATTTGTCGCTACATTATAACCGCCATAATCACCTTCCTGCGGATTGTTATAATATTCAATCGTAGGAGTATTTTGGAATCCAATTACATCCTCTACATAATGTGCTAACTCATCAATGGCATGTTTTTGTTCTGGTAATGATATGCTTTCCCAATTTTCTGTTTCAAAATTATTGAGTAATGAATCTAGTCTTTCAACATCTTCATATATGTTAATCTCTTCGAATCCCTGATTCAATGCTTCCTGATTTAGCTGATTATATATTTCTTCATAATCTATTTCAGGAATATCTTCAACACCTTCAACATCCTCACTAGTTTCGTCACCAGTTATATCAATGCCCTCATTTGCATCATGAACAAATGGCTCTTCTCGTAAATCCGAATTTTCCGGCATATTGTCTAGTTCTTCATGTCCTAATGTTTCTTCTGCTTCTGATGAATTATCTAATTCTAGATTACCTTCTGATCGTTCCTCAGATTCTTCTACTTCAGGCAGTCCTTCAACATACGACAAGTCTTCATCCATCTGTTCTTCTGTAATTGTTTCTTCATACTCTATATTATTTCCATACAATTCGCTATTATTTAGATTTTGTGCCACTTCATCCCAATTTTGCGGCATCTCGTATATATTTTTCGTTGCTTCTCCTTGATCTAAGCTATCGTATTCGTCATAAATTCTTTCTCTTTGTTCATTTATAAACGCATCTATTTGCTCGCTGCTTACACCTCGTTCCTCCAGATTCTCACGATAATTTTGCAGAGTTTCTTCCGTATCTCTCTCTCTACTATCTATTATTTCCGGTGTTATCTCTCGGGTTAATGTCTTTACACCATTCCCATCATTTATGTCTTCTTCGTCTTCTCCAAAACTAATCTGCCCCGATGAAATCAAATTTTCCAAATTATCTTTTTCTTCAGGATTTTCTTCTAACATCTCATTATAAATTTCTTCGTTAATAAAAAGAGGTTCTGTTTCTGTCTCAACATTAGCCTCCGTGTCTTCCATAAAATCTTCAGTTAAAATATCCCTGAGTTCTCTCAATTCTTCCAAATCATCAGTATTATTTATGTACTCGGATACTTCTTCTAATGGCGAAAACTCATCAATATCGATTTCCTCAGTTATTTCGCTTTCAAGACTTTCCGGCGTTAAATCAATTTCTGAATTTTCTTCTAAATCACTTAACTCGCCTTCAAAAGAATTAGCCATCTCTTCTATTATCTCATCATGAATATTTTCATCGCTAAAAAACTGCTCCGATTCATTCACAGCATTTTCTTCTATGTCTTCTAATAATTCTCCTGTTAACGCATCCCTAATATCCAGCAAAGTATCTATATCATTGGTTTCATCTATATATTCGGACACTTCTTCTAGTGATGAATAATTGTCAATATCAAATTCCTCTATTGCTTCGTCTGCCACCATTTCCGGCATTGATTCAATCTCCGATATTTCAGGCACTTCTTCTAACCCACTCGAATCATCTACATCAAAAGAAACATCTGATATTTCTTCTATCGTTTCACTTTCATCAATTTCAGAAACAACAGCCGAACTTTCATTATCAGAACTAATATCCAGATCATTATCGAATCCGGTGTCCCCATTTTCATCCTCACACATCGCATCTTCCCCTATACTTAAATGCACATTTTGCATTATCATCGTTAGTATTCTTTATACCCGTTTCATTTTTCCATAGGATTGCAATTCAGATATGTATTCAATATCTTCATATACTGTGCTTCTGATACTTCAATATCTTTCTGTTGAACCACTTTTCTTAAAAGGCGGATCTTTACACAATTACACATTTGCATTTGATTAGTAAACAAAAAGTTTTCTTTTTCAATCCATATATCTATTGACTTTAAGCAAGCGCATAATGATTTTATATCAACAATTTTATTGCCATATTTCTGCATTAGTCTTGTAGCATAATATGCTGCGTCTGATCTGAGTTTCATAACACAAGCTTTACATGGCCGTGAATATTTACACTCTCTAAACGGAATTAAATAAAAACTGTGCTTACTCCAATAATTCATCCGTCTATGTATTTCATCATTTGATACACTCAATCTTATATTTTCATTGTCACGTATATCAGGTGTTTGAACTAAAACAGGCTCCTTTATTATTTCACTACTGACAAAGGCCTGTCCCACTTCAAGTTTTGCAATATAATCTGTCTCTAGGTTATGCATATTTGTTGCAGCTGCAATTGTTTTGCGATCTGATTCTTCTACTAAACGAAATACTACCTTTAGTCCAGTATTTTTTATCACTTCTCGTCCCACTGCTTCTGGTGATTGATCTGCTATAACTACTCCAGTTCCATAAGAACGAATCTCTGCTAGCATATTTTCCAGCGACCTTACTGTGCTATTTCCCCCATTCGCATTATCGCTATTACTTTTCGCCTTAAATAAGACATGAGCTTCATCAATTAAAAGTAAATTTTTAAATTTTCCATCACCAAATTGATTATGTTTTGTATATACACAAATATTTATCAAAAGTAATGCCATTAAAACGGACTTTTGGTTTTCGTTGTCAATGGCATTCAATTCCAATACCGTTGGTTTAGATAACAGATCTTCTAGTGGAATCGTATGTACTGTGTCGTAAATATTCGGATTTTGCTCAATCAAGTTCCTTAAACGCAAAATGCCCGCACTCTGCAGATTACCTTTTACCTCTGCACTATATTTTTGATTATCAATTAACTTCTTAAATACCAAAATAAATTCATGTAATCCAAATAATGTAACATCATCATCTTGAGCTGTGCTGTAATCCTTCCACCCATATTGTACATACGCTTCCCGAATTGCCTGTTGGAACACAGTATCTAATGGTGACGGCATCGAAAATGCTGCTTTAAAAGCACTAGCAAGACTCGGTATATATTGTTCAATCGTAATCCCTCTTGGTGGAATAAACGGGTTTATCACAAAAGGACTAATACCATTATTTCCAGGCGTAAAGATTTGAAGTTCAGGTATAGCATCTATCATTGCACGATATTCGGATTTCGTAGGCTCTATGGCCAGAAAAGGAATTCCTTTTCGGTAAACCTGCAGTAACAAACGTACAGAAAATGTAGTTTTTCCTGTTCCTGGCATTCCAACAACCAACGCATGCCTTGTCAAGTATTTGGGTGTACATCCGACCTCATCATCAATCTCATCAATACCATATATTTTCCCAATTTGAATATTGTCTTCCTGCATTGCACGAGCATCTATCAAATGAACATTTTGTACAATCTCTCTTTTTTGTATTCCGACAATTTTTTTATTATCTACCGGAACCTGAAAAACTTTCGTAGCTTCTTCCGCCGTTATCAAATATGGCAATCTCACCAAGTATCTCATTACCTGTATTTGCTGTAAAATATTCCACATCCGTGCATTTCTGTATTTTTTTACCAATGCCTGATTAACATTCCACGGATAGTAAGGAAGCATTTTTTTAATAGAAATATTTTCAGCATTAAGATTGACTGTAGTAAAAGATTCTTCCAATTTTCCTTGTAACATACTCGCAATTAACGCTGAAAGTGATGCACATTGACTTTGAGTACCATATACCAAAAAATTATATCGAAACATCGGCTGTTGCAGATTTGCGTATATATATTGATATGCGTCCTTAGCAGACTGAGCCATAAAATCCTGATAGTATGTTCCCATTCCTGTCATATTTCCCGCAGCAATTCTACTCAGCATATTGTATACTTCAGTAATACACATCCTTTCTTTACTGGTATAACTGTCTGTTATTAGCTGAATTGCCACAACTGCACCCGGATACTTTGATAATTCTTTTGTAAATAACGTATAGTCTGTTCTATCATCTTGAATTGGTGTAGCAAAATAATATGGCATTACCCCTTGCGTATGTACTGTGCATTGTTCTGCTTTTACAATAGCATTGAGATAACTCTCTGACAAATCTTCTTGTAAGTTTTGTATCTCCTTAAAGTCACTTTTTATGACTTGAAAACCACCAGCTCGTAAATGTGATATTATATTTTGTTCAATCAAGTTACCTCTTTGTACTAACTTCTCTTCAGAATCTGACAATATCCTAACAATAAAATAAAGTCGCAGCTTATTCTGCACTGATGTGTCTTTTGCCTTTTGTACATTCCACAGCAATTCAAATACTGTTTTTCCAGGTTCACAATATCTCGAACATTCTTTTAGCATCTGAATAAACATTTTTTTATTCATTTCATCTGCTATCTCTTCTTGTTCCGAAATATTTGCATAATAAGGAATAGATATTATTTCATATGAAAAACACCCTAATATTTGTTTGTTATTCATTGATAATTTATACATACCCATCCCTCATTTCATATTATTTACTTTGCTTACATAAGCTATTTCTTTCAGCTAAAACGTTATTAAACTCTTTTATGTCTTTTAAAACATCCTCTTTTTGAGCAATTTTTATTTCTATCATTTCGCTCATTTTTACTAATCTTGTCTCCTGATCCTGTACCACTATTATGCTCATTGGATCGCTATAATGCACTTTATCTATCAGCACATTTAATCTCTCACATACTTTGTCATCGGTACAGTTTGCTCTTGCATACTTCAAATTATGCTCTAATAATTGTAAGAATTTCATTTTCTGATCAACACTGCTGTCTTGATTACTAATAAATTTGCCGGTTACAAGAGTACTGTAAATAATTACACAATATAAAGCTAATGGGACGATCTCGATAACAATTCCCCATTTTGCATTAAATGGAATTATCGCAAATATCACTGATAAAAGGATTTCCAGTCCGAAATATATATTGCTGAATAATACTGCTGATATTCCTGAAACTTTTTCACACGGTTTCTTCTCTAAAAGGATAAACGAAAGAATCACACCTCCTGTAGACAGTGCAAAAAAAACTTCTCCTATCCAAAATGAAACCATTTTATGTTTAAAAATCAAGCATTCTAACCCAAATGTTAAACCAAATATCAGAGTATAAAGACCAACTATCCAGTTGCACTTTTTATCCATATTCATCCCCCTGTTACATTACATTCTACCTAATACTTCTTGAACTTTACTATCATACTGTGCTTGAGAAATAAGCTCCATATCCAACATCTTCTTTAATTTTGTTAGTATTTCTATCGGATCTTCTTCTATAGTTTTAGCACTCTCCGTTGGCGATGCATCTTCCTCTATCTGGTTTGGATTCATGGCATCATTATCAACATTGAAAGGACTATCAAATTTCTCTTTTTCCGGAAACAATCCACCACCAAAGTCAATATCAAATCCTCCTAATTCTCCTGATGTATTTTCTTGTTTAGAGGTATTATTTACATTGCCGCCTCCAAAGTTTAACGGCGGGTTAGAAAACTGGCTTCCTAAAATAGGTTCCATATTATCTCTAAGCATATTTCCAAAAGCCAGAGCCATTGGTGCTTGTGCTAACATTCCCACTGCTCCCTGATTGCTTCCCAAATTTGAAGCATACAGCTTAGTAATTTCAGCCACCTGTTCATCTGCCCAGTTGTACCCTTCGATTGCTCTGCTCTTTGCACGTCCTCCAGCTCTTATTACATCTGTTTCTGCATCCGATTCCGCATCAATACGTCTTAATTTTCTTTCATAGGTCGCTTTTTGAATATCTTGCTGTCCTTCCAAGATAACTTGATATTGCTCGTCCGGAATACTGATTGTTCCAATCACAAAATTATATATTTCTACTCCAACATCGTTAAATGTTTCCTGCAGTCTTTCTCTTACAGCAACTGAAAAGTCTGACAAGTATGTGTCAAGCAGCAAAAAATTCATACCTTGTTTTTTCATTACTCTAGCAAGGTATTCTTTCACTTTTGTGGAAACATTCTCCCTGAAATAGTTTAAGCAGTCCTCCGCTTTTAATTCTCCTTCCGTTCCAACAATTTTGCTTAACAGCATGCGAGGATCTATTACTTTCAAGCCTAATGTTCCACTTGCACCAATTTCCAACAACAAATTATATGTATTATCCATTACTCTGGCTTTGCTCATTGTGCCCCATCTATAATTGAGTGCCAATGCCTTATTCACAAAATATACTTCACATCTGAATGGCGATACCCCACCTGACGGAAGATTTAATAGCTTACTGACAAGTGGGATATTGCCTGTATGAAGTGGATATTTACCAGGACCAAATGAATCTAACATCTGCCCATTCTTAAAAAATACCGCTTCTTGTGATTCATGAACAATCAACTGAGATAAAGTATTAAATTCTGAATGTGGATATTTGTAAACTAAAGTGTTATTATCTCCATCGTAAGTAATTACATCAATTAAAGTCAATTTTCTATCCTCCCATACTCGAATCGTCCCATTAAATCATATAAATATACTATTTTAATTTATCACATCTTTCCCCTCATTTTTTACCCTCGACACAAACAGACATACTTACCTACATAATTAGGATTAAAAATTCAATCTTCCGAAATTCCTTGATTTTTCAAGGCTTACCGCCTATCAAATATCAAAACCTTATGTATTTTCCCTTGTTTTTGCCCTTATGAGCCGAAACAAGGGAATTTTTTATGCTTCGCCCACAACCTTATCCAAGAGCCTTGCGGAAGTCCGCTTCGCTTCTCTGGTAGAGTGGGCATAAATGTTCATTGTGGTACTGACATCAGAGTGTCCGAGAAGTTCCTGCACATCTTTGGGTTTTGCACCGCCCGAAAGCAGATTGCTTGTGTAGGTATGGCGGAGTGTGTGGAAATGAAAGTCCTCCAATCCCTCAACCTCTGCTTTTGCCTTGCGGCAAATCTGACCGACTGCACTTGCAGAAACAAAAGCACCGTCCTCTTTTAAGCAGACAAAGGATAATTCTCTGTCATTTTCGGGCGTTTCCTGTGTTCTTTGCAGACTGTAAACCTCATAATAAGTACGCCCTTTTTCTTTGACCGTCTTACAGTAGTTCAGATGATACAGTTCGCCATAAAGGAAACGGTTTTTATGCTGTTCTGTTTTTACTTTCCGTAAGATGTCCGCCAATGTGTCACAGAAATCAACGGTACGGACTTTACTGCGTTTTGTCGTGCCGACTTCGTGCTTATGCCTTGTGCCATTGTACCGCATACTGCGTCTTACGGTTAGATACTGCTCGTCAAGGTTGATGTCCTGCCAAGTCAGACCGCAGACCTCTCCGATACGCAAGCCTGCATAGTAGGCTATCTGCACCGCAAGCAACGCAGGGTGTTTCTTTTGGGTTAAGAAGTCCGTCAGTTTTTGGTATTCCCCGTGTGTAATGGTAGGAACAGGAACAATATCTTCTTCGCTGTCCGAGAAAATATCTGTTTCCTCTTTTCTGCCACGCAACTTCACATACTGCATCGGGTTAAAGGTTATCAGCCTTTTCGGAAATACAGCAAAACGAAATGAATTTTGCAGTACCGCCGAGAATTGCAGCATATAGCCTTTACTCATCGGCTTTGAAGTTGTACCGCCAGGATTTATCCCTCCGTAACTCATCAGGTCGATAAACGACTGTAAATGGTCGGCAGTCACGGTTTTCAGTTTTCGGCTGCCAATGGGATATTTTTTAATCTTTTTGACTGCCGCCATATATGCCATAACCGTACCGTTGCTAAGGCTGCCGGGCTTCAGTTCTTCCTCTACCCACATATCCAGCATTTCGCCAACCGTGATGTTTTCGGCTTTCCCGACAAACTTCTTTTCCTCATAGTCAGCGATTGCTTTTCTGAGCAGGGCTTCTGTTTCAGACTTGCTTTCTGTTCCCACAAACTCTTTCTGTACTTTTCTGCCGCTT
>QWCV01002969.1_pt1 | contig 12955 bp, 13 predicted proteins | sample 1972621 | NCBI WGS metagenome assembly QWCV01 (sample SAMN09866699, study PRJNA288562) | Human gut metagenome isolate pre2_stool, whole genome shotgun sequencing... | isolation source: gut | host: Homo sapiens | place: USA: California
TTAACAGAAGGCGGAATTACAAACTCAAAATTCTGATAATTGATATATCTTGTACTTGCCTGCAGCCTTGTCGGAGCACCTCCTATATGAGTATACCATTCCCGAATCACTCTGGCCGAATACCCATCCAGAACCATTTCTATATTTACATACTCCAGTACACGTCCATGATTTGTTTTCAGACATTCCAGCCCTCTTTTATAGTTTTTCTCCGGGTCCTCTATATCGCTGCCCCAACAGATTCCAGCTCTTTCTCCCATCAACGTAAGCGGTTTTCTCGTTGTTTCCTCCAAAAGCGTAACTTTGCCCATCGTACAGCCCTGATCTGTCCTAAACAGATTTTTTCCTTTCCTCAGTCATTATAAGTATCTTACTACAAAACCTTCGATTTTCCAAATAGTTCTCTTCAGTCAGTATAAAGAATCCCCGACATCATTTGGGAAATTCATCCAAACTCGCTGTGGAACAATACAGTATTCTGTTTGATTTTCTGAAGATCTTATAATCTTCATGTAAATGTAGGCTAAAATATTAGTCATTTCTTGCTTTTTTTAGATTTTAGGATAATATATTCGTTATGAACACCCATATATTTTCAAAACAACCCCCACTGGAAATCGAAGGAGAACTGGAACATCTGTTTGAGGAAGTTCCATTCCTCTCCATAGAGGAGGTCGCATATGTCAAAGATTGAACGTCTTCATGTTTTCTATCATGGTCGAAAGGTCGGAACAATGATGCTTTACCGGAAACGACTGACAGCATTTGAGTATGATAATACATGGCTGATTGCCGGATTTCCGATCAGTCCGTTTTCTCTTCCGTTGGAAAAAAAGTATTTCTTCCTAAAGTCGATCCATTTGAAGGACTGTTCGGTGTATTCGCAGACAGTCTTCCAGACGGATGGGGCGTCTGCTTGTAGGCCGGTAATATCCATGAGCGTGTAAACGAATGTCTCGGCATTTATCTCCAAAATCCATCCTGATACACAAAAGATCCCGGCATTTCCATAGAAAAAAGGACGATTCTAGAAAGGATTGAGCGTTTTCAAAGCCTCAATCCTTTCTAGAATCGTCCTATCTCTTTAAACATCATGATTTATGCAAAACATGCTACTGAAATAATGACTGATGCAAACATAAAAAAGAGTCCGCCTATTCGCATAAATGCAATATATAAATCCGTTGGTTCTCCATTTTTCGCGGTAAAATAATGTTCCATTTTCCAAAGCAGCTTCGGATTGATTAACATAAACAATCCTAAAAGAAATAAAATGACCGGCCAAATAAGATTTATATCCTTCATTTTCTATCTCCCACAAATAATTTTATTTCGTGCACGAAAAACAGTATTTCCTCTATATCTGGAAACCTTACCATTATACAAAGGTTTACATAAAAAATTATAACGGATTTCAGCATAGCCGCAGATTCCCTGAAGAAGACCTAGCCTGTAAGATGTCACTTCCAAATACCGCTACCAGATGTTAAATGTCTTATCCGTTGTCCTGCACTGTACCTGAAGTTCATAATAATGCTGGATCAGCCGATCTTCCTTATCTCTTCGTTCCAACAGCTTTACATTGAGTACTTTTCCTTTGAAAAGTACACCTGGCCTTTTCATTCTGAAATGTCCTCTTATGTTGATCGTACCAAGAGCAAATACTGCCGCACCGATCAGTACAAGCACGATTGTCTGGAAAGTAAAAGATCCCATAGCTTTTTCTCCTTTGTCATATTTCCAAAAAGATCCTGCCCCGGCTCATTTCCTTTTAGTTCTGTCCGTAATATGCGTTTGCTCCGTGTTTTCTGTAGTAGTGTTTATCCTGAAGATCCTGCGGTGCCGGTTTTACTTCCGGATTAATCATCTCACAGCGGGCTGCCATCTTCGCCACTTCTTCCAGGACAACGGCATTGTGTACAGCCTCATGGGCATTTTTGCCCCATGTAAATGGCCCATGGTTCTTGCAGAGTACCGCCGGAACAGCCTCGTAATCTTTCTCCTTGAATGTTTCTACAATTAAAAGGCCTGTATTTTTCTCGTACTCATCAAATTCTTTTCCTTCCAGACAGCGCGCACATGGAATTTCACCATACATGTAGTCTGCATGTGTCGTTCCATAGCACGGAATTCCTCTTCCCGCCTGTGCCCAGCTTGTTGCCCACGGAGAATGGGTATGAACTACGCCTCCGATGTTCGGGAATGCTTTATAAAGCTCCAGATGTGTCGCTGTATCGGAAGAAGGGTTGTATTTTCCTTCAACTTTGTTTCCTTCCAGATCCATTACAACCATATCTTCCGGTTTCAGTTTGTCATAATCCACGCCACTTGGCTTGATTACAAAATACCCTTTTTCCCGGTCAATCGCACTTACATTCCCCCATGTGAATGTAACCAATCCATATTTCGGGAGATCCATATTTGCCTCGTAAACAATCTGTTTTAATTCTTCCAGCATTTTTTATTCCTCCGTAATCGTATATAATACTACTTTGTTAATCTCGCGGTTTGTCGATACAATCATCCCTTTTTTATAATATCGATTCCGCTTACTTTCAATTATACCATTGTATATAATTTTTTGTCATTATTTTGGGGATGAATGATCTTAAAATGAGCAGGAATCTTCCTTTAAAAGTATTTTTCCTCAAGTGCCAGAAGATCTTCCGGACCTTTTGCTTCTTTCAGTTCCTCCACAAGTTCTTCATTTGAAAGCATCTCGGCAAGTCTTGACATATTGTCCAGATGCTGATCCGTATTGCAGGAAGCAAGTGTGAAAAACAGAATGGCATCCTTATCATGGTCAGTCGGATCAAAACTTACCGGCTGATCCAGCTTCATAAAGGCAATCTCTGTCTTATGTACGCCTTCTGCAAATTCCTGCGAATGTGGCATCGCAAGCCCTGGCATGATTACAATGTAGGGACCATATTTTTCGACACATTTGATAAGGTCTTCTTTATAATTTTCCTCCACTGTTCCGTCCGCTTCCAGAACTTCACAGCTCATTCGGATTGCATCTTTCCAATCTTTTGCACTCTTTGCAAATTTATAATGTTTCTTTTCCACAAATTCTTTTAACATCTCTCTGACTCCTAGAATAATACTTTGATTTACAACCAGCTCTATCTTCTGCGTCCCTATGTAGGCGCGAGCTTATAAGTCCTGTCTCCCTTTAATTTTCCTGCAGAAGACTGGAAAAATCATGGAAATATCGTTCCCGTTCTTCGGTTGTCATCTTCACCAGTTCCTCAAAGCGATCCATGCTGATATATCCTGCCGAAAATAACAGCTCAGTATACTCTTTTTTGGAGAAACCATATACTTTCTCCCATTCACAGATTTTTTTCATACCATAGTAGTAACAGGTAAAGTATCCCGGGGAGTTCTGATGTGCCCTCACCTGACCTCTTGCTGTCACCCAGTCAAATCCAAGTTCCTTTTCATAAAGCTCAATTACTTCTTCCAACGATGCACCATAGTAAAAAAGCATTAGATCGGCACAGATCCGCACAGAAGCATGATGCCGCCGGTATGCGACAAAAAGTGGAAAAAACGGGTCTTCTGAAAAAAGATCCTGAAAGGCGCGCTCGGTTCGAAGACAGGTTCCTTCCAGAAGTGGCACCAGCTTAGCTCCAATTTTCACCGTCTCCGGTGTCTCATCAACCACAGCACGCACATACTGTACATGATGGCCCGGATATGCTTCATGAAGCGTGTTCATCCGGATCCAACCATCCGTTACATTTTTATAGTTGTATACATTCAGAAACATCTGTCCTACAAGAGGCCGGATACTGAAATCTCCACCTTCATAGCCGCCCCACGGATAAGAATCTTTACAGCACTCCGGCACCGGCAGACAGATACACTCTTCATCCTCCGGAAGCCGGACATACTCATGCGCCAGTGCCCTTGTCCGTTTTAGATACTCATTTGCACGGGCCAGCATCTCTTCCGGGGTGTCACACGGTCCTTCATATTTAAACAGGATTTCATTGATTTCCTCCATGGTAGTCGGCGCCGGTTCCGGAATATCCAGCCTTCCGGCAATATCGAATACGTCCGCCCTGGTCTTTTCAATCTCTTCCTGATACCAGGAAAGGAGCTCATCCAAAGACACACCCATCTGTTTTTGCAAGATAGTACGGTATAATTCTTCGTCCATCTTCACCGTCTGTTTCAGATCCTCTTCCTCCGTCTCCGCTGGTATCATTTTTTTACCATCCCGAAGTTTCTCTGCCATTTCTTCTAAAACAACTTCAGTCTCTGCCAGGGCCTTTTTCAGTCTTTCCAGTTGATTTTGTGAAAAGGATGAAAAAAATCTCTTCAAGTCCGTTCGGTACATCTCCACCATTCTGCTTTCTCTCATGAATTCATCTGAAAGATCTCCTTTTCTTCCCTTCTCTTTTGCCTGAATCAGTTCAAGTACACTATCCTTAGCTTCACAGATCTCGCGTAGATAGTCTAGCAGCCCCTGGCAACGTTCCTCGTCCGGATGCCGGTTCAATCGGGAAGTATTCTCGATTTCCCAGTGAATCCCAAGATGATCTGCCTCCGGATGTTCTTCTTTATCACGCAGTTTGTACTCCAGAGAATCCAGAAAATCCTGAAAGTGATGTTTTACCATAGAGAAAACTCTATCCGGCTCCTCCAGAGCATCCGCCCTGTCTCTCAACTCCTCCCACCTGCTCCATGCCTGCTTCATATGTTCTTCTGTCGGGAGGAACAGTCTGCCTCCCGCCTGTCTCTCATCCAGCTGAAATCTGGATAACAGTGCGCAGTCCCTGTCCAGCTCCCGGTACTGCCGAAGCAGTTCCTCCTGTCCTTTTGCCATTCCAGTCACTCCTTTCCGCCTGATTGATCGGTTTTATGATCTTTTCTCCATCTTAGCACAGCATCTTCCCCTCCTCAATATGTCCGGGACAGGGGAATTCCTACTGCTTGATTCTGGAAACCACGTTTAGATCCACAAACGCTGTCATTTTCCACTGATCTCCCTCTTTCTCCAACGCATACCGGCATTCCTGTGTCATCAGCTGCAGCGCCTTTCCTTCTACCTGTACGTAGTACGTCTCTCTGGTGGATACCACACAATTCTGCTCTCCACTGTAAGCCACATCTGTCAGTTCATATGTATCTAACTGCTCCGTGATATCTCGTTTCACATATTGCTCTTGTTCCTTATAAATTTCACTGCCCGCTTTTAGATAATCGGAGATCAAAGAGAAATCGTTCTTAGTCACCGCATCCGGGAAGCTCTTGAGGTACTGTTCTACTACTGCCTCCGGCCCGTCCTTGTAAATATCGTGGCTGTCCGCACTCAACAGGACATTCGCCCGATAGCTGTAGCCGCACTCTCCGCCATATTCTTTGCTGTGGTATCCCACCTGAATATCCGCCTGATCATCAACCGACGCCCCAGTACTGTCTTCAAATTCAAGGAGATATAATTCCTTTTCCATCTGATAGATCTGCTGATAAATACTCTCCATGGAATATACATCGCCTACACTATAATATTCTCCGCCGGTCTGAGCCGCAATATCTGCAATTTCCGAGGCGTCTATACTTCCGATTCCAATGATAAATACCGGTACCCGATACCGCTTTGCCACTTCAATGACATCCTCTTTGGTACAGTTACTATAGTTGTCCAGGCCGTCAGTAAAGGCAATCACGCACCGAGCTCCTGTCTGGGCCGCCACCCGTTCCACCGATGTATATAAGGCATCATACAGGCTGGTCATGTTTCCGGTAGTCAGCTGGTTAATCCTCGTATTCAATACGTCCGGGTCATCACAAAACTCCTGTTCCAGGCGCACTCCGGTCGCAAAAGAAGTCAGTTCTACCTGATCCCCCGCGTCAAACTGCACACTATTGACAAAGCTGTTCATAATCGATTTCGCTTCTTCCAGAGGGCTTCCCTCCATGCTTCCGCTTACGTCCGCAACCATATCCACTTTCAATGCTTCCGTTTCATTTAACTGACTGGCTTCTGTCACTTTCTGACGCACATACGCGGCATTGGCATCTTCCTTACGGATATAAAACATGGTTTCGTCCAGGTTTGCCGGCACCTCTCCGGTTGCCGGATCTTCCACATTCACATACAGCCGGATTTTCGGAAACTCAGAAGCGTCCACCTGCTGTACCTGGATATCGAGAGCTTTTTCCGGTTCTGTGTACATAAAAACAATCTCATCCATTTTTTCAAATGCGTCTTTGATTTTGGCATAGTTTTTTGTTTTTGCCTCTGCCAGATCACTGATCTGATCCATCTCAGTCTGATAGGATGAAATCTCTTTTTTCTCCGCTTTGGACATGTCGATACTTTCGTAGTACTCTACCTGATCCTGAATGTACGCATTCAGATCACTTTTGATGTTCTTTAATTCTTTTATGATCTTCTGTTTCTTTTTCACGTCAAACAGACCCAGCTTCTCCCATTTCCCGGACACGTCCTTCGCCTTTGTTTCATATTTCCGGAAGCCGCAGTTCTTCACTTCCCGGAAAGCATGATCCTTCTGCATATTCAGCCCTACAGACGCATAGGCAGTTCCCCCGCCCAGTGCCAGTATCAGTAAAACACCTACGATGACCGCCGCAAGGACCGGTTTTTTAGATCTTTTTTTCTTATGGTAATTGTCCGGCTGAACAGACTGCGTTTCTTCCTTCTCCCGCACAAAATCTTCATGATCTACTTTTGTTCCGCATTTTGGACAAAACAGGTCGCCTTCGTCTAATTTGTATCCACAGTTTTTGCAAAACATCTTGCTCCCTCCTCCTATTTTTCTTCCGTCTTTGTATCCTTGACCAGATGATACCCTTCCGCAAGGCCATCTGCGTCCGCCTCAGCCCAGGCCTCGGCAAGTTCTCCTGCTGCAGCTTTCTTCCGCATGTCCGGCACCGTGTGGAATCCATGTTCAATGATCATTCCCGGTACCCCTGCATCTGCCGCTCCCCGCAGTACTCCATAATAGTCCTCCCCCTGATCCATCCGCCGGCAGACAGTTCCTTTTGCCAGAAGCTGATCATTATACGCATCCGTCCACTCTCTTATGTCTTCTTCTTTCTCTACCGCATCAAATTCCCCAACGGACGCAATTCCCAGCTGATAACTGCTCTTTGCCAGCTTACTTCCAATGGTATTTGCTATCTGAAGCACTTCCGGGCTTTCACACGCCGGCCTGTTCAAAATCAAAATCGGTTTATTGATGGAGACCGGCTGCTCCACGGTTCCATATCCATTCGCCCCGTCAAGGTTGGCATTCGTATGAAGCGACAGAAATAAATCTGTTCCTCTGGCATACTCCCCGCGCAGGCTGATATGGGTACTGTCCAGCTCCCCGTCTGTTAACCCTTCCATGGATATATCCGCCGTTTCCCTTGTCAGTATCGACGATACCCCGTACTCATCCTTTAATTTCTCTGCCAAAATTTTGGCCAGCTGTAAGGTAAAATCACCTTCTGTATATGGTATCGTTCCTCCTACCGCATTCTTTCCGCCGTAATGTCCCGGATCGATACAAATCAACAGTGTACCGGCCAGGATAGATTTTCCTTCCCGCCCTTGATACTTGGTATCATCCGTTACCTTGACATTGATACGATACTCATACTGATCTGTTTTTTCTCCTTCTACGGTATCCACCCATGTCAGCACCGTATTTTCCTCTTTCCGGTCGGAATCCAGCACGCCTGCTTTTTCCCATGATACTGTACCGGCAAGGCGCCGCTCCACCTGATATTCCTGCACACAGGAATCCCATTGATCAGACCATTGGAGCCGGATCTCCCTGTCTGAAATCCGCGAAAACGAGAGGTCCTCCACACGGATTTCCTTTCCGGGGACACTCTTTTCCGTCTGTTTTTCTTTACGGGCATGATGAGCAGGCTGTTCCTTCTTTTTCTCAAACAGAAAGCGTCCTCCCACCACTCCGCAAATCAGAATCATGATTCCAACCCCGGTCAGGACTTTCAAACATTTCCTCTTTCTCATTGGTGTCTCATCTCATTTTCTTTGAAATAAATGCCTCTTTTATCTTCTTATCATAATATTTTAGAAGAGAAGACTGTTTACTGTCAATCCTGAGATCGATATCAGGATTTCTTTTTCCTCTTGTAATAAATATAGGAAGCTTATGCAATTCATAAGCTTCCACCTTTTCCATTGCTATACCTTTTTATTACCATTAAAGATACAACCTATTACCTATTTATAATTACGCTCTCTATAAACTTCTAATTGCGAAAACACAAGGAAGCATATTACAACACTGACAATTAGTGATATCTTCCATACTGAGCCATATACCAGAAAAATTCGAAATGCAATCATCTTGAATCCTTCTAGTGACATTTCCATTATTTCATCTCCCAGTTTTATCAAAATTGATACTGCCAGTAACTCTATGGCATACTTAGCTTTATATTTTCCTGTTTTAATACTATAAAGAATACTGATTGTTATCCCTGCTACATATGCATAAAGACCAAGATAACATATCATCCCTACTATTTTTTTACTTTCTTCCATTAAGCCAAAAAGCTGTCTGGTATTTTTGAGATTTGAAAAGCAGACATCCGACCAAACAATTAACAATATGAAACAACAAAGCCCCAATACAATCTCTTTCACACCAATTTGATGTTTTTTGACTATATTCCTCTCTTTTTCTTTCATATCCATTATTTTTTCATCTAAGACCCCTGCCGGTTTCCCACATTTAGGACAAAATTTATCCTTTTCGTTCAGTGGCGTTCCACAATTTGAGCAAAACATATTTTTATACCTCTCTGCATACACCTGTTATTATTCCATGTTATTATCTTTTACGGTTTTGCGGCATAATACTTCATAATACCATCAACGATCCCCTGAACCATACTTTTCTGAAACTCCGGATCTGCCATCTTCTGATCATCTTGTTTATTCGTCATAAACCCCATTTCTAATATTACTACTGGTATTTTTGACCAATTAATCCCCGTCATAGTATCATTCAAACTAACCCCACGATTCTGAAATCCTGTTTTTTTGCAGTAAGATTCCAATATATCAGATGCCAGTTGATAACTAGATTCATATAAATTTCCAACATATGGATTTTCCTGAGACATGATCAAACAAAGTGCTCCTTCTGCTTCCTCTGAATCAGTTCCATTTGCGTGAATCCGAATTGCTATATCCGCTTGATTCGATAACAATGCCCTCTCTTTATTGCTGATTGCAGTATCGTTGTTTTCCCTTGTTAAAATAGTTTGAAAACCTAATTCTTCCAGACTTTCTTTTAGTAATAGTGATATTTCAAGATTGAGCTGATACTCCATTTTCCCCGTATAATTTCCCCGGGTTCCTCCTGTTGCTTTTCTTTTCATTACAGAAGAACCCGGTCCATTTTCTTCCAAATCACTCATATCAATCTGTTCACTTTGATGGCCCGGATCAATCGCAATTGTTATCTCTCTTTTAGGGGCGCTTTCTGGTTCTTGCTTTGTAGCTTCTCTTATTTCGTTTTCTTGTTTTTTTAACTCTTTATGCCGCACTTCTTTTTTATTTTTCTGAGAACACCCGCATATAATCGAAAATACAAAAATTAATGTCAGAAGTATTATCACAGATTTGTACTTTTTATTCATCCAATTTATACCCCTCCGGATTTCTTTCTAATTCTTTCTCCCTTAAAAAATCTGCATTTTTCTTTTCATATTCATTCAAGACAACATTATTGTAATTTTTATCAAAATCTTCTGGACTATAGAGTCCTGTATACCATGATTTTGAATTAAAGTAATTTTGTAATTCTTGTGATTTAAACTTTCTTCCATGCCTTGCATAAATTTCATTTCTTGCATAACTCAATTCTTGAAGAGATAAATTCTGAACATCCGCAGAAGTCAACAATTTTGAGGCGCTTTCCGGCAATATATATTCGCTCTTCTTCTCAACCTTTTTTTCTTCTGCCATCTTAGTCTCTTCCTGCTTCTTTTCTTCTGTCTTTTCTTTTTTAGAAGGCTGTTGGTGTTCTTCTGTCTTTACAACATCCACTTCTTTTTTCTGTTGTAAATGATCCCAAAACATTAATCCCGAAATTCCGCCAAGGATAGCAGCAATAACGATCCCACATAATATAATTGTCTTTCCATAAATTCGCCGTCCTTTTTTTTCGTCCTCCTGATCATCATCTTCCAACGGCTGACCACACCGTTCACAAAACAGTGCATCCCAGTCATTATAGGTTCCACAAATCTCACATCGCTTTGGTCTTTTTCCCTGGCTTGTATCTAATTTATGTCCGCATTCCTGACAAAACACACTGTCATTCGGAATTTTTTCTCCACATCTTGGGCAAATCATCACGTTCTCCCCTTTATTTCCACTTATAACTTTGTCCCGCATCCCGTACAAAATCTTTGCCCTTCTTTAATTGTTTTTCCACAATTTGGGCATACTCTTTTCTGCACGTTCCTTCCACTATGCTCCTCATGATCACCCGCTTTATACTCTGCCCCACATTGTGTGCAAAATATCTGATCATCATCCATTTCTGCCCCGCAATTTGGACAAACTCTTTCTTGAGATGGAACTTTTATTTCTATCATTTCTGGATCCACAACACTTTTTTGTTGTTTAGCCCCACAATTCGTACAAAATAAATTCCCTTTAGGTACTAACGCGCCACATTGATTACAGATTTCACCTTCATCTTTTTTTTCTAAATCAACAGTGTATCGTTCCAGATCGTTTTCTTCAACTTCTTCGATCACATCTTCCGGTTCTCTCTCCTGTAAAGTATCTTCTTCCACCTTCGTTCCGCAATTTGTACAAAATAAATGTCCTTCAGGAATAGGCATTCCACAATTTTTGCAAACTTTTCCACTCATGATCTTTGGCTCTTCAGTTTTTATAGAAACCTGAGGGATTTTAGCTCCACAATTATTACAAAAAACTGAATTTGCCGGAACTTCCGCATTACAATTTGGACAGATTGCTACTCCTTTAATACTTTGAAGTTTATCTTTCCATTCTATGATTTTATTTTTGCTCGCTGTGATCTCCTGGCACCACTGTAAAAATTCTCCTTCCGCCACATCTTTAAAATCATGATAGTATAATTCACCAATTTTCTGGTAAATCAGTTTTTGTTGATTTTCTTCCTCTCGTATTGCATTAGTAATTTTCATGCTGTCAGACATATCCTTTGTCTTCTGGATTGCTCCCTGACTGATTTTTGAAATTTTATCATTGATATCATCAAAAAAAGCCATTTATTTATTCCTCCTTTGTTAAGCTTCGTCCTGCAAATACCAAGTTTCACCAGACTGATCCGTTGCTTTTCCAGTTTCTATATCTACGCTCACCAAAGTAACCAGTACATTTGCCTGTGTCCCCCCCTGATATCTCACAATCACCTCATATCCTGATTCTGTTTTTGTACTTTCTTCTTCAAAAACAACATAATCTTCACAATGATTGTTCACATTATAATGATTTGCAACTGCATTTCCGATCTCCGAAACAGACCAGTCTTGAATTTCTTTTTCTTCCGTTTTTTTGTAAATCTCACCAGACCATATCTTACTTTTCTCACCGGTTTTCCAATCAAAATATTCTTCCTCACAAATCACATCGATTTTTATTGAATTGCTGTCAATAGGTGTGCACGTGATATTGAACATGTTTTTACTGCTATTTCCCTGAATCCGATATGTATTCTTCTGCTCATCCCAGTCAAAGTAAAAATCTTCGTCGGCCATTGCCGCACCATAATTATGCCAGAACATTAAGCTACATTTTTTAATCCCATTTTCTTCTGTAATATAAAGTCCTGATAACAGATCTCCTGATGCGAACTCATAATCACCTTCTTCGATATTAATCTTTTCAGACTTTTCTTCCTTTTCTGTTATTTCACTATCTTTGCTAATCTGAATAACTCCCCATTTCCCTCCTTTTTTCACCCAGCATTTCCCCTGATATACTGGGCATATTTTTTCGAAAACTCCCTCAGGTATTACTGTTTTTCCGCTTAAATCTACCAATTTCCAATGTTCTTTTTTAACAAGAGGAATATATCCTTCTGATGCAGCATAACAAAATGGAGTAACGACAACAGATCGATCTTGTGTGGCAACGTGAGTTTCATTTTCGAATTGTTGCCAAGAAGCATCATATTCTATAGGAATAATTTCCTTCCCTTTTTCATCTACATATCCCCACTTACCGTCTTTCTCCACAGCAATTAATCCCTCTGAAACTGATCCGCATTCGTCATAAATAAAATTTGTTATCATCTTCCCATCTTTATACAATCCATATTTTCCTTGTTGCAAATTCCACCATGAATATGGATCTGACAAATCTACAGTACCTTCAGCATCTCTTACTGGGATTGTTTGTTCCGGTCCTTCAAATTCATAATCCCATCCTTCCCATTCTGCCAAATTATGTAGTTTATCCTGATAATAAATATACTGCCCTTTTTCATCAAATAAATCTGTTATAATATTGGGATGAAGTTCATCATCATAAAATGCATCATAATTACTCAATCCAGTTTTATCATTTTTTTCCATCAGATATCCAGACTTTATCCAGACATAATCCATGCCCGTTCTCAATTCTCCCTTCCAATCAATCAATGCAAGTCTTCCATCCCGTTGAAGAATTGCATAGTTGGAATTATACTGCTTTCTACGTTCATTTTCAGATTTTTTCTCTTCAACTCCCATTCTGGCATAATAAATATCATCGGCTTCTACAGTCGGATCTATTACCCACTCATAGTCAATTACCGAATCATAATCCTGTTCCAGTTTTTCAAATTCCTGCCTCTCCTCTTTTGGCACTTGCTTCTGAGCTTTCCTGGCAATCTTAACCGCATCGTCATATTTTTCCTGTGCAACATAAGTATCAATCAACTTCCGATAAGGTTCTGGCTCTTTAGGATCA
>QWCV01002970.1_pt1 | contig 12949 bp, 10 predicted proteins | sample 1972621 | NCBI WGS metagenome assembly QWCV01 (sample SAMN09866699, study PRJNA288562) | Human gut metagenome isolate pre2_stool, whole genome shotgun sequencing... | isolation source: gut | host: Homo sapiens | place: USA: California
CAATCGGAGCTAATATTGGTAACGGTTTTGTCGTTGGCGGCGCAGGTGGTGGCGCGACCTCTGGACTTGCTGGCTCGGCCTATGGCCTCGCCTGTGCTGTATCGACTCTTGTGGCGGTGTTCCTCTGCGATTTTATCTATAAGCATAACTATAATTCCCTTGCAGACTATACTCGCGAACGGTATCATAGCGAAGTCCCCGGCGTGATCTACGACATCAGTACAGCAATTTCTTCTATTGGCTTGCTTGCCGGTCAGCTCATGGCCGGAAAAGCTCTCTTCGAAACGCTTGGTATGCCCGGCGTTGCCGGCGTAATCTCCATCGCCGTAGTTGTGTTCATCTATTCTCAGCTTGCCGGCCTTTGGGGCGCTTATGCAACCAGCGTGGTACAGACTGCCGTTATTGCCCTCGGACTTTTTCTGACTATCGGTGTTCTCTTCAGTAAGGATGCCATCGGTACTATCAAGGCGGCTCAGGCAGCCGGTACGGCAACGCCTGGCGCGCTGGACTTCAGCGGCATGACACCCGCAGGCTTTCTTGCTATGGGACTGCCTATTGTTCTCGGTATGGCTACCGACCAGAATGTTTTTACTCGTGTCTGCTCCGCTAAGAACGCAAAGACTGCAAAGCTTGCTCAGTTCTTCTCTTTCCTTGTCATGATCCCGCTTGCACTGATGCCTGCTTTTATTGGCGCGTACGGCAACACGGTCTATGGTGCCGTTGGTGACTCTGCTTTCTTTACCGTCGTTATGAATGAGTTGCCCGCAATTATCTGCGCGATCATCATCGCCGCCGTTCTCGCTGCTGTCATGAGTACGATCGACTGCGTCTTTATCGTAGTATCTACTGTTCTTACTAGAGATATCCTGATTGGCACGATGAAGAAAGAGTATTCGGAAAAGCAGCTTTCCAAAATAACGCTTGGCCTGAACATTGCTCTTCTGGTTGTTGGCGTTACACTGGCGCTGAACGCTGGTAGCATCTTGGATGTACTTAACGCATTCTATGCCTTCCTCGCTGCCGCCTGCTTTATTCCTTTCTTCGGCGGTCTGCTGTGGAAAAAAGGCTCTGCTAAGGGAGCTATTGCTGCTTCTGTTGCCGGCATCACCGTAGTGGTTCTCGGCTGGCTTGGTGTTTCGTTGCCTTCTCTTGGTGGATTCTTCCCCTGCATTCCCAGCGCGATTGCATTTGTGATCGTTAGCTTGATTGCGCCCGACAAAGCAAAAACTTAAGAAAAACAGACCATCGACACTGGGATATTTGCTCTCTACATCAGAAACCGACAGGCTATCTACCACGGTAGCCTGTCGGTTTCTGACCTAATATTTACATGGTTGCAGTGTTGAATTGAGCAGATATTGCTCATAATTGTGGCTTTTCAGGTACCTCTGTGGGTAGGAAATGCCACTTTATCCTGTGATTAAGTGGCGTTCTCCGCTTCAGGTTTTCGGTTTGGAAGTGGCACCCTGATATTTGAGCATACCAGGTACACCATATCCATTAGATAGCGCCTAAAAAATTCAGGAATTGATGTCTGCGAATATGTCTTATGACGAGTTTTACGAACACCTTGCAACAGCAATAAAGATCTATTTAACCGCTATATGGTCGATCACGCCGACTTCATTATTGCGGTATGGGATGGCAGATCCAGTGGGACGGGAAAGACCGTCCAGTATGCCCAGCGGCAAGGCAAGCCGGTCACAATTATCAATCCGAAAACGATGTCTGTTGACTGAGAAAAAGTCTCAAACGCGCCTTTTGGTTGCGTTTGAGGCTTTTTCTTTTATTGAGCAGAGAAGTTGTTCAAAATAGCCTCGATGACAGCATCGGAATTATCAATATCAAGTGTCTCGACAATATTGATGACACGCTCTAATATTTTCTTCTCAGTGTTTGTCAGCGAATCAATCGTATTGAGAGCTTTGTATTTTGTTGTACCTTTGAGTTTGCCAATTAGCATATCCAATTCAGCAAAAGCAATATCCTGATAATACTGCTCAGAATCGCCGTTGATCGTTGAATTCGAGACCGCCTCATGAGTTTCTTTCAGCTTTTTGGTTACGGAAACGGTGCTGTCTACGGCTAGAAAGCACATGTGCCAAATGGCAACGCTGAAGTATCAGCAGACGGACGGATTGAATACGGTGCTGCCCATCGGGACGAGGAAAATCAACGCGTTCCGAACCCTCACCACGGAGAGCCTGGCGGTACTGATGCCTTTCAAGGTGCAGGAGATCATGGATAAGGGCGGCATTTACTTCGGTGAAAATGCCATTTCCCACAATCTCATCATGTGCAATAAGGCAAATCTTCTGAACCAGTCTGCATTTCTGCTCGGTGTTCCCGGTTCCGGTAAGTCGTTCTCGGCAAAGGAGCTGATCACCTTCCTCATTCTGAACACTAACGATGATACCCGGAGATCATGAACAAGGAACAACTGCGCAAGGTCTGCCACATCAGCAAGCGTACGGCGCACTATCTGCTGCAGTTCAATCTGATCCCCCATGTTTGCACCGGGAAGAAAACCCGCTGCTACGCCATCAAGAAACGCGACGTTATCAACTTTATGATCAACCGGGAGGTCAACCCCAGCCGGTACATCGTGCCAACCGGCTGGTACAAATACGGAAACGAGGACGTGAAGCCCTACAAGATCCGCATTCAGCCGCCCCTCCCCAACGATCCGCAGAAGACGCGGCGCTACTATGAAAGCAAGCTCGCCTCCTACCCGGACGTGATCGACGTGTCTGCCATCGTGGATTTCACCGGCTACAACCGCCATACGGTCTGCGAGTGGATTCGCTTCGGCAAGCTACGCGCCCTAGCACTGCAGCACAAGTACTTGATCCCGAAGTGCTACCTGATCGACTGGCTCTCCACGGACGAGCACAACGCGACCCTCCGCAAGTCCCGCCGCCACATCGACCGGCTCTGGGAGCTGCAGAAATGGAGTGACGGGCAATGAGGGGAAATATCATCGAGGAGCTGTACTACGGCAACATCGACCCGCAGGATCGCGGCTACCGTCCCAAGAGCCCTGTGAAAAAGGCGTCCGACTCTCTGAACGACCTGGAGGAAAAGCTCACCGAGCAGCTCGCCGGCGAAAACAAGGAGCTGTTTCTCCGCTTCTGCAACGCCTACGCCGAGTTCATGGGCGAATCCGAGCTAGACACCTTCATCACCGGCTTCCGCTTCGGCGCACGGTTTATGATGGATACCTTCCTGAGCGACGACGCGCCGTTCGAGAGCTTTCTGGAGGGGTAGGATCAGCAGCAAAATTTGAAAAGTGCGTTTTTTGGCGCCATTTTTCTATTGAAAAGTGTGATTCACTGCTTCTGCAACTGAAAATTCGCTGAATATTCACCGAAAATTCGCTTTATCCGCTCGACGAGGGTGAATAAGGCGAATTATTCGTTTTCGGGGCCTGAGAAGCCAGATAAAAAAATGCCAAGGAGAATAGTCAAGCGAGATTTGTTAAACCGCACATGCCTTTTCTCGATGCGGAGAAGCTACAGGACTATAGTGAAGAAATCAGTTTTTCCACTGATGCGATCATAGCGTTCCAATCAGTTGTAGTAATTGCATGAGCAGCGAGCGCAGCGGCAAGCTGTGGTGAAAAGTCGCCAAAGAATTTCTTTATCCCGCCAATAGCTTTCTGTAGTCTTTTCTTTTTCGGTGCAGGTGCGTTGATCTGCTCTTTTACGGATTCCAAATCATCCTTAACGTCATCTGCGGCGTCTTTTGGAATATCAGGAATATCATCCAAGTGGGGGAGAATCTTTTCGATCATTTTTTCAATTTCAGCAATCTGATCCAGATTTCCCGCAAGAACTGTGGTCTCACTATTGATCGTCCCGCCACCTTGCTGGTTGACGGTACCATAGACAGTCCCAATGTTTTGAGTAACGCCTAACGGCTTTTGTTCTTCCATGAGGATCATTTCTTTAGAAATGGCGTCGTTTATGAAATCGATCAAAGGTTTAAAAGCGATGTCGAGGAAGTGTTGAATGATTTCATTGAACTTTTTCTGTGAATGAGGATAATGCATTGCAATACCAAGTATGTTTGAGCCATTGCTGATAATGTAGTCAAGATAATCATACATTGCCTTGACATGGCAAGCTTCGTCTACTGGAACTTCGATTTCATGCCAGCCGCTATGTTTGCTTTGCCTGAAACAGTTCTGCCAATCATAATCAACTTCACCGATTGCATCAGAGATTATCCCTGAGATGAAAGGCGTGTCGTCAATATATTTCTTAAACCGTTGGATCATAGTTGCAGCAGTATCATCGGTGGAATTTAGGAAATTGCTCGACAATCTGCGAAAATCCAGACTCAATCTTCTTAATTCAGTATAAGTAATCATAAATCTACCCCACAGTATGGACAGAAAATCTTAGAAGCACCAGCGCAGTATAGGACCTTGGTATGGTGGTTACAAATAGTGCACTGAAATTCAACCTCCTGAGTATCCTTCTCCTTCAGTTCTCGCACATTTACCTTTTTGAGCGGTTTATAGGTCATCTTGATGATGCCCTTTTTCCGATTGATGGATTTAGCCATTTTCCCGAATGCTTTGTTGAGTTCCTCAATCGCATAATTAGTAGCCAGTTCTCGGGCCTTTTCAATGACATCTTCCGAATAGAAGCTGGCTTTCTCTTTTGACAGGCCGCAGTATGGACAAAACAGCTCAGAAAAAGGCTCTTCGTCATTCTGATACTCTCCTGCTTGCAACTTGAAATCAGAATTGCAATACGGACAAGTAAATGTAACGTATCCCTCGTTATCTCCTTGTATCGTGAAAGATAGCATTGTTTCGCTCATACAAAACCCTCCATTGTGAAGAACAATTAGACAGTACCATCGTAAACAGTACAAGCCCAATTATCATAAACTATTGAAGTTTTGGTTAATCCTAAAATGGCATATCAAAATCGGTGTCCTCGTCCAAGGGAGCAGGACCTTCTGCAATGAACTTGGCTCGCTCATATAGTTCATCGTAAGTTAGAACCTCTGGGCATCTTAATTCCTGACGAAAGCGCTCAAATGAGTTTCTTTTGTCCCAATTATTAAGCTCACTCGTCTTTCCGATCACCACTATCCCCTTTGGGGAAACCGTATAGATCCTAGGTAGTTGTTCACGATTGCGCTCAGTCCTCGCGTCAGTTTCCCACTGAGCACAGTTCACTTGAATTTGTGAAACAGCACCAGTTAATTCATTACTGGCACCCATACGCCATTCCTGTATTGCTCTCTCTGAAGGAGCGGCGTGGTGGTTTTTTTGATTTCGACGAGGCAAGTAAACCTTGTCTCTGCTTCGGTTGCGGTAAGGAAGTCGCCGCGCTGTCCACCCCTTCCATCTACGGCAACACCGCCATAGTTTGGCTGAGGCTGTATTACTCGAAGTATCTGATATCGCAAGCCATAGCCAAATATCCAGGTGTTCTCCTCGAAGAAGTCTTGCCAATTATTCTCAGCCAACGTGTTGTCCTGCAGCATCTCCTCGAAACGATGCAGTACAGCTAATCTATCCTCTTGTATTTTCGCGTTCGCTAATCGGGTGGCAATATTGGGGTTATCCTGTACAAGCTGATTCCAAATATCTTCACCGAGATTTGCTTCAAGAAGTCTTTGGATGATACGGGCTTTATTTTGATCTGTTATTACAAGATCATTTACATTCGTAACTCTATATCTGTGGATTCCGGGTCGAACACCTTCTTCGTCAAGAAGTGCTTGAATTTCTTGAATACGTTGGGTCAGGTTGGTAACGGCTTCGGTATTCAATTCAATTTCTATACCGTCACCTGCGTTTAAGCGCCGAAAATCTACAGGAACCGGAGTTTCTCTATCACCGTTTCTGCCCTTCTTATACCGAATAATCGAGCCACGTATACCGCCTTCGTGCATCTGCGGTTTGAAAACAATTGCCGTTTGAGTCGTCTCGGTTAATACAGATTCGCCAATTTCGGCGAAGCCTGTACCCACAGTCCTAGTTGTGATCGTATCCATTAATGACCTCCACACAGAACAAAATTGCTTAAATCAGCTATTATCTAACTTTTCTTGGGAAGGCTGGTGATGATGGATAGTTTCTCATCCAAAATAGCGCGGTTTTTCTTCTTTAGCTCGCACTCCCAGATCCTAATCACGGACCAGCCGCGTCTTTCAAAAAGGTTCGTAATAGCTTTATCGTGTTCAATGTTCCGAGTTCTCTTCTTTTTCCAGTACTCTGCATTCTCAGCCGGTCTGGTATTACGGCAATCATGGCCATGCCAAAAACATCCGTCAACAAAAATTGCAATCCGTTTATCAAGAAAGACGAAATCCGGGTGACCTTTAACATTGTACTTTCTCCTCCACCCAGTGATATGGTTGGAGGAGAAATACTGGATTAGCTTTAGCTCAGTGCTTTTGTTGCCCGAAGACCTAACGCCCTTCATTATTTCAGATCTTTTATCCTTTGAAAATACGTCTGCCATAATGAATCGCCATCTTTCAGTCGTTGTAATTCAGAAGAGCAACCTCACCGCCAACAATACTATGCATTATTTCGTCAATTTCAGACACGATCCCCATTTGCGATGCGATCTTATTGAATAGATCTAAAAGCTCTTTTAGATCATCGCGAGTAAAATCGCAGTGCGTAAACCGATATGAATGAAATTTGAGCCAACAGTCCTTGATTACGTTATATCCTGCAATCGTAAACTTCTGCAAAGAAACAGGGCAATAGATTCGAATGCTGTTGCCAGTTACTTCATCCCTAACGATAAGTTGCTCATTCTCTTCATCGTAAGGACTCCTCGATGCAGACCTACTATGCTCAAGATGGAACCCCGTCCACATCTGCGCAAGCAGCTCGTCGTAGTTAAAATCAAGTACGTTATCGACCGCAGCGTCGTTCTTCTCAAGGATAGCTAACCGCTCGCCGAGTTCCGCGAGACGAAGAAATAGGCCGGCATCATCAACTATAGGAATTCTTGCGCGGCTTTCCGATTGATTTACTACAAACAGCGCGCCATAAAATTCCTCAAGATATACCTGAGAGCAGAAAACGGCATAGGAGTAAAACACCATTTTCTTGGCACATTCGGAGTCATCAAGACCAGTTAGCGCGGAGTAGCGCTCAATCAGACTTTGATGAATATTGTTTATAACCGCATTTGTGTGAACATCTCGAATGTAGTGATTTAGGTAAATATGACCATTACCCCTGCGGCTCAGGTCGTTGTCAGGGAAATACCAGCAGAATGAAGTGAACTGCCCAAGTGATTCATCCAAATCCTTTGGTGCATGAGCCAAGGAGAATCCAACCGTATCCGGCAAATCATAGACTGCCTTTATTTCTGGTCGAACCCTCGCGCCTCCACCGCCAATGCCCGCCTGGTAATCAAAAATAGTTCCCCAGAGCAATGCGTTAGAATTCACAAATGGCCTAAACGAACAAGGGCGTATGTTCTCAGCCAAAACGGAATCAAGCTCTTGCCGAGAGGTGCAAGTGTTTAATGCATTCTGGAAGGCAAGAATCTTTGATTCAACTACCGGCTTATCCTGTCCTCCGATCCATTCCTGCGCTTTTATAACCCCTTCACTTGCAATTTCGCGGCTACGACGTTTGAGCATCGGTTGTTTCACATGAGTAAGAAGAGCTGTCGGAGCCATCTTAGCGCCAGAGCATTGATTTAAAAAGACGCCGGGAGCGCCAGTTTCAGTGCTAATTGGCCAGAATTGAGCGTAGAGTTGCTCATTAAACGGGCGTGATGGCATAAATGAATACATAGCGTCGCTAATCGGAAATGTAATAAAGCGACGCATCGTTTCTTCAATACTACCATTAAGAATTGCTTCTTTTTCGCTTCGCCTTTCACGAGATATATCTGCGTAATTTATTTCTGAGGCATTATTGTCTTCGCCATATTTTCTGGTAAGAACAATTATGGCTCGGCCCTGCATCGTCATGAAGATGCTGTCGCCACGAATTCCCGTCCGAGCATCGGTGTCAATTGCAATCGCCCAAACATTGGAGAAATGCTCGACCAAATACTTTCGGGCATATTTGTAGGACTCAGCTTCAAGAAAGGAAAGCGGAACGATAAGCGCCAGTACCGAGTGATTATCGGAAGCCAGCAGCTTTTCACAGCTCCAACGCAGGAACTGAACAAACGGATTGTTGATTTGCTTCTGAATGTTTTGTCTCCCACGTCGGTTTTCGACCGGCGGTCGGAAATCCTCCATCAAATCAATAATCTGCGAAAACTCTTCAGAGACATTACTCCTATTAGAGTCAGAAGACGGTGGATTCCCAATGATCAGTTTCAAAGGACGAGAGGATAATTCTTTAGCTCGAATCAGCTCTTGTCCCTCGATAGAGCGAGCATTTGCATCATCATTCAGAAGATAGTTGCTCAGTGTATTTGCCAAGATAATACTTGGATGCAGATTCTGCTTTCTGTAATGCTGCTCGACAAGAGACATACGATAGTTAGCAAGCATATATGGTGCAGGAAGGATCTCAAAGCCACAAAGGTTATATGCGCCGTCTCCTTCGTCGTGGGCCACGATCTGCTCAAGAAAAGAGCCTGTTCCGCAGCAGGGATCAATGATTGTATTGCCGTCATCATATATGGTTGCACCATCAAAATGATCGGCCACAACTTTTCCCACAAATCGAACTACAAACTCCGCAAGGAGCTTCGGCGTGTAGAATGCTCCATAGTCAAACCGAGCTTGCTTGTCAAATTTGTTGAAGAACAGTTCGAATAAGCGATGGTAATCAGGATTCTGCAATTGTTGATCGGTCATCTGAACAAAAGACAAGAACGCGATACATTCATCCACCCACTGACCAATGAACATACCGTCCCCAGCATGGTCTCTGAGGTAGACCATTAGGTTTCGAAATGGCAAAAGCGCTTCGCCATCTGCGACGTCATTATAGGCATATGACCGGATTTTTTCAGCCTTTTGAGTAGGCGTATCCTCGCTTGAGCAGATAACTCTGTGGGCGAACAGGAGACAGAACATAATGACTTGCGCAGTAAAATCTGCAAAGACTCTTCCTGTTCTAAGTTGAGGATCATTATGGTTATAAACGAGTTCTCTTAAACCGTTTAGAAGCTCAATGATATGATGTTCGTCTTCATTCATTGCCTCTTCTATGGTTAAATCTGAGTATCCTCGTATTTCATCAGCCAGGTTTCGAGTGCGAATTGCGACGAGCTCAACCAGCTTTTCTTCGTCGACACGTTGTGGAGCGGGGTTAGAGAAAAATTGCTCCATATAAAACCTAAATAGCGGATCAACCGGGAGCCTCGACCAATCTAACGCGTCCATTCGTGCTTTGTCTATAATCGAGACTACAACCGGCGTTTCGGTAAAACAGAATACGAAATCAATGCCGTCCGTAATGATAAGCTTGTGCCCTAACGTCAGATATCGGTTAATCTGATCCCTATACGGGGTAGTATCGAACGGCTCGTTGGATGGACCTTTCGCCTCAATATAGCCGTAAACACCAAGCGAGATGCGATCCTGTATTCTCCAGTCAGGCCGCCCCATTCTTCCTTGATTTCTCGGCTCAAGAATGATGTCGAAAGTACCTGCCGGGTTCAAGTCATGCGCTATCCTCCTAAACATTTCATGCATAGGGACGCGAAAAGAAAGCTCGGCTGTGTGCTGTCCTCCATGAAGAGCAGCTCTGTATTCGTTTTGGTAAGCCCGCAAATAAGCTCTAACGCTCGCATCAAACGGCATTTATTTCTCACCAACTTTCCGATAGCATTCGATGATACTCTGTCCAATCTTTTCTGCAAGAAGCGGTGGTACCGCATTCCCGATCTGTCGAGCTATATCAACTTTATTCCCTGTAAACACAAAATCCATTGGGAAACTTTGGAGTAGTGCGCCTTCGCGAAGCGAGATACTACGATCCTGGACCGGGTGGCCAAATTTCCCACGGGTGAAACTATCGAACCGCGCAGTGATTGTTGGCGCTACATCGTCCCAAGCCATGCGTCCGTAAACACTACGGAATCCAATTACTGAGCTGTCGACTTTATGACAGTCAGCTAGTAATTCTTCGGGAAGATCGTCTCTTCCTTGTCCCTCTTTGATAGCCTGCATTCTCTTGAGATTCAGTTCGGATAGCCGGTCTCTTCTGTGGAGTGATATTTCCGGATGATCGGTTCCGTCTGAAGGAGGAGCCGGAAGATTTCCAATCGTATCGCGCACCGTGTGTCGAGCAGCTACGGGCTCTGGATATTTATAGTGCTCGCCCAGGTCATTTCGCTCACCAACGATAATGTAGCGTTTTCTCCGCTGTGGAACTCCATAATCTTGGGCATCAAGTAAATCAACGTGCACCTTATATCCTATCTGTTCGACATCTTCAATTAGTTGCTGTAAGATAGTTTTGCCACGCTTTCCAGCAATACCTGTAACGTTCTCCATGACAAAGTACATTGGATAGAGTTCGTCAATGAGCTTGCCATATTTTAGTACAAGTTCATTACGCTCATCCGTATCGCTTCCGCGCCGTTGGACTGAGAAGCCTTGGCACGGTGGTCCTCCGGCTAAAAGAAATAATTCACCACGTTGAAGATTGCACTTTTTCAATAGCTCTCCATTCAACATATCTGCGATATCGGCGGCCTCTGCCGGATGATTAAAGTATTTCTTGTTCGCCTTGATTGTATCAATACAGATCTGATCAATATCAAAGCTAAGAAGAATATTAAAACCTGCACGTTTGAGCCCAAGCCCAAGACCTCCCGCACCGCAAAAGCTATCGATACAGGTATATTTCGTTGCCTTGGCAGCTTGATCTTTCATCTTAATTCCCGCTATGACGCTGGAAAAAGAACTGCTCACCGGTTCGTCAATAGATTGCGGGCTAGCGGATAGCTCGTCGGCTGTGGGCTCTGTGGACAGAAGCTCAATCAGAATATTTGCAGCAATTGCCGAAGAGAGCAACGGCGGTACAGCTTCTCCAATCTGCCGATAAATATCGTCGGACTTGCCGGTGAATTCAAAACCATTCGGAAAGCTTTGAAGAAGCGCTGCTTCTCTTGCTGTTAGTCCACGATCTTGTTCTGGATGCGTGTATCGACCGCTGGCTGGGTTTCTAGCATAATGAGTGATAGTGATAGACGGCTTATCCCAATACAAGCGCCCATATACGTCGTAAAAGCCCCTTACCCTATCTAGACATTCAGGTCCGACACCTTCCGGCCTGCTACCGCCGTCGTGGGGAACCTGTCTAATGACGTCAATAGTGCTTTGCTTGTGAGCCGCGCTTTTATGCATTGGATCGTTAGGATCAGCAACGCCAGCGGCAACCGGAGGCAATTTCGAGATTGCATCACGGACAGTTCGATATTCATTCGGCGTTAGGTAGCCTTCTGGCAAAAGGAACTCCTTCTTCATGCCGATTACTATTGTTCTGAAGCGATCTTGCGGAACACCAAACGCCGCAGCGTTATAAATGTGCTCTTTTACTGTATAGCCCAGTTGCTGATAGCTTTTCTTTGCCGCAGAAAAATAGCGCCAGTACTTTTGAGATAAAAACTCGGGCACATTTTCCATAACAATGACATCTGGCATAATTTTCCCAACAATTGTTGCGAAAGCCATGACGAGGCTATTTCGAACGTCGTCTTCTTCGTCCCAATGCCTCTTTCGATGAGATGAAAAACCCTGGCATGGTGCGCAACCAATCAAGATGGTGGGCTTATTAGTGTCAAAACCTATGCTCTCGAGGAGAGTTTCGAGTGCACCTTCTTCATTTGCCAGTCGAACGATGTCTTCGTGGATCACAGGAGTGTCGAAGTTTCGGCTATATGTCTGTGCGGATATCTGGTTGATATCGCAGCCGCCGAGCATCTTAAATGTCGGAATAACGGTATTAAGCGCTGCAAATCCAAGAGATGTTCCACCTGCTCCACTAAAAAAGTCAAGGACTTGAATAGGATTGTTATAATAAGAGCTGCTTGTAAGGGGCATAAACTCAGAAAGTGACTCTTGAACCTCTTTTACAAGTAGAGATTTAAGAGCACGAAAATTCCTGACACCCCATTTATCCCTGTTTAGATTAGCATTCAAAGCGTTGATATCCATTACGCTTCCTCAACTTTCCTACAGCTTTTTAAGCAAGTTATTCATAGTAGACGATTTAAAAGTGGCAAGACTGTCGATGTACCTATACTGAAAAACCCAAAGCGACAGCTACTCGTCAATCATTTCCATAATGTCGTCAACGGTGCAATTAAGAGCCTTGCACACTTTGCATAGGACATCAGTGGTGACGTTATCCCCATGTGTCAACTTGTTCATTACATAATGACTAACGCCAGCCATTTCCTCAAGATCCTTCTTCTTTAGATCTCGGTCTATTAAGAGCTTCCATAATTTTTTATAACTCACAGTCATATAGCAAACCTCATTTACTTTATTGCTTGTGCCAATAGTATTGGGAGTGCCGCTTTTCAACATATAAATCTGAATTTTGATAATTATATCACAGCCTGCACAAAAAGTCCACATAGTTCAACAAATGTTTTCGTTCGAAAACTCAATCAAGGTATAACGTCATAAGGACATACAAACCCTTCAATTTGGCAAATATTAACCTGCGTTTCTGAGGGAGTTTCTATGATGTCAAATCTGCAAATCTGATTTTTACACATTGGCGCTTTCTGGCGTTCTGCGATAGGATACGGATGAAGAAAGAACCACCCACCGTAAATGTGAATGGAGGCGCGGTATGGAAAACAGGTTTGCAGCGGCGCGCAGGCGGTATCTGCGCGAGTACAGAGACGGCATCTACACGGGGATGCTGCTGACCGGCAAGCTGGACGACCATCTCAAGGAAATCGGTGACACGGCACAGGAGATGTTCGATCGGCTGGTCGCGCAGATGAAGGACACTGAGGGTGGCACTGAG
>QWCV01002974.1_pt1 | contig 12935 bp, 9 predicted proteins | sample 1972621 | NCBI WGS metagenome assembly QWCV01 (sample SAMN09866699, study PRJNA288562) | Human gut metagenome isolate pre2_stool, whole genome shotgun sequencing... | isolation source: gut | host: Homo sapiens | place: USA: California
TATATCTTTTTTCTTTATTCACCAAACTTCTTGTAATTACTCTGGAACATCGTCCGACCATGGGACTTCGCAGAGCAAGCGAGATGATTGGACGAAGTGGACTGACGAAGCAAGCGCAGCGTACAGATGGTACGTGAGCATTGCTGAGGAGGGAACGAGTTCAAGGGCTCGCTTGAATGCAAACTGTGTTTATTTAATCAATGTTAACGTTTTGTCTAAAACCTTAATCTTATTCCTCCTCAGCTCCTCTAAAGCCACCTGTCTCATCAACCGTTCAATTCGCCATTGTTCCCCCGGAATAGTCTTCGCCGCACAAGAAATCACTACACCATTATTATTAAAATCAGTGATGCCCCAAACGCTGACATTCTCAATAACTGCGTGGTCGTCATTAACTTTTTCAAGCGCCTTTGTCAAGACATCCATCGCCATTTGCGCGTCAGCATCGTAGGCTATAGGCACAGTGATTAGCGCTCTTTGGATGTTTTTGTTCCTGTTAGTCACGACTCTGATCTCGCCGTTTGGAATTACGTGCAGTTCACCGTTATAATCACGGATGGTTGTCGTACGAAGGCCGATTTTCTCGACATTTCCGGTCTTTCCAGCGACTGTGATGTCGTCGCCGATAACAAAGCTATCTTCAAGCATTAGAAAAATTCCGCTGATGATGTCCTCTACAAGACTTTTTGCGCCGAAGGAGATCGCGACACCGCCTATCCCAGCAGTTGTCACTATCGCAGAGGTATTTACTCCGAAAATTCTTAGTGCTGACAAAAACCATGTGAATATGATTATGATTGTCGCGAAGCTCTTCAAAACGCTTAGAACCGTCTTAAGCCTCTTCGCGTCAATGGTTCTGAGCTTATCGTATTTTTTCCTTGCAAGCCTCGATATGGCTAGTCCGATAACTTTCACGACCAAGATGGCTATGATGAAGTAAAGAAGCACAAGTGCGACTTTTCCTAAAGTGTTTATCGCTCCTGCCTCATTTGTAAAATATATTTTTAATTTCTCTAGCATCTTTCCCTCCTAATCTTCGCTTAAAAATTTGCACATGGCGTCCATCGCCCTCAAATCCATGAGCATGCCCATGTGTGTGCTTTTTATTTTTTGAAATTTTTCTCTAATTTCTTCTGGCATCTCGTCAAGCCTTTGACCCATGCACGCTGAAAACATTGGCACTAAGCCATCGCCCTCTTTTGTCACCATCTCTTTGATTATGGCCTCATTCGCATCATCCACGCTGTAGTAGCCCGAAACCTGTGTGTCTATGCCCTCTCCAACTATAAACATGGTTCTAGGCCTATACAATAGATTGATGGGCTCTGAAAAACTTCTGTGGCGCCTATAATTTTTTGCTTTTTTCAAAGAACGCCCGAAGCGATTCGCACCAAGATAGCTTTTCATCTCGCTTTGAACCTCGTGTGGCTCAAAATCTTCAGAGGCACCTGCCTCATGAAGTTTTTCTAGAAGTTCATCGTAATCTTTATATTTTTTGGATATAATTTTGTCAAAATTTTCTTTATTTAAAATTTTTTGATAAGGGTAGGCGCAAAGCATCTTCGCCGTTGGATATAGCTCTACAAGCCCGTCATAGCCTTGAACAACTTCCTTTTCTATGCCGAATAAATTTTCCAAAATGACATCTTTTATCCCACCAAAAATATTTCCGCTCGCCATTTGGTTGTAAGCGTGAGGCGCGCCCTCATAAGGTGTGCAAAGCGAAATGAATTTGTCGACGCGTCCGCCATGTTCACGGATATAGTGCGCTGCAACAAGGCCTCCCATGCTGTGAGCAACTATGTCGACCTTGCCTTTTTTGCGAATAGTCTTGATAAAGGCGTCTAGCTTTTTCATAGTCAAAGTGTTGGATTTACGCCAATCGTATGAAAATTGATAGATAGGCCTATCCGGAAACTTGATGAGAAGCGCATTTAGAAGAACCGCGTTCGCAGCGCCCGGTCCCACGTGCCTGTCAAAAACCTTTAAGCCTCTGAAGTCGCCCTCTTGCAGTCCGTATGCCTCGTTCGTGATTTTGAGATCCTCGTTAAGCTCATCTGCATCGTAGCCTTGTGGCAGCCATAGCCTCTTTGCGTGCTCTTCATTACCGCTAGATATCATCCCAGTTTTGCGCTCAATATCACTTAGATATTTTTCGTCAATGGTAAAGAGTTCGCTCCCAGAAATCCCTGGAATGAAGATGATGGGCTTGGCATCGGGCACTTTAGTTTTTTCTTCAGCAATAATATTTTTATTATTTTGACTAATTTTGTCAATTTTGAAAATCTTGTCAATTTTGCTTTTTTTGTCATGATTTTTCTTCTTATTATTAGCTTTGCTATTGGTCTCGCCTTTAAAAATCTTTTCTATTCTTATAGCTTTGTCATGATTTTTCTTATTATTAGCCTTGCTAGCAAAAATATTTTTCTTTTTCTTATTCTTTTTATTTTTATCAGAAAAAATTTCATTTATTTTAAATAAATTAAACATAGATACACCTCTTGTATAAATAAATTATATCATATATCGGTGTGGATTTGTTATGATAAATCATTTTTGATAAAATACACTAATTTTAGAATATAATTAGATTATTTGGGTAAAATATAATACAAAAGATTTAAAGGAGTGATATTATGATAATCGGAATCATTTTAGTAGTTTTAGTACTTTTAGTGTTCTATTTCATTTCAACACAAAGAAGTCTAGTTACTCTTGAAGAAAACGTTGACAATGCTTTTGCAAACATTGCCGTAAATTTAAACTCACGTTGGGACGCTCTAAAGGCGCTTGCTAACGCGGTTAAAGCTTATTCAGAACATGAGTACGAAACTCTTACGGACATTATTGACAAGAGAAATGCTGTGAAAAATGCAAATGACGTAAAGGAAGGCGAGGCACTACTTGGAAGTGCTCTATCGAGGATAAACGCTGTTGCTGAGAGCTATCCAGAGCTAAAAGCCTCTGAGCTTTACGCAAAAACTATGGACTCGATCAATGACTATGAAAATAAAGTCAGAATCAGCCGCATGGTTTACAACGACTCAGTTACAAAGCTTAATAGAGCTGTGAAAATGTTTCCAACATCCATCGCTGCGTCCATCTTAAACGTTCATCCTAAAGAATATTTAAGCACAGACGAAGCTAAAAAAGATATGCCGGATTTGGAGTTTAGATAATGAAAAAGTTTTTGGCGAGCATATTCGCCGCCATAATCCTAGTATTTTCAATAAATTGCTACGCATCATCAGATGAAATCCGCTCCATTGAAATAAAAGCGACTCTTATGGACGACGGCTCATTAATGATAAGCGAAGTTTGGAAGGCTAGAGCCGGCTCTGGTACTGAGTTCTACATTCCTAAGAGTCACATGCGAGATATGGTCATTACGGATTTTAAAGTTTCTGACGAGAGTGGCACTTACGAAACAGTTAGCAACTGGGACATCGATTGGACCTTTGACGAAAAAGCTCGCAAATGCGGTTTGCACGGCACCTCTGACGGTGTCGAGCTTTGCTTTGGAAAGAGCGAACTTAATAAAGACAAGACATATACATTAAATTATAAAATGTACAGAGCTGCCCAAAGTTTTGATGATATGGACGGCTTCAACATCCGCTTTGTCAATGACCAGATGAATCCCGCTCCAGAAAAAGTTTCTTTCGAGCTAAGTTTGGGAAATGGCGAGATAAACGAGAACAACGCTCGTGTTTGGGGCTTCGGCTCAGACGCGCCAATCGTTTTTGAGGGCGGCAAGGTCGCCGTTCACGAGATAAATGATTTTGGCCCAGAAAATCACCTAACAGTTTTGTTCGGTCTTAATAAAGATATAATTCATCCAATTAGTAAGGGTAGTGGCACTTTTGAAGATTTGAAAAATACTGCACTTGAAGGCTCAGACTATAATAATCGTGAAGAAGATATTGAAGAAGAAAATAATTATGATAATAATGAAGACAATTACTATTATCCAGAATATAATGGCAATTTCGTCACAAGATTTATTGGCACTGCTAACCCAATTGTCATACCGATGATTTTTATTTTTATTGCGTCAATCTTTTCCATGATTATGTCGGGAATTAAAAAATCCATGATAAATTCTGAAAATAGACTACCGAGAGACGTAAACTATTGGCGAGATTTGCCGATGAATGGAAATATTTTGCTTAACAGCGGCATTTATTCGGTGAATGATAGTTTTTCTGTTAAAAATGTGGTCGCCGCATATTTTCTAAAATGGATTAAGGACGGCAATATAGAGCTTATCAAGGAAAAATTCACTAAGGGACTAATTTTCAAAAAGGATGTCATTGAGGACTGCTTTAAAATTATTAGAGCGCCCGAGAGTGATGATGTGATGGAAGATTGGCTATATAAGCTGATTACAAGCGCATCGGGCGATGACCTCGTGCTTAGAAACGATGAGCTAACGAGGGCCTTTAACAGAGGAAGCGTTGCCGAAAATTTCGTTAAAAATTATAATAAAAATGCGAATAGCGCGGCTGAAAATTTGAATTTATTATATAAGAAGCCAGGATTTTTGCTATCTAGCTACGATGTTTTCACTGAGCAAGGTCGGGAGGAAGCCATTAAACAAAAAGGATTTATAAAGTTTTTGAAGGATTTCACTTTGATTAACGAGCGTGAAGCGGTTGAAGTCGCACTTTGGGACGAATATTTGGTGCTTGCAGCTCTGTTTGGACTTGGAGAAAAAGTTTTGGAAAAGTTTAAAAGCCTTGATCCGAGCTACACATACGCTGGATATACAGGCCTTGACCCAGTTATTTTGTATCATGTTGTGAATAATGTCGGCACATCTGTAAACCACGCCTACCAAAGCAGTCGCTCCTCATCAGCCTCACATGGAGGAGGCGGAGGGATGTCGTTTGGAGGAGGCGGAGGATTCTCTGCCGGTGGATCTGGCGGCGGAGGCAGGTAATTTCTTGCCTAATTTGCGGCTTTTGCTAGTTTCGAATTGTTTTGTCGCTACGGAGTGCGTTTAGCACACCTCACTCCAAAAAATTCTGTACAACGCAAAATCCATCAAATTATTTCAAGAACTTACAGTTTTGGATGAATTATTTTTAATAGCTGCTTTATTTATTTCAAATCCACTTCGTCTTATTCATCATAGCGTAAAGGTTCTTGTCCGTTAGGATAAGGTTCTTCTTTTTCCAGCAAAAGTGTGTATAAATAAAGTTTGATCAGGCTCATTGCTCAACAAACTCTGGTAAGCGATTCGTCTCATTCAGCCTAGCGCAAAGGTTCTTGTCCATAAGGACAAGGTTCTTCATTGCTCCGTAAAATCTGTTTGTGAAAATATCTATATGAAAGATATATTACTTCGCCTTATTCATCCTAGCGTAAAGGTTCACGTCCATTTATGGACAAGGTTCTTCAATCTATTTGTTCTAGCTCATTGCTCTGTACATGGACTTATTTCAAGAACTTACGGTTTTTATTAATTTAGACAAATATATTTTAAATAATTATATTTCACTTACAAATAAGGATAAAGATTTTATTTTCTTTATTCTTATTTTTTTGCAAATCTATAGAAATTAGCAAAATTTTATGATATACTTAATCTTGGTTAGTGCTAGCTAAGTCACGCACTAAAATACATAAAGGAGAAAATTTATGCTTGATAAATATTTATTCAAATCTATTGGCAATGCCAAAAAATATATTCTAAGCAGCGTTTTTATGATGATGCTGCGCGTTGTAGGCACTTCCCTGCTCGCTCTGGCTTTCGGCACTTTGGCTGAGGCTCTTTACTCAAAAACTGCCATTGACATGAAAAGGCTTTTAATAATCTTTGCCCTTGGCGTAATTATAAGGGTTCTAGCGCTTTTCAAGGTGACTGATTATCAATCAAACATCATCGGCGAGGTTAAAGGCAAGCTCAGAGAAAGGCTTATCACGAAGGCGGTTTCGATCGGTCCAAGCTACAAGGAGCAAATTTCGACAGCGACTTTAATCAATTTAGGCTCGGACACTATTGAGCAGCTGCAAAACTATTACGGCCGCTTCCTTCCTGAATACTACGGCGCATTTGGCGCTAGTCTTGTGAATTTCGCGGTTTTAACGTATATCGACTGGCGCGTGGGACTATTATTCCTAGTTCTAATGCCAATCATACCACTTTTATTAAAATTTATCTTGACTATGGTTGGGCGCATGCAAAAGAAGTATTGGCGCAAATATCAAGACGTTGGCGAGCTATTTCTTGACAGTTTACAAGGCATCACTGCTTTAAAAATTTTCAGAGCGGACGCGAAAAGGGCTGACGAGCTTGACAAAAAGGCTGAAGACTTTAGAAATGAAACGATGCGTATACTTGCTATGCAGCTAAATTCAATAACTCTAATCGAATGGATCGCCTATGGTTCGTCTATCGCCTGCGTTTTCATGAGTCTTTATGTTTATGCAAAAACTGGCCTTGCTCTGCACTTTTTAATCATGATACTAATCATGTCCATGGATGCTTTCAGACCGATGATTACGCTTACAGCAAGTTTTCACGTTGCAATGACTGGTGTTGCGGCTGGTAAAACGCTTATAGATTTTCTAGAACTAAAAGAGGATGAAAGAGGCATGAGCTTCCCTAAAACTGATGATATCAAGCTTAGCGTGAGAGATCTTTCATACAAGTACCCTGACGGAGATGAGTCTGCTCTTCAAAATATTAACATAGACTTCCCTAATAAAGGCTACATCGCTCTTGTTGGCGAAAGCGGCTCGGGTAAATCAACTCTTGCAAAAGTTTTGTCGGCTGCGATGAGAGCAAGTTCTGGCGATGTTTTTGCAAATGATACTGCGTATAATGAGATAAATTCTGCGTCCATCGCCTCGAATGTCAATAGGATTACGCATAATGCACACATTTTCGAAGGATCTTTGAGAGAAAATTTAGTGATGGCAAAAAATAATGTCAATGACAGTACCATAAGCACAGCTCTTAAAAAAGTTAATTTATATGAGGAGATCATTGAAAGAGATGGCCTTGAAATGCCGTTATCAAGCGGCGGAATGAACCTTAGTGGCGGCCAAAGGCAAAGGCTAGCTCTTGCGAGAGCTATGATTGAAGATTCGAAAATTTTCATTTTTGACGAGGCAACTAGCAACATTGACATCGAAAGTGAAGAAATAATTTTAGAAAATATCAAAAATATTGCCAAAGAAAAGCTTGTAATCATAGTTAGTCACCGTCTTTCATCGATTAAGGATGCTGACAAAATCTATGTCTTATCTAAGGCAAAACTTGTAGAAGAAGGCACTCATGACGCGCTCATGGCGCAAAATGGCGAGTACAAGCGCATTTACGATGCGCAAGAAAGCTTGGAAGGAGGTCTTGTAAGTGAAAAATAATAAAAGCGGATTAAAAACTGTTACTAAGCTTTTAAAAGTAGTCAGACCTCTTAGCAAATTCATGGCAATAGCTGTTTTAGCGGGATGCATCTCATTTTTATTCTACACAGCAATTGGCGTGATGGGCGCAAAACTCATACTTCAGTACGTCGAAGGCGGCTCGCAAATGGCTTTCATAATGAAAATGATGGCTGGAGCTGTCATCTTGAGAGGACTTTTCAGATATCTTGAACAGTACATGAATCACTTAATCGCCTTCAAAGTATTGGCTCTGCTAAGAAATAGAGTGTTCGCAGCGATTCGTAGACTTGCTCCTGCTAAGATTGAGATGATGAATAAAGGAGACCTGATCAGCGCCATATCCTCCGACATGGAGCTATTGGAAGTCTTCTACGCTCATACCATATCCCCAGTTTGCATAGCAATCATCACAAGCCTTGTATATGCGTTTTTCTTGGGGCAAATATCACCTCTAGCAGCTCTTGTAATGCTTATGGGCCACGCAGCCATCGCTATAGTTTTGCCAATGATATTCTCAAAGCTAGCTGGAAATGCTGCAGCTGAGACAAGACGCGCACTTGCGAGGATTAACAACAGCTTTTTGGATTTGCTAAGAGGCATATCCGAAATAATTAGTTTTGCTTATCAAAAAGAGGCCGTGAAAAAAGTTAACGCACTAAACGCGAGACTTAAAACTAATCAAGATACGCTAATTAAGCAGCTTGCAGTGCTTCTTGCGCTTGAAGATATGCTTGAAGTTTTGGTGACTGCTCTAGTCTTTCTAGTCTTGATAGTGGCTGGAACAACTGGCTCAGACATCTTCCTAGCATCTGTTTTAACATACTTTAGTTTTGGCGCTGTCAGAGCCGTTTCGCTTCTTGGTAATGGCCTTTCTCAAACGCTTGCCTCGGCTGATAGGGTTATGAATATACTTGAAGAAGTGCCTATGGTTGAGGAAATTACTAATAAAGAAAATTTAAGAAAAAATGCAATTGCTTCATACGAAGGAAATATTATTGAAATAAATGGCATAAATTTTGCTTATAAAGATGAAAAGATTTTGAATAATTTTAATTTATCCGTTAAAAATCATGAGTTTATCGGCGTTCAAGGACCAAGCGGCTGTGGTAAATCGACTATGCTTAAGCTTATCATGCACTTTTGGAATCTTGACCGTGGCGAGATTAAAATCGCCAGCAAAAATATTATGGATATAAATACGGCATCGCTTTACGAGAATCTTAGCTATATGACACAAACGAGCGAATTTTTCGAGGGCAGCATCAGAGACAATCTATTGATTGCAAAGCCCAATGCGTCTGACGAAGAGCTTAAGGAAGCGCTACGCAAGGCATCGATACTTGATTATGTGAGCTCACTTAAGGACGGCTTAGACACATATATCAAGGAGCTGGGCGAGAACTTTTCAGGCGGCGAACAGCAAAGACTTGGACTTGCAAGATGCTTTTTGAAAGATGCCGAAATTTATCTCTTCGATGAGCCGACAAGTAATTTGGACGCGCTTAATGAGAGCATAATCCTAAACTCAATTGTGAATTATATGAAGGGAAAGACCGTGATTATGGTGAGTCATAGGGATAGTACTTTACGTATTTGTGAAAGAATCGTGAATTTATGATTCTTATCAGTGCGAAGCACCATCGCAAAATTACAAAATAAAAATTAAAGTTAATCCCTATTAAAAAATAATATATAAAAATAATGGTGAAAAATGATAAAAGAAAAAACATTTCCAATACTAAAAAATAAAATCTCCATCGACAAAAATAAAGAAGCGAGAAAAAACTATTCGAAAAGAAATTATTTCTCTTGATGACGGCTATTTACTGCGAAGATATGGTAAGAGACAGTAAAAAATCCATTAGCAAATATAAATTTGAAGAAGGCATAGATGAATTTATCAATAAAAATCCAAAGCTTTGGAAATACAAGATAAATGACACTTATTACGAGCTAATCATGAAAGCCTTTAGGCGCACAGATCGCTGCCCACACTCCTTCTACAAAACTTTCTGTCACCAATGCCCGACCACTTGCTACAAGAGCGAGGATTTAGAACATATAGAGCCGATTATGAAGTACGCCGGCAGAAAAATTATGATGAAGCACCCGATTATAGGATTGAAATTTGTGATAAATTTGTTAATGGCTAAAAATTTGATAAATAAAAACAAGGACAGAGAAAATTAATTCCCTGTCCTTTTGTATAGATATATGTATTTTGTTGTTGACTGAGATTGAGTCCAAGGGCGCATTAGACGTGAAATGTAATTTCATAGGATAAATGCGATGATTGGACGATGTGGACTGACGAAGCAAGCGGAGCGTACAGATGGTACGTGAGCATTGCTGAGGATGGATCCGTAAGATTAACCAAAGCTATGTTCGCTATCGCTCCATACCTTTGTAATCTCTGGAATAAGGCATGCATTGCCAATCGAACTTCGCTAACGCTCGTTCTCTTGGTGCATGGACTTAACAAGTCCAAGGGCGCATTTAGCCATGAAATTTTATATAGTTTAGCATAAATTTAGCTCCAGCTAGCCCAAGTGCACCCCCTAGACCTGTATAGAAAAAAGCTATGAAGTTCATATCCAAAAGCTGATATTTTCTGATAAGTATGCCTCCTGTCATCATTATCGCCATGATGATGAAGCTCTTGAGATCAAAAAAGTTCCAAAAGTATCTTTTCTCTTCTTGATACGCCTTGATCCTTACAGTGTGCTTGTTTACAAGCCTGTTGAAAACCATGAACCAAAAGGCTATAAAGACCGCTATGGATAGCAAAACGTTTAGTGCCGAGAAATTCGTTTTGTAGGCTTCGAGGCCTAAGTTTAGGACTTTTATCCCTGCGAATAACCAAACTAGGCTCGCTATAAGTAGTAGGTATCTTTTCTTTACCATGATGCGCCGCCTTTCTAATATATATTTAGCTATATATACCCAAATCATAAAAAAAGAAGGCATCTTTGCCTTCTCTTTATAAATCTACTTAATCAATAACCAGTCTTCTTCAATTCTGTTCATAATGTTATCATTATAGCGTCTCACATACTCATGAGTGTTAGTCGCTTCAACCATATCGTTAAATGCCCAGAAGCTTTCGTTTAAATCGATAAATCTCTTTATAATTTGTGGGTTTTTGCATTTTAGTAGTGATAAATTATCGAAATTTCTTTCGAATATTTTGTTTAGTATAACTGCTGCTTCGGCTCTTGTGATGTTTGCGTCTGGTCTGAATAGTCCGTCTGGGTAGCCTGTGATTCTCTTTGCTTGGTATTCTGAGCCTATTGCTCTTTCTGCCCAGTGGCCTTTTACGTCTACGAATGGCACCTCGCCATAAGGTTTATTATCTATTGTAGATATCATTTGTGTAAATTCTGCTCTTGTTATTGGTGAGTTTGGTCTAAAGCATCCATCTGGGTAGCCTTTCATTATGCCTCTTTGTACAATCGCGTTTATGGCTTTGTTGTACCATGCACTTGTAGTGTCAGGGAACATTGGTTTTGTCGATGCTCCTATGGCCTCTATATTAAGTAGTCTTGCTAGCATTGCTGCTGCTTCGGCTCTTGTTATGGATCCATTTGGTCTTACGCTTTTATCTGGGTAGCCGAAGATGTAGGCTTTGTGTTCTTTGCCTTTTATTTCTTCCTCTTCTTCTCCTTCCCATATTGCGTATAGCGTTAGTTGCTCGTATATTCTGTCTTCGCTTTTTATTTTGTTTAGTCTTGTTTTCTTGTAGCTCCAACCTTTAAATGTGTAACCTTCTCTACGTGGTGTGTATAGGTTTTCTTTTATTAAATCTCCTTTTCTTACATTTTTTTCTTTTGCTTTTTTGTGTGAATAGTTTTCATCTAGTATTAGTTTAACGTAGTCGTCATACCACTGTGCATATAGGTAAAGATTGCCTTTTACATTTACTAAGTCTTCAGGTAAATATTTTGTGCCCTTGCCATCTGCTCTTGTGTTCCACGATTCAAAGATTCTATCCCCATTGTGAAGTCCTGTCTCGGAGATAGTTTTTATCTTTTCTTTGTACTCTTTAATCGGTGGAAAATCTGCTATTTGATTGTCGTAATCTAACACGGTTTCTGTAGGAACTACATATACTTCATTTGAGCCGTTATTACCATCATAAACTACTGTGCTTATTTTGTTAATGTAAGCAATATCATAATTATTTAGTAAGCTTCTTACATGTTCCCACTTTCCTTCTCTGTTTGGAAGAACTAATTTGTTTTCAAGTGAGAACTTAGTAAATTTTAAGTTTGTAAAATCTTTGTAATTTTGAGGTGGATTGAAGTAGCCTTGTCCAGCTACGTTGCCTTCAAAGACAACATCGCCAGCAATATTTAAACAATTATATGGCTTATAATTAGGGTCATCACCTAAACCTGAAAACTCATAACTTGCATCATAAGTGTAAATAGCTCCTCCATGACCATCGGTATAATTATTTATAATCTTACCGCCATTTATTGTTAGATTTGTATTTTCTCTTATTGATGCTACAACTACTGCCCCACCATTTCCTTTTGCTACGTTGTCACTAATAACAGTGTTGTTTATCGTTAAGTCGCAGTTATCCTCTATAAATATAGCTCCATAGTTTTCTCCAATGTTTTTCGAAATTATTGAGTTTTCAATCAATCCATTAACATGACCATAGCTGTAATTTTGTACTCTTATGGCAGAACTTTCATCACCTTTATTGCCTGTGATAGTGCAGTTTTTAATTTTAAAATCATAGGATGTAATGGCTATAGCACCTTGGTAATAGCCGTTGTTATCAGCTATAGTTAAATCTTCATACACAGCAGACCTAACCCTATCTTGGTATATAGCACCAGTATAACCTTTGTTACCTACTATCGATCCGCCTTTAACTAATAGATTTTGCACTTCAGAAAAGTTTAATGGAGAATAAACTGCACTTTCATTGTTTTTAAAGTCTGAATTAATAATCTTAAGATCCGCACAATAGAAAAAATATGCTGATCCAAGATTGCCAATAAACACTGAATCTTCGATAACTTGACTACGTCCTTGCACTTCAAAATAATTCCTCTCCTTTGTACCGCAGTTCATAATTTTTGATTTTTTAACGGTTACTTGAGAATTCCATGAATATAAAGCACTCTCCACAGCATTTTTTAAAGTACAATTATACATGTCTATATTTATTAATGAATCACTAGCATCAATCAAATTGTACTTATTAACACCATCAACCGCTCCATCAAAAGTTAGGTTTTTAAAATATAAACCACCAACTCTATTATAACTACCATCAAATGAGATAAAAAAAGCATCTTCCTCATTAGAATCAACTGCACTTATTGTATGATTGTTACCCTCTATAGTTAGCCTAGTAAAATCTCTGCTAAGCTTTAATACTTGTAAGCGTCCATGTTGATCAAGTGGTATTACTAGATCATCATTTAGTGTTAGTGTGTAGTCGTGTGGAACAGTGCCTGGAACTACGTAACTATCGCTAATTGCTTGTATGCGTCCTAGTGCTTCCCCAGCATCGTCTGTTT
>QWCV01003856.1_pt1 | contig 12904 bp, 3 predicted proteins | sample 1972621 | NCBI WGS metagenome assembly QWCV01 (sample SAMN09866699, study PRJNA288562) | Human gut metagenome isolate pre2_stool, whole genome shotgun sequencing... | isolation source: gut | host: Homo sapiens | place: USA: California
ACGGGATACGGTAAGGCATCATAATGATGGAGGGACGGTAAGACGTCACCAGAGTTATGGATTCTTCGCTCAGTGGCACTATCCTGTTTCCCGTTTTTCTCACAAAGCATTCTTGCCCCCGCTCTGAATGACGGGATACGGTAAGGCATCATAATGACGAGGAACGGTAAGGCGTCATCCTGAACGAACGTGAAGGATCTGCTGCCGTGGTGAGGAAAGCCGTAAGAAGATAAAAGCTGTCAGCTGTTGGCTGTTGGCTATAAGCTATAAGCTATAAGCTAACTATTCTTTTACGATTTAAATCATTACGACAAGCGAGTATCCTAAATCGCACTACGTGCGCCACAGCTCCTTCTGACGGCCGACTCCATGATCCTTGCATAAGACGTTAAGGCGTCATCCTGAGCGGCAGCGAAGGATCTATTACCGTGGTGAGGAAGACGGTAAGGCGTCATTCAAAGCGTGAGCAAAGGATTTGCTGCTGTGTTGAGGAAAGGGATTCTAAAGGGAAGAATAGGGATTGGGTAAGCCTCCTTGTTTATAAGGAGGTGGCCGGCGAAGCCGGACGGAGGATACTGGCTTGGGGGAATGATGCAAAAGAATAGAATGAAGATTCTTTTTCTGCCCCCGTTCTGAGTGATGACGGACGGTAAGGCGTCATTCTGAGCGGCAGCGAAGGATCTGCTGCCGTGGTGAGGAAGCTGGTAAAGTGGTACAGGGGCTGACTATAAAATCGAGTGACACAAACAATTATTTGTGTGACCAATTTGATATTTCGATTCATGGGACTGTCTGATTTGATATTGCAATTTGGTTGATTTATAATTATTTTAGATATATAATGTCATATTATATAAAAATATGTTTATCAAAAAATATCAGAAAAATAGTTTGGTGTAATCTGTGGGATTTATCTGTTAAAATCTGAAGCCGATTGTATGACAGGGGGAGGGGAGACGGAACGCGAAGGGTAAAACATAACGGCTCTTTTATATTTTTATTTTCTTTAAAAATTGGGAGGAAAATATGAATAGGGTTTACAAGATCGTATGGAGTAAGGCGAAAAATGCTTATGTGGTGACATCGGAACTGGCGAAAAACCACACGAAGAACGCTTCGGGAAAAATGGTGAAAACAGCGCTGACAGCAGCTGTGGGGATGGGAGTCCTCATGGGCGGTTATATGGCTGATGCCGCGCCGGCGACTAACCCGTCCGGTGATGGTCCGGGTATTGCCATCGGCACAGGATCATCTTCCCAAAAGGTGGATTCTACTGCTGTCGGCAAAAATGCGAAAACGACCGGTGAACGCGCGTTGGCAGTGGGCTATAATAGTATAGCGGACGCCGATAGTGCCATGGCTGTCGGTAATGGGAATAAAGCAATGGCTGGTGGTTCATTGGCTGTAGGCGCAAGAAATATTGCGCAAGGTATGGGAGGTTTAGCCATAGGAGAAAGTAATACCGCAAAAGGTGATGATAGCGCGGCTGTGGGGCATTCTAATAAGGTGCATGCTATGGGAACATATGCATTCGGACTCCAAAATACCGTGTGGAAAATGTATTCCCAAGCATATGGAATGAACAATATTGTTTCCGAGATTAATTCTTTTGCTTATGGAAACAGTAACCAAGTGGGTTCAATGAATTCTTTCGCTTTTGGCGGCGCCAATCTGAATACCGCCCGTTGGGCAGTGACGGTGGGGAATACCAATAAAGTAGGAGGAGAGCATAGTTTTGCGGCCGGATTTTATAATACTATCGGCTCTACGTCTAAAGATGCAGTAGCAATTGGACAGAATGCCCGTGTTGGTGTAAGTGATTTTAATGTAGCGACAACGATTGATCCGACAACGGGAGAAATAAAGGCGGTTTACAATGGAGAGGTCGATGCTACAAATAGTGTAGCCATCGGCAATGAAGCAAATGTTATGGCTTTAAATAGCGTAGCTCTCGGCGAAAACACCGGTGTTACAAAAGACGGTAAGAATGGAACGGCTATTGGCGGTGAAGCAAGTGTCAAGGCGGAAAATGGTACAGCGGCAGGGTTTAAAGCTACTGTAAGAGCTAAAAGTGGTGTGGCGCTAGGCGCATCAAGCTTTGTCGATGCGGAAGGCGGGATTGCTTTGGGACGGAATTCTGTCGCAGAGCGCAAGTCCGGTAGGGCAGGGTATGATTTTACAACCGGGGCGGTATCGACAATTAATGATAGTACGTGGAAAGCAACTGATGGTGCAGTATCTGTAGGCAATAGTGCGAATACCCGTCAGATTACCAGAGTGGCAGCAGGTACCGAAGATACGGATGCCGTGAATGTGGCACAGATAAAGGGGCTGGCTAAGCAGTTTACCGCCGACGGGGTGTCTTATTTCCACGTCAATGCGACAAATACAGCTGTGGCTCCTGTGACAAATAATAAAGGTACGGTCAGTGCTGTGGCCGGTGCCGGCGGGAAGAATTCCACAGCAGCCGGTATTGCTGCGAAGGTGCAGAAGGATGCCGAAGAAAGCACGGCTATCGGGTACAGCACGAATGTGACGAAAAAGAACGGGACGGTCGTGGGCAATCGCTCCTCCGTCTCCGGAGAAGGCGGATCTGCTTTCGGCTACAACTCACAGGCTAATGATGTGAACGCTACCGCCATAGGCGCGGCAAGCCGTGCTACTAAAGAAGGAGCCTTTGCAGGTGGCTACAGTGCACAGGCGACAGGGATAAGATCCGTGGCTGTCGGCAGCGGTGCCAAGGCCGATTCCACCAGTACGGTCGCCATCGGCGACGGAGCGAATGTTGCTTCCAACGTGGATCTGGTTGGCGGTATTGCCATCGGCAAGAAGGCCTATGTATTAAACGGTGGCGGCCGCCAGGAAGCGGAGCTCGGCCTTGACCGGAGCAACTGGCCTGCATCCATATCCGGTGCTTATAACAATCCGATTAATAAAGACCGTGTCGCCACGGGCATTGCTATTGGCACGAATGCCTATGCCCGTACGGGCAGCGTGCAGATCGGCGCACATACCTATACGGGTACAATGGGCGGAACATCGATCAATGCGAATACGAACGGTGAAGGCACAGTTGTCAATATGACGACTATCGGAAGCAACAGCTATAACAAGGCTGTCTTCGGCACGATGGTGGGTGCCTATTCTATTGCGTCCGGCGACTTTAACGGATCCGGCGGATTTAACAGAATGTATACGGGGCAGAACTTCGGGGCCAGTGTTGTCGGGTCGCTGAACAGTATCCGTACGAAGGGATATGGCCAATACAGCGGCATAGCCAACAGCATTGTCGGTTTGGCCAATACGACGGAAAACAGCAACGGTTCTTTGATTTTCGGGGCTGGCAATAATATTACCAATTCTATCAAGAATATTTCCGGCGTGGCCAGCGGTGCCAATACACCTGATGAAATGTCGGCGAAATTGCGTAAAGCAATCCAAGACAATGAATCCGGCGGCGCCGTAATGGCTCTTGGCGGCGGCAATACGGCCGACTGGGCGCAGGCATCCCAGATTGTCGGTGTCAATAATACTTTAAAAGGTACGAGGGGTAATATCAGCAAATACAATCTGATTGACGGCTATAAGAATACGGCAGACAGGGTAAGCAACGTCTCCGTCATCGGTTCTGAAAATAATGTAACTAACACCAATGGCGCTGTTGTCTTTGGGGATAAGAGAACACTGACAGGTGCCGACGGCAGCGTTGTCATCGGTTCGTCTCAAAACGGTACCAGTACCAGCGTGAAGAATGCTGTAGCCATCGGCAGTGAAGCCAACGTGACCGTGGCAGGCGGCGTGGCACTCGGCAGTGGATCTGTCGCTTCCGTTGATAAGGGCACCGTGGGGTATGACGCTTCCGGCACAAATCATAACTCCGATACGACAGGCGTATGGAAATCGACGGCTTCCGCTGTGTCTGTCGGTGATGCGGCAGGAAATACGAAAGTTACCCGCCAGATCACCAACGTGGCGGCAGGGAAAGAAGATACCGACGCCGTCAACGTGGCACAGTTGAAAGCGGTAAAAGCTGCCGCTGATGCTGCGAAAGTTCATTTCTTTTCCGTGAAGGGCAACAGCAGTGATGAAAACTATAATAATGACGGTGCCACCGGTGATCGTGCGCTGGCAGTCGGTGTGGCTGCCAAGGCAGGCGGTCTGAAAGCAACGGCGCTGACCGGCGGGAATGCGTCGGGCGACTTCTCTTTTGCCGTAGGCAATAATGCGCAGGCGAAGGGATGGGGGTCTGTTGCTATCGGTGCAGGTACTTTGGCTGAAAATCAAGGGACTGTGGCGATCGGTCACGGCGCGAAGGCCTACAGTCTTGAGTCGGTCGCATTAGGTTACAATACACAGGCCGGCGCCCCCTCCGGACAGCCGGGGGCGGGGAACCATGCACAGACCGCCATGGGCAGCGGTACGATTGCTACCGGCGGGGCTGCTACCGCATTCGGCTTTGAATCCGTAGCCAGCGGCGCACATGCTATAGCGGGCGGTGATAAGGCGAAGGCGACCGGGCAGGACTCCGTGGCATTAGGAAAGGACACGGAAGCGTCCGGGACTTGGTCGGTAGCCTTGGGAAGTGATACAAAAGCGGAAGGACAGTCATCTACCGCCCTGGGAACAGATACCACTGCTTCCGGAATCGCTTCCACGGCGATGGGGAGTAAGACACAGGCTACCGGTGTCGGTTCTACAGCCATGGGTGGCAGTACGACAGCGGCAGGCAACTGGTCTTTGGCGAGCGGCGGATTGTCAGAGGCGAAAGGTGACTATTCTACCGCCATGGGATATAATAGCAAGGCAAATGCACGGAACAGTTTTGCTGTTTCCGGCGGCATTGTAGAAACCGCTGCAGAAAATTCCATAGCTATGGGTGAGGGTGCGAAAGCGTCTGTATCCGATGCGGTAGCGCTGGGAAGCGGTTCTGTGGCGTCCACGGAAAAAGGTAAAATCGGTTATGATATTTCCGGTGCCGATCATTCCAACGATACGACAGGCGTATGGAAATCGACAGCAAACGCCGTTTCTGTAGGCGATGCGTCCAAAGGTATCACCCGCCAGATCACCGGTGTAGCGGCCGGTGCGGCAGATACCGATGCTGTCAATGTGGCACAGCTGAAGAAAGTGGAAGCCAAGGCAGAAGCGGCGGAAAAGAAACATACCACCGTGAAAGCGGGAGATTACGCAACCGTAACGGAAGGCACCAATGCCGACGGCGGGAAAGAATACACTGTCAGCGGACCCAAGATGGAATCTACGGACGGGACAGTAAAGATTACGGATAAAGTGGAAAACGGCAAGAAAGTCGGATATAACCTGTCCGTCGATACAAGCAGTCTGGGAATTGAAAAGACAAAGGTAGAAGCGGGAGACAATGTAACCGTAACATCCAAGAAAACCGGGAATACGACGACATATACCGTCAATGCCAAAGACACGGTAGTAACCGGCGGCACGGCTACCTATGCTGCGAATGGTACAGGCAGTGCTACCTTGATAAATAATGACGGAACGACAGCGACCATCACCGGCCTGAAGGATCGTTATACATCATCCGCAGCACTTGACGGGAATACCTTGAACTTCACCCGTAATGACGGCAGCACTTATTCCGTTTCCGGCATCGCTTCCACGCAGGATATAAAAAATGTAACCAATAAAGTAGGCGAATTGGGAACCCGTGTGAACCGTGCAGGAGCGGGAGCGGCAGCACTGGCGGCTCTCCATCCGCTGGACTTTGACCCCGATGACAAGTGGGATGTGGCAGCCGGCTACGGCAACTACAAAGACGCCCATGCAGTATCGGTAGGCGCATTCTACCGTCCCAATGAAGACACCATGTTCAGCGTGGGAGGCTCTTTCGGCGGAGGAGAAAACATGGTGAATGCCGGAGTCAGCGTAAAGCTGGGACAGGGCAACCATGTGTCTACATCTAAAGTAGCTATGGCAAAAGAAATTGTTGACCTGAAAGATGCGGTTACCCGTCTGGAAGCGCAAAATGAACAGTTCCGGCAGATCATCGGACAGATGGCGGGACAGCCTGTAAGGAATGTAGAGTTCCCCGATGTGCCGAAAGACCACTGGGCCTATTCCTATGTGAAATCACTGGCGGACAGAGGTCTTTTGGAAGGCTATCCGGATGGTGAATTCAAAGGGGATCGTACCATGACCCGCTATGAATTTGCGGCCATTATTTACCGCGCGCTGCAGAATGGGGCGCCTGTTGATGGAAATATGGGTAAAGCTATGGAAGAATTTGGTCCTGAGATGGAAAAGGTAAGAGAAGCTTATCGTTTCCGGGTAGACCGTATTTCCGGCGAAGATAATGACAGGAATAAAGTAGAACGCGTCCGTGTCAATAATGAAGGCAATAAAGAAAAGGGTGATTACCGCGACATATACGGTTCGCATATCGCAGCCGGTAAATAATTCATTACATATAAAATAGAAGCCGGTTGTTTTGATAAAAGTGATTGTTCTTTGATTTATGGGAGTTTTGAACTATAATGATTTTGATTGATGAATGGTAACTCCTGTTTTTGGAGTATATCCCATCATCTGTTTTTAAGGATGAAATTTATGAGGGAGGAAAATTATGAATCAGATTTACAAAGTCATTTGGAGCCGGGTGAAGCGCTGCTATGTAGTGGTTTCAGAAATTGCCGGTAGCAATGGAAAAAATGGGGGGGGTGGCTTCTGAAAAAAAGAGCCTGCCTTTCCATGCATTTCTGTGTGCTCTTGCCCTTACCGGATGCCTGATGCCGAGCGTGGTGGAGGCAAATACGCAGTATGGGCCGGGTGCTTCCGCTACCGGCGGTGACAGCGTGGCGATAGGTGACAGTGCTAAGGCGACCGCAGGCCATGCTACCGCTGTCGGAACCTTGACAGAGGCTGATGGGGTGAATTCTTTTGTGGCAGGGTTGCAGGCAAAGTCAGGAGCGACTGCTGAAAACAGTGTTGCCATAGGACGGGGGGCCCAGGCTTTAGGTCAGAAGCGGGCCAGTGATCAGTTTACTGCGAGCACCATCGCCATCGGGAATAATGCAACAGCGACGGAAAACGGGGATATCGTCATCGGCCGCCAGGCGACGAGTACGGTATCCAAGTACCATGGTGAGGATGGCTCCGGCGCCGTTGTCATGGGATCGGAAGCTCATTCTTACGGCTCCCGGGGCGATGTGGTTCTTGGTTCCGGGGCGGAAGCAAACATCATCAGAAAGGGCACTACCAACCCGGCAGATGCCGCTGGATATTCACAGTCGATAGCCATCGGCAGTATGGCAAAAGTTTATGGTACGCAGGCCATGGCTATCGGTGGAGATGTGAAATCTATTGGACATTCCTCCATTGCCATTGGGGGCAATGACGTTGACCTGGTAAAATCCGATCTGCAAGCGGCAGTTCCCGGTTTTTGGGCTGCCGGGGCGCAGAATAAATTTGAGCGGGAAACGGCAGCGTTATATCCCGGGACGACATTGGGGAGCGCCGCCCTCAGCACCAGCCCGTATCGGTCGAACACCGCATCTATTGGGGCAGCTAGTATAGCCATGGGCGCGATGACCCAGTCCTTCGGTATCGGTTCCACGGCGATTGGTGTCAATTCGATGTCAAAAGGAGCTGCAAGCACCAGCATCGGTGTCATAGCGCGGAGCTGGGGAAAGAATTCTCTTGCCATCGGCAGCCAGGCGGGTGCTTATGGAGATAAGTCCACATCTCTGGGCGATACGAATACGGTCGGCTTTGATATGACGGACGGCACCACGTCCGGTGCGGCTTCTTCAGCTGTCGGTACAGATAACAAAGTCTATGGGAATAATTCCTATGCTATCGGTGGCGGCAATACGATTGGTTCTGCCACCATTACGGAAACGACAGAAGCCAACGGCGATAAAATTAAGAAGGTTACTGCCGGTACGGTGAAAGGAAGTACGGCAGGCGCTTTCGGTTATAAGAATACCATCACAACGGATAATGCCTATGTGGTGGGGAATAATTCCACAGCTTCTGCTGATGGGGCTATGATCCTGGGGAGCAGTGCATCCGTGACGGGGAAGAATGGTGTTGCTCTTGGCAATAATACAAAAGTGGCCAATGAAAATGCCGTGGCTATCGGCAATGGTTCAGAAACAGCAGCTGCTGTGGCGACACCCTCCGCAACAATCAATGGCGTAGCACATAATTTCGCAGGAGTAAATCCGGCGTCCACAGTAAGTGTAGGCAAGGCAGGCAGTGAACGGACGATTACCAATGTGGCGGCCGGCCGTATTTCCGCGACTTCTACCGATGCCATCAATGGCAGCCAGCTCTATGCGGTAACCTCAGAAGTAGATAAAGGCGTGGCCTATGCAGGCGATGTGAAAGATGCGGCAGCCGCGGCTAATAAGTTTACCCGAAAATTAGGCGAACAGACGAATATCATCGGCGGTGTGACAGATACATCTAAGCTGACAGACGGAAATATCGGCGTGGTATCCAACGGGACAGATACGCTGAATATTAAACTGGCGAAAGACGTGAAAGTGGACAGCGTCACAGCGGGCAATACGGTCATCAATAACAACGGACTGACCGTAGGCGGAAAGACCTATGTGACAAATAACGGTATCAATGCGAATAATGCGCCTATTACGAATGTGGCCAGTGGCGGAACGACAGATTCCAATGCAGCCAATATCGGAGATGTGAAGAAGGCGGTTGCCGGAGCGAAAGCTACTGTTACCGGTGCCAAGCAGGCGACTGTCACAAATACGACTGCCGTAGATGGTCATGTTGATTATGTGGTCAGTGCGACCAAGACAACATTGGCTGCTGAAGCTGGCGGCAAAGTGTCTGTAACAGGCGGTACAGAAGATGCTAATGGCGTTATCGCTTATACAGTAGGATTGGATGCGGCTACAAAAACGGCAATCAATAATATCGGCGGAGGTACGATTGCTGCCGGAGATAATAAGACTGTAACCGGTGATACAGTGAATACCTATCTGAACAATAATTACTACGATAAGCCTACAATGGATACCAAGCTGGGTGATAAGGCGAATACTAACTTGGATAACATTACCAATGCGGGCAAGACTGTTATTAACGATATTGCGGCGGATGCGGTAAAAGTTGTCAATGGTAAAAATACGACCGTTACCCCCGGTACAGAAGCCGGAGCGAATGGTACGGTCAAAACCTATGCGGTGAATGTATCCGGCGATCTGACAGGAATCACATCGATTTCCAATCAGAAGACCGCTCCCGGCGGTACTACAACGGGTGCAAAAATTACTCTCGGTGATACGACAAATACGGTGAGCGTTGGCGGTGCGAAAATCACCAATGTAGCGGATGGAGACGTAGCCCCTAACTCTAAAGATGCTGTCAATGGCGGTCAGTTGAATGAAGTAAAAGAATTAGCAGGGAAACATACCATCGTTAAAGTGGACGGGCAGGAAAATCGTACTGATGGAAACCTGCTTATTACCAAGACAGACAATAATGGTCAAGCCACTTATGATTTGAAGCTGAATGACGAGCTTACCGTCGGTAAAACGGGGGCGGCCGGAAAAGACGGTTCCATCGGAGTCAAGGGCAAAGACGGTTCTGCTGTCGCTATCAACGGTAAAGACGGTTCCATCGGCCTGAATGGTGCCAATGGGGCTAACGGGCTTACGATGAAGAGCGGCGATGCCAAGCCGGCTGTTGACGGTACCAATGTTACCCGTCTCGTTCTTGAAGAAAAAGACGGTACGAAACATGATGTGGCCACATTGGACGACGGCATGAAATATGGCGGCGATACAGGAAACGTCATCAAGAAGAAACTGAACGAACAGGTCAACGTCATCGGAGGCATTACAGACACAAACAAACTGACCACAGAAGACAACCTTGGCGTCGTATCCGACGGCAATAACAACCTGAAAGTCCGCCTTGCCAAAGCCCTGAAAGGCCTCGAAAGCGTGACAACCGGCGATACAGTTATGAATAATAACGGCGTTACAATCAATAACGGCGCAGCCGGAAATCCTGTATCCCTCACCAAGAACGGCCTTGACAACGGCGGCAACAAAATCACCAACGTGGCGGCCGGTGTCAATGGCACAGACGCGGTTAATGTAAACCAACTGAATACCGTTGCCGGAGAAGCTGCTAAACATACGACCGTCAAAGCCAAAGACAGCAATGTAACTATCACCGAAAGACCCAATGCGTCCGGCGGCACGGAATATACTATCGGACTCGGCGACAAAGTCACACTGGGAACCGATCCGTCCAAACAGGTATCCATCGACGGAACAACAGGCATCATCAAAGCCGGAGACAAAGTCACCATTGACGGCACGACAGGAAACATCGATGCCGGAAAAGTGAAAATCAACGGGAAAGACGGAACCGTCAACGGACTGACCAATAAAACCTGGGATCCGAACAACATCACCAGCGGGCAGGCGAATTCCACCGTAACCTGGGAGAAAAAGTCACCATCAAGGGAGAAGGGACAAAAGCCGCCTCCGAATACTCTGGTGAAAACATCAGAACCTTTGCCGACGCGAACGGAAACCTCACCGTCAAAATGGACAAGAACCTGAAAACCGAAACAATCGTTGCCACAGGTGAAAACGGCAAAGACGGAAAAATCGGCATCAACGGAAAAGACGGCGTAACAACAAACATCTCCATTACCCGTGACGGCAAACCCGGAGTAGACGGCGCGCCGGGAACGACTACGACCCGTATCGTATACGAGAAACCGGACGGAAGCAAAGAAGAAGTGGCTACCCTAAATGACGGCATGAAATACGGCGGCGATACAGGAAACGTCATTAAGAAGAAACTGAACGAACAGGTCAACGTCATCGGAGGCATTACAGATACCAACAAACTGACCACGGAAGACAACCTCGGCGTCGTATCCGATGGCAACAACAACCTGAAAGTCCGCATGGCTAAAGATCTCAAAGGCTTGGAAAGCGTGAAAACTAACACCCTGACCGTGGGAGACGTGAAAATCGACAACAGCGGTATCAACGCAGGGAACAAGAAAATCACCAACGTAGCAGCCGGAGACATCAGCGCAAACAGCACTGACGCCGTCAACGGAGGGCAGCTGTGGAAAACAAACCAGACAATCAACAACATAGGAGGAGCCGTCAATGAACTGGGAACCCGTGTGAACCGTGTCGGAGCGGGAGCGGCAGCACTGGCAGCCCTCCACCCGCTGGACTTCGACCCGGATGACAAGTGGGATGTGGCAGCCGGCTATGGCAACTATAAAGACGCCCATGCCGTGTCGGTAGGCGCATTCTATCGTCCGAATGAAGATACCATGTTCAGCGTAGGAGGCTCCTTCGGCGGAGGAGAAAACATGGTGAATGCCGGAGTCAGCGTGAAGCTGGGACAGGGCAACCATGTGTCTACCTCACGGGTAGCTTTGGCCAAGGAAGTAGAAGACCTGAAAGCGATTGTCAAGGCGCAGAGTGCTGAGATCAAAGCTATGCGCGGAGCCATGCAGTCGGGGGCATCGGTAATGAAGGATGTTAATTTCCCCGATGTGCCGAAAGACCACTGGGCATACTCTTATGTAAAATCACTGGCGGACAGAGGTCTTTTGGAAGGCTATCCGGACGGTGAGTTCAAAGGTGACCGTACCATGACCCGCTATGAATTTGCGGCCATTATTTACCGCGCACTGCAGAACGGCGCACCTATTGACAGCGATATGGCAAAAGCCATCGGTGAATTCGATCCTGAAATCAATCGGATAAAGGATCTGGACCGCACCCGTGTCGACCGTATTTCCGGCAAGGATAATGACCGGCATAAGGTGGAACGCGTCCGTGTCAATAATGAAAGTAATAAAGAAAAGGGTGACTACCGTGATGTGTACGGTTCCCATATTTCACCGGAAGCGTAACCCGGAAAGCAAAGACAAGGAAATAGTATAAGAAACAGAAAGTACGGTATCCGTCAGGTATGATGGGTACCGTATTTTTATGTGGGCGGGGGATAGGATGTAATCCGGAAACTGGAGGATAAGCGTTGTCCGTCCCTCGTTACCTGGAGCGATTGTAAGGAGTTTGCTGCCGTGGTGAGGAAGACGGTAAGAAGATAAAAGTTATTAGCTGTGAGCTGTCAGCTATAAGCTGTTAGCTGTGAGTTAAAAGCCGAAGCATATGATTTCCGTTAGGTGTCATACGAAACAACAGCAAAGGATTTGCTGTTGTAGTGAGGGAAACGTTAAGGCGTTATCCTAAGCGAATGTGAAGAGTCTGCTACCGTGGTGAGGAAAGCCGTAAGATGTCATCCGGGTAATAGATTCTTCACTCTGTGTCACTGTCCCGTTTCCCTGCTTTCTCACACAGCATTCTTACCCCCGTTCAGAATGACGATTGGAGGAAATGGCGTCATAATGAGGGAAACGTCAGTCGTCATCCTGAGCGATAGCGAAGGATCTGTTGCCGTGGTGAGGAAAGCAGTAAGAAGATAAAAGTTATCAGCTGTGAGCTGTCAGCTATCAGCTGTTAGCTGTTAACCGTTAGCTGTGAGTTAAAAGCCGAAGCATATGATTTCCGTTGAATGTGAAGGATCTGCTACCGTAATGAGGGAATCGGTAAGGCGTCATCAGCATAATAGATTCTTCACTCCATTTCACTGTCCCGTTTCCCTGCTTTCTCACAAAGCATTCTTACCCCCGTTCTGAATGACGATTTTGGGAAAGCACGTCACTAACAATGGAGAACGGAAAGCATCATAATGACGGAGACGGTAAGGCGTCATAATGAGGAAAGCGTCAGGCGTCATCCTAAGCGAATGTGAAGGATCTGTTGCCGTGGTGAGGAAAGCGGTAAGAAGATAAAAGTTATCAGCTGTGAGCTGTCAGCTATCAGCTGTTAGCTGTTAACCGTTAGCTGTG
>QWCV01004198.1_pt1 | contig 12886 bp, 8 predicted proteins | sample 1972621 | NCBI WGS metagenome assembly QWCV01 (sample SAMN09866699, study PRJNA288562) | Human gut metagenome isolate pre2_stool, whole genome shotgun sequencing... | isolation source: gut | host: Homo sapiens | place: USA: California
GCCACCAACGAGTACGAGGACCTGCTGGCCGCAGGCGTCACCGACCCGGTCAAGGTGACTCGTTCCGCTCTGCAGAACGCAGCTTCCATCGCTGGACTGTTCCTGACCACCGAAGCCGTGGTGGCCAACAAGCCGGAACCGCCGGCAGCCGCTCCGGCAGCTGGCGCCGACATGGGCTACTGATCGAAAGACCGGAAGCTTCCATAAGCTCAAATAGCTGATATGAGGCCCGCTTCCCGATGGGGAGCGGGCCTTTGCTTATCTGGAAGGCGCCTTACGCGCGCTTTCTACTGCGCGAACAAACGCGACGCCTGCATTTCGGTCTCCGAATACAACGTGGAGGCCTGCATCAATGCGCGCTGGATTGATTCAAGCGACTGCTCCATCTGCTGCTGCGCGGCACGCCACTGTTCGGCGACCGCTGTGAACTGCGTCGCAGCCCCGCCGCGCCAAACGCTCTGCAGATTGTTGAGATTGCCGTACATGCCCTGCACGGCCTGTCGGATGGATTGGATGGAGGCGTTGACGGCGGCGCTCGAGGACTGAATCTGCTCGCTGTCGACTTGATACTGTGGCATGTGCCGGTCCTTTCAATGATGATTGGTGTGTTTCTCCATGCGATCGCGGTTGGCGCAACCGGACGGTACAGTGGATGCTATGTCATCAGTGAGCGTGTGCAACGAAAAAAACGGAGCTGTGGTCGGAGAACATATGCATTTGGGTTCCGTCGGCGTGTCGCGAAACGGCGGCAGAACGGCAAAAGGTTGGAATATCGCGATTTGCATGTTGCTGGCGAGCGTGCTGGGTTTGTGTTTGATGCTGTGGATAACTCCGCCGGTCCATGCGGATGACAGTGCCGGATTGGGCATTACAGCCACGGACGACATCACCGACACGCAGAATCTGCTCGGTTCGAATGTCTCGGAGATCACGGACGCCATCAACCAGACGAAAAAGGAGACCGGCGTCACCGTCCGTTTGGTGTATCTGGACAGTTTCAACGCCAAGGGCAAGCCGGATAAATGGGTGAGCGCGCTGCTGGAATCGTTGAACCCGAAACCGAATACCGTGATGTTGGCGGTTGCCTCGAATGACGGTAATCTGGTGGTGGCCGTGTCTTCGAACTCGGAGGAATGGCTGAAGAAGAAGTCGACTGTCGACGCGCTGTCCGATGCCGCGCAAAAACCGTTGATGGAAAGCGATCCGGACTGGGCGAAGTCCGCGACCGACATGATGAATCAGATTTCGGTGCAGAAAAAGACCTCGACTTCGTCGCGGACCATATGGATTGGCGTGGGAGGATTCGCCGGCGCGCTGCTGCTTCTGGTGGTGCTTCTGGTGGTGTTCCATATCCTGCGCAAGAAGGGCGTGATCGGGCATCGGCGTAAGGGCCGCCATAGCGGCCGTCATGGTGCGGTCGCCGAACGTATCCAACCGGTCAAAGAGTGGGGCGCCGAATCGGAAAACGAGGATTATGTCAATCCGGATACCGCTTCAACGCAAGATTCAGAATCCGTTCAGGAAACATCCAGTGAAGGGAGCGATGCTTAAGCCATGAGCAAGCCTATTGAAGCATCCATTGTCGTTGTCGATGACGAGCCGTCCATCCGAGAGCTGCTGGTGGCGTCCCTGCATTTCGCCGGTTTCGAAGTGAACACGGCCGCTTCGGGATCCGAAGCCATCGAGGTCATCGAAAGGCTGCAGCCGGATCTGATCGTGCTTGATGTGATGCTTCCGGACATCGATGGGTTCACGGTGACCCGACGCATCAGGCAGGAAGGTATCACCACGCCGGTGCTGTACCTGACCGCTCGCGATGACACCCAAGACAAGGTCATGGGGCTTACCGTGGGAGGCGACGACTATGTGACCAAGCCGTTCAGCCTCGAAGAGGTCGTGGCCCGAATCCGCGCCATCCTGCGTCGCACCCAGCAGCAGGTGGAGGACGATCCGATCATCCGTGTGGGCGATCTCGAAATCAACGAGGACTCGCACGACGTGTCCCGAGCCGGACAGCCAATCGACCTGAGCCCCACCGAATACAAGCTTCTTCGCTACCTCATGGACAATGAAGGCCGCGTGCTGTCCAAGGCGCAGATTCTCGATCACGTGTGGCAATACGATTGGGGCGGGGACGCGGCCATCGTCGAATCGTACATCTCCTATCTTCGCAAGAAGGTCGATGGCATCGTCATCGAGGATGAGAACGGCGACAAGCACAAGGTAACGCCGCTGATCGAAACCAAGCGCGGCATTGGCTATATGATTCGCGCTCCCAAGAACTAGATTCAGCCATGAGCAAGAATCCCAATTCGCCGTCCACGGGCCACGCCTCCAATCCTTCGGCCATTCCGGCCCCCATGCAGCCTCCCCGGTCGCTGCCGAAGCAGAACAAGGTATGGAGCCGTTTCAACCGCAGGATTCAAGCGATTCCGCTGAGCACGAAACTGGTCACCTGCATCATCGTGCTGCTGACCATCGGCACCATCGGCATCTCCTTTTCCATACGTACGTTGGTGGGCAATTATCTGCTGCAGAAGACCGATACGCAGCTGATCAACCAAGCCCAGCTGATTTTCAACAGCATGGACTCGCTCAGCAGCGACACCGGCGATGACGGGCGCAGCCTCATGAACACGTATTACGTGGAGGTGCGCGACAGCGAATACAAAAGCACGGGTGCCGGATCGGTGCCCATGCTCCGTGACGGAGTGGTTTCGGAACCAAGTCTGCCGGCCGACGGCAGCATCGACGGCGTCACTCTTGGACAGCCATTCACGACACGTGCGGTGGTGCACATCACCACAAGCCGCACCCCGGATCATTCCATCATGCAGGCCGCGCAGTCGCCATGGCGTGTTGTCGCGTTGCCTTGGAACGAGAAGACACGGACCGGGCAAGTCAAGGACAGTGGCGTCGTGTTCATCGGCCTGTCGTTGAGCGATCAGATCGACACGGCCAACACATTGACGCGATTCTGCGCGATGGTGGGCATCGCGGTGGTGCTGATCGGCGCGATACTCGGCACCATTCTGGTGCAAAGCACGCTCGCGCCCTTGAAGCGGATTGAAAAGACCGCCGCGAAAATCGCCGCGGGAGATCTCAGCCAACGTGTGCCAGACCTGCCGGAAAGCACGGAGGTCGGCTCTCTGTCCATGTCGCTGAACACCATGCTGACACGCATCGAGGAGAGCTTCCACGCGCAGGAAGAGACCACCGAAAAAATGAAGCGGTTCGTCTCGGACGCCAGTCACGAATTGCGTACGCCGCTCGCCGCCATTCACGGGTACGCCGAGCTGTACAAAATGCAGCGCGACATGCCTGGGGCTTTGGAGAGGGCTGACGAATCCATCGAACATATCGAGGCGTCCAGCGCGCGTATGACGGTTCTGGTGGAGGACCTGCTGTCTTTGGCTCGTTTGGACGAAGGACGTGGCATCGACATCACGCAGCAGGTGAAACTGACCTTCGTGGTGCGCGACGCAGCCGATGACCTGCATGCGCTCGACCCCGACCGCGGCATTTCCTGCGGACAGGTCGTGCTCCAACCAAGTACCGATATGGATCATCCCGCCCAATTCGCCTTCCAAAATGGCCAGATGCCCCAGATTGAGTTGAAGGGTGATGCTTCGAGACTGCGTCAAGTGGTCACCAACATCGTGGGCAATATCCACCGGTATACGCCGGCGGACTCGCCTGTGGAGATCTCCATGGGTGTGCTCCCCGCGTCGATCAGTCCCGAATCCCTATCCCGTATGCCGTCCAACGAGCAGTCGCTGCGCCATCTGGTCGAAGCCATCGAAGTGGGGCAGTCCATGCAAGTGGGTATGAACTACGCGATTGTGCGATTCAGCGACCACGGTCCCGGCGTGCCGCCGGAGGCACGGTCGAAGATCTTCGAACGTTTCTACACCGCCGACCCGTCGCGTGCGCGTCAGAAGGGCGGTACGGGACTCGGCATGGCAATCGCGCAATCCGTGGTCAAGGCGCATCATGGATTCATCTGCGCATCCGGCAGCGAAGGAACGGGACTGACCCTGACGGTGGTGCTGCCGATCGCCCCGGTCGAACCCAAGCCGCAGCCGATTACGGCGAGCGAGAATCGAAAAAACGAAAAAAAGAATCGCAAATCAAAGAAATAACGCTCTTTTCCGTCGGGAAAGCAGACGCTATCGGCGCGGAAGGATGGGTGCGGCCCACCTCTTGCGCTAAACTGTATCTTTGGTTTGAAAATGGGCGAATGGTTTTACCTATTCGCGTGAAGGTATCTGATCAGCAAAATGTGAGGTGACAATGCCGAGCGGACGTGTTCGTTGGTTTGATGCGAACAAAGGCTATGGTTTCATTCAGACGGGTGAGAGCACGGATGATGTGTTCCTGCCCGCTGCCGCCCTTCCCGAGGGCGTGAAGACGCTGCGTAAGGGCGCCAAGGTCGAGTATTCCGTCATTGATGGTCGTCGTGGGCCGCAGGCGATGGGAGTGACGCTGGTTGCCTCGGCCCCGTCGCTGGTTAAAGCCACCCGTCCGAAGCCGGACGATATGGCCGCCATCGTGGAGGATCTGATCAAGCTGCTTGACTCCGCGGGCAATCAGCTTCGTCGACATCGCTATCCTTCACCGGCTGAAAGCAAGAAGCTCGCCACGCTTCTGCGCGCGGTCGCCGACAATTTCGACGTACAGGAATAGAGTTTCATGTCCGATACCACAATGGATCCCAAGGCAATCGCCCAAGCGGTCGCTGTCACAGTGTCCGACGAGGACGGTCAGGTCGGCGACTTCGTGGAAGCCATCGACCTGGGAGACAACGTCACCGATTTCCGCTTCGAATCCCGAGTACGCGGCTACGAAGGCTGGCAATGGTCGGTCACGTTATACCATGATGTCGAACTGGACCATTGGACGGTCAACGAATCATCCCTGGTCCCGACCGACAAGGCCCTGCGTCCGCCAAAATGGATTCCTTGGAAGGACCGTCTCGAGCCGGGCGATTTGGCGGTGACCGATTCAATCGGCACCGATCCCGATGACCCCCGCATGGAAGAGGGCTTCCGCAAGACGCAGGATGCCGAAACATCGGACGATACGGAAGACAAACCGTCAGTCGCGGATGAAACCGTACAGGAACCGGCGATGGATGGAAACGCTTCGGATGAGTCTGAGAAGACGGACGTTTCGGAGGATTCCGAACAGCCTGTGACGTCCGAAGAGGATGTCGAAGAGGCGGTCGAGGAATTCGACCTGTCCCGCAGGCACGTGTTGACTCCGCTTGGCCGGTCGCAGACCGCAAAACGTTGGTACGAAGGCCCACATGGGCCAAAATCGCTATCCACCAAGACGGCCGACGGCAATCCTTGCTCCACATGCGGATTCTTCATTCCGCTGAAGGGTGAGTTGAACCTGCTGTTCGGCGTGTGCGCCAACAAGTGGAGCCCGGATGACGGCAGGGTCGTGTCCATCGATCATGGCTGCGGAGAGCATTCCGAAATCGATCCACCGGAGCCGTCGCATCTGTGGGTGCAGTCGAAGCCGGCGTTCGACGACATGCATATCGATATCATCGCCCAGGCGCCGCGTGACGAGCGGGGCTCCGTGGAGCTGATCGAACAGCTTTCGTCCGATGACGACCATAATCCGAATGAGGATGAGGAAGGTTCGGACGCGGACATCGAAGCCAACACCATCGACGACGACGCCAGCCAAGAGGATGTGCTTGAGCATGTGGCCTCCGACGATGCGCCTGAAGTAGAGACCACCGTCACCGTGGTCGACGAGAATAAGCCGGAAACGTCGGACGATACCGAATCGGCTGATACGGCTGAGCCGACTGAATCGGACGAGCCAGTCGAACAGACTGAACAGGTTGATTCCGCCGATTCCGTCAATTCCGCCGGGTCGGTTGAGCCGGTTGAACAGATGGATGAGACGGTAGTTGAGCCGACTGCTGAAACCACCGAGCAAACGGAAAACAAATCGATGGAAGACGAATCGGCGGAAACCGAGTCAACAGAAGCCGAGTCGGCGGAAACCGAACCGGCGGCGGCTGAAACAACGGAAAGCGAAATGACGGAAGCTGATTCGTCGGCTCAAGCCGAATCCGACGAATAATCGTCATCGTATATGAGAGGGCCACGTACCTGAATGTGTACGTGGCCCTCTCATATCTTGTTTTCTTTTTTATGCGGTCAGTGCACGACGGTGACGGTGCAGTCTGCGAAGTTGATGATCTGCTTGGAAACCGATCCAAGGAAATGCGCGTCCAGACCGGACAAGCCGCGCGAACCGACCACTAGATGACGTGCGTAGCGGGAAGCCGCGATAAGCCCCTTCGAGGCGGGAATATGGAAAGCGTGCGATTCGATTTGGAAATCGTCGGGAATGTTCGCTGATGAAACCTGAACCGAATCGAGCAATTCATCAAGCATGCGTTCCGCCTGCGCCTGGCCGACGGAGATGGGAGCGACGGCGTTCTCATACCCTTTGACCACGCCCAAATCTTTCAGCTGCCAGCAGAACATGACCTGCAGGGGAGCGTGATGCAGGGCCGCGAAATCGATGGCGAAACGCAAAGCGTGTTTGGAGGTCTCCGAACCATCAACGCCTACAACCACCGGACGCTGGTTCCGAGGCAGGGGAGAACCCGGCATCGTGTAGGAGACCGTTTCCTCGGTCGGCGTAAGCGCATTGGCGATGGCGTCCTGCACGGATGCCTCTTCATCATCGAGGATACGCACCACGGTGACGGGCACCTTCGCCTCCTCTGCAAGAGAAGCGGAAAGCGATCCCAGAAACCATCGTGCCACGCGTCCAAGCGAACGACGTCCGACGACGATCTGTTGGGCGTCCTTGCCGATTTCCAGAAGCGCTGCCGTTCCGGTGGCTTTGACGGAGGTGAGTTTGACGCGGTTCTCGTCAATCGTCATGCCTTGCGAGGCCTGGGCCACCCATTCGCGCAGCCGACGGGCGATATCATGACGCATCTGCGCCCATTGCTCCTCATCTTCCGGCTGGGATCCCATATCCCATGAATGGGTCCATGCGTAGACCGCATTCACCTGCTGTCCGGTCAGCGATGCTTCGCCAAGAGCCCAACGCAGGGCTGCGAAGGATTCATCGGACCCGTCGACGCCGACGACGATGTCGCCTCGGCGGGAATCCATCACATCATTCGATTGCAGGATGGTGTCGCTCATTTGGTGACCTCCTTGGTCGTTGCCATAAGTCAAGCATATCCGTTCCTTTGCGTCCATAGCGCAATTTACGCGCCGGCGGAATAAACGTCACCGCGAATCGGTAGAGTGTTGAAGGACTAACAAGAGTGGAAGGACAAGCATGTTCGAACGGTTTACCGACCGTGCGCGACGCGTGATTGTGTTGGCGCAGGAAGAAGCTCGGACCCTCCAGCACAACTACATCGGCACCGAGCATCTGCTGCTGGGCCTGATTCGTGAGGGTGAAGGCGTTGCCGCCAAGGCATTGGCCTCGAAGGGCGTGACCTTGGACGACACCCGCAAGCAGGTCGAAGAGATGATCGGCAAGGGAAATGCGTCGCCGAACGGCCACATTCCCTTCACCCCGCATGCCAGGCAGGTGTTGGAGCTGTCGCTACGTGAGGCGTTGCAGCTGGGGCACAGCTATATCGGCACCGAGCATATCCTGCTCGGTCTGATTCATGAGGGCGAAGGCGTCGGCACACAGGTGCTGATCAAGATGGATGTCAACCTTGGCGAACTGCGTAGCGCCACCATCGATCTGATCCGAGGCAATTCCAGCGACGGCAAGAACGATGGCAAGGGCGAACTCGCCAATGCCGGTGGCGTGCAGGACCGTCGCAATCAGACCGGTTCCGCGATTCTCGACCAGTTCGGCCGCAACCTTACGGCTGAGGCTGCCGCTGGGAAGCTCGATCCGGTGATCGGACGATCCAACGAGATCGAGCGTGTGATGGTGGTGTTGAGTCGCCGCACCAAGAACAACCCGGTGCTGATCGGCGAGCCTGGCGTAGGCAAGACCGCGGTGGTCGAAGGACTCGCGCAGAAGATCAACGCCGGTGATGTGCCGGAAACGCTGAAAGGCAAGCAGGTCTACTCCTTGGACCTCGGTTCCATGGTTGCTGGTTCCCGCTACCGTGGCGATTTCGAGGAACGCTTGAAGAAGGTTTTGAAGGAGATCAAGACCCGCGGCGACATCGTGCTGTTCATCGATGAGATTCACACCATCGTGGGCGCAGGCTCCGCGGATGGCGCCTTGGGCGCTTCCGATATGTTGAAGCCGATGCTGGCCCGTGGCGAACTGCAGACCATCGGCGCGACCACCACCGACGAGTACCGCAAGTACATCGAGAAGGATGCCGCGCTGGAACGTCGTTTCCAGCCGATCCAGGTGCACGAGCCGACCATCGCCGAGACCATTGAGATTCTGAAGGGCTTGCGTGAGCGTTACGAGAACCACCATCATGTGACGATCACCGATGGCGCGCTGCAGGCCGCGGCGGAACTTTCCAGCCGCTACATTCAGGACCGCCACCTGCCCGACAAGGCCATCGATCTGATCGATGAGGCCGGCGCCCGACTGCGTATCCGCAGGCTCACCGCTCCGCCGGAGCTCAAGGAATTGGACGCCAAGGCTGCCAAGCTGGCCGAGGAGAAGGACCAGGCCATCAAGGACCAGGACTTTGAGAAGGCCGCCGAGCTGCGTGACAAGCAGGAGAAGATCGAGTCCGAGCGCAAGGAGAAGGAATCCGCTTGGCGTGAGGGCGAGTCCGATGTGAAGATGGTGGTGGATGAGGACGTCATCGCTGAGGTGATTTCCCAGACCACCGGCATTCCGGTGTTCAAGCTCACCCAGGCCGAGTCCAAGAAGCTCATGGGCATGGAGAGCGAACTGCACAAGCGCATCATCGGTCAGGATGAGGCTGTGTCCGCATTGAGCCGTTCCATCCGTCGCGCACGCGTCGGATTGAAGGATCCGAAGCGTCCGGCTGGTTCGTTCATCTTCGCTGGCCCGACCGGCGTTGGTAAGACCGAGCTGGCCAAGGCCCTCGCCGAATTCCTGTTCGACGATGAGGATGCGCTGATCCGCGTGGACATGTCGGAATTCTCCGAAAAGTACGCCGCGTCGCGCCTGTTCGGTGCGCCTCCGGGATACGTCGGCTACGAAGAAGGCGGCGAACTTACCGAAAAGGTGCGTCGCAAGCCGTTCTCCGTGGTGTTGTTCGACGAAATCGAAAAAGCCCATCCGGACATCTTCAACACGCTGTTGCAGGTGCTGGACGATGGCCATCTGACCGACGGCCAGGGACGCAAGGTGGACTTCAAGAACACCATCATCATCCTGACCACCAACCTCGGCACTCGTGACATCGCCAAGGCCGCCAACACCGGTTTCAACCTGGGCACGAACACCGAATCGAGCTACCAGCGCATGAAGGAACAGGTCTCCGCCGAACTCAAGCAGCAGTTCCGTCCGGAGTTCCTGAACCGTCTGGATGACATCATCGTGTTCAAGCAGCTCACCGAACCGCAGGTGCGCCAGATCGTCGACTTGGATGTCAAGCAGCTCAACGACCGTCTGTTCGACCGTCACATGTCGCTCGAACTGACCGACGCGGCCAAGGATCTGCTCGCACAGAAGGGCTTCGACCCGCTGCTGGGCGCCCGTCCGCTGCGTCGCGTGATCCAGCGCGACATCGAGGACGCCATTTCGGAGAAGATCCCCGGCAACGCGTATGCAAAAAGACCGGTGGGTTTCATGATGGAATGTCATGAAACCCACCGGTCTTTTTTACATATGCCTATTCGTCCAGCTATCCGTTCAGCTGGACGGTTGTGGTTCCGCCACTTCCAAGCGGAACCACAACCGTATCGCTCTATGGGAGCGTCATTACTTGATGGCGTTCAGCCACTGCTCCTTGGTGGCCTTCTCCGCCTCAAGCTTGGCCTTCTTCTTCGGATCGGACTCAGCGGCGATCTGGGCGTCAAGTTCGGCGAGCTGGGCGTTGAGCTGCTCCTCGAAGGAGGACTTACGGGCGTCGGCTTCCGGATCGGACTGCTTCCAGGCGGCATCCTCAACAGCCTTGATCTGCTTGTCGACAGCATCAAGACGGCTTTCGATGCGGTGCATGTCATCGCGCGGAACGTAACCGATCTGGTCCCATTCCTCCTGAATGGCGGCCAATGCCTGGCGAGCCTGCTTGGCGGCCTTCTCATCCTTGACCGGCACCAAAGCCTCAGCCTTGGTCAGCAGTTCTTCCTTCTTGGCGAGATTTTCCTTTTCGGACGAGCTAATCTGCTCGCGATCGGCCTGACGGGCGTTGAAGAACGTGTCCGCCGCAGCACGGAAACGTGCCCACAGCGCGTCATCATCACGACGGCCCGCACGACCGGCCTTCTTCCAACGATCCATCAGCTCGTTGAACTTGCGGGAGGTTTCCATCCAAGCGGTGGAATCCTTGATCTCCTCGGCTTCGGCGATGATGGCCTCCTTCGCGGCCTTGGCGTTGCTGCGCTCCTCATCGCGGCCCTGGGCCCACTTGCGGCGGGCGCTGTTGAACGTAGTGCGGGCGGAGGAGAAACGGGACCACAGGGCGTCGGCGTCGGCCTTGTCGAGACGGACGCTATTGTGCTGGTGATCCTGCCACTGCTGGAACAGCGAACGGAACTTGTCCGCGGTGGAACGCCAGTTGGTGTTGTCGCCCAGGGAATTGGCCAGAGCCTCGGCCTTCTCCACAATCGCGGTACGTTCGGCCAGCGCCTTGGCGACGGCGGCCTTGTGGGCCTCGCTCAGCTCGGCCTTCTTGGCCGCTCCGGCCTCCTTCAGTGCTTCGAACTGGGACTTGAGCGCCTCAATATCTCCGACGACGGCCGGCTGCTCGATTTCGGCGGAAAGCGTCTTGATGGACTCGTCGATCTCACGGTTCTTCACATTGCTGGACTTGAGCCTGTTGGCGAACAGGTCGAGCTTTGCCGTCAGATCGAGATAGCGACGGGCATACAGTGCCAGGGCCTCTTCCTTGGAAGCGTCCGGGAACTGTCCGACCTCGCGTTCTCCCTCGCCTTCCTTCACGAACACGGTGCCGTCATCGGCGACACGGCCGAACGCTTCGGCGGCCTTGATATCGGCTTCGGAGAATCCGGTGGAGGTTGCAGGACGCTGCGGAGCCTTCTTGGCGAAGGCCGCGGGGCTCGGCGCATGCGGCTTCATGGCCGCTGGGCTCGGGACGGCCGGTTTGCTGGCCTGGGTTGCGGGCGTCGCTGCCTGCTCGTTGGTTTCAGTGGTGTTCTCGGACGCGGTGACATTCTCGTCGGCCATGGCCAGCTCCTTACGTAAGCTTCATGTAGTGCAGAGGTGACGGTCCGTGACGTGCGCTTCCACACCTTGAAAAACGCGCGGCATTTTCCGTAACCTCATTTATTATAGAGAACCGTGGCTAAAGGTGCATCTATTTCAGGATTTCCAGAGTGGCTCCCCTCTGAACGTGTTGTGGAGCAGCGTGTCATCGACACGCTCCGTAATGTATTCGAGCTCAATGGCTTCATAGGCATTGAAACCCGTGCTGTTGAGCAGGGTTCCAGCCTGCTCAAGAAAGGCGAGACCAGCAAGGAGATTTACCTGCTGAGCCGTCTTCAGGAAGTCGGACACGAGTCCGACACTCCGATTGAGGATCGTCTTGGTCTGCACTTCGATCTGACCGTTCCGCTGAGCCGTTATGTCGTCGAACATTCCGGCGATCTGGCGTTCCCGTTCAAACGTTGGCAGATTCAGAAGGTCTGGCGTGGCGAACGCCCGCAGGAAGGACGTTTCCGCGAGTTCGTGCAGGCCGACATCGACGTGATCGGCAATGGCGATCTGCCCGACCATTACGAGGTCGAATTGCCGTTGGTCATGGTGTCCGCATTGGAACGTCTGCGCGAGTTCGGTCTGCCGAAGGCCACCGTGCATGCGAACAACCGCAAACTCTCCGAAGGCTTCTACCGTGGTTTGGGCCTTACGGATATCGAAGGCGTGCTGCGTGAGATCGACAAGCTCGACAAGATCGGCGCCGATGAGGTGGCCAAGCTGCTCGTCGAAGGCTGCGGCGCCGACGAAGCCCAGGCCCGTGCCTGCCTCGAACTGGCCGAGCTGACCGCCGCCGACGGCAAGGAACTGTCCGACAAGTTCGACGCATTGTGCGCCAAGCATGACATCGCGTCTGATTCCGACGCCTACGTGTTGGCACGCCAGGGACTCGACACGCTGGCGATGATCGTCGACGAGGCCGCGCGCATCCGTCCGGGCTCCGTGATCGCCGATCTGAAAATCGCCCGTGGTCTTGATTACTACACCGGTTCCGTGTATGAGACGTTCCTCGACGGCGCCGCCGCTTTGGGCTCCATCTGCTCCGGCGGCCGGTACGACAACCTCGCATCGCAGGGCAACAAGAAGTACCCGGGCGTGGGCCTGTCCATCGGCCTGTCCCGCCTGGTCTCCTACATGCTGCACACCGCGGGCGCGCACGCCAACCGTGTGTCTCCGGCATCCGTGCTCGTGGCGGTATGGAATGAAGCCGACCGCTCCGCGTCCAACCTGATCGCCAACCAGCTGCGCTCCCGTGGCATCGCGGCGGACGTGGCGCCGACCGCGGCCAAGCTCGGCAAGCAGATCAAATATGCAGACAAGCTCGGCATCCCGTACGTCTGGTTCCCGGCCGACGCTTCCGAAGAGGGCGCCCAGGACGAAGTCAAGAACATCATCACAGGAGACCAGCGGCCGGCTGACGCACAGTCGTGGGAGCCGGATACTGTGTATGCCCAGCAAACCGTTACCGTTGAAGCCTGAAATCGCAAGACTTCGCAACATACAAGAGGATAAGGAATAGGGGAAGCATGAGCCAGACGGCTTACAGAACACA
>QWCV01005899.1_pt1 | contig 12877 bp, 8 predicted proteins | sample 1972621 | NCBI WGS metagenome assembly QWCV01 (sample SAMN09866699, study PRJNA288562) | Human gut metagenome isolate pre2_stool, whole genome shotgun sequencing... | isolation source: gut | host: Homo sapiens | place: USA: California
ACTGCCGTACGCCAATGGAAACTTCCATTTCGGACACATCATGGAATATATCCAGGCCGACATTTGGGTCCGTCATCAGCGGATGTGCGGATCAACCGTCCACTTTGTCGGCGCCGACGACGCCCACGGTGCTCCGATCATGATCTCGGCTCAGAAAAAAGGGGTCACGCCTCAGGAATATGTCGCTGAAATCTCAGCGGGCCGCGCCAAGTATCTCAACGGTTTCTTTATCCGTTTCGACCACTGGCATTCTACAGACAGCAAAGAAAACACAGAACTGGCCCAGGACATCTACAAACGCCTGAAGAAAGCCGGTCTGATTTACTCCAAGGAAATCGAACAGTATTACGATCCGGTTCGTCAGATGTTCCTTGCCGACCGCTTCATTAAAGGCACCTGTCCCAAGTGCGGCGCACCTGACCAGTACGGTGATTCCTGCGAAGTCTGCGCTTCCGTCTACCGCCCGACCGACCTGATCAATCCTTACTCAGCCCTCTCCGGCAGTAAGCTTGAGCTGCGCAAGTCTAAACACTTTTTCTTCAAACTGTCCGATCCCAACTGCGTAGAGTTTCTGCGCGAATGGACGCGCGGTACCGCTCCTGACGGCACGCCGCGTCTGCAGTCCCAGATTATCGCCAAAACAGCTGAATGGCTGGGCAAAGACGGAGATCTGAGTGACTGGGATATCTCCCGTGACGCACCTTACTTCGGCATTGAAATCCCCGATGAGCCGGGTAAGTTCTTCTACGTTTGGCTAGACGCTCCGATCGGTTACCTCGCGAGCCTTAAGGCCTACTGCGAATCCAAGGGCATCAATTTCGAGGCTCTGCTGGAAACCTCCACAACTGAACAGATTCACATCATCGGCAAGGACATCGCTTACTTCCATACGCTTTTCTGGCCTGCCATGCTGCACTTCTCCGGCAAACCGTTCCGTGTGCCGGATCACGTCTGGGCACATGGTTTCGTTACCGTAGACGGTCAGAAGATGAGCAAGAGCCGCGGCACAGGTCTTGATCCTCTGGTTTATCTTGAGCTCGGCATGGATCCGGAGTGGCTGCGCTACTACTTCGCCTACAAGCTTAATTCCAAGGTCGAAGACGTGGACTTCAGTTCCGCCGACTTTATTTCCCGCACTAACTCCGACTTGGTCGGCAAATACGTCAATATCGCCAGCCGTTCCGCAGGATTCCTCGTCAAGCGCTTCGAAGGCCGCGTCTCGGATCCGGCCATTGCAGAAAGCAGCCTGATTTCCGAAATCAAGGCCGCCGCTCCTGACATCAATGCTTCTTTCGAAAGTCGTGAATACGGTAAAGCCCTTCGCGCCGTGATGGAGCTCGCTAACAAAGTCAACGAATACGTAGACCAAAAACAGCCATGGGAATTAGCCAAACAGCCCGAGAGAGCCGCAGAACTGCACGCAGTCTGCTCCGTTACGCTTGAGGCCTTCCGTCTGCTGACCTTGTTCCTGAAACCGGTTCTTCCCCGCACTGCTGAAAACGTCGAAACGTTCCTCAACTGCGGTGAGCTGACCTGGAATTCCGTTGACAACGCTTTGTCCTCCGACAAGCCCATCAACCCCTTCAAACACCTAATGAAGCGAGTTGATGAAAAACAGGTTCAACAGCTCTTCGAGCTGAGCTCCAAGGCAGCAAAGACCGCTTCCGAGCCTGCCAAGGAAGAAAAGAAGACAGAAGCCGAATCCGAAGCGTTTGTCTTCGAACCTCTGGCTCCGAATATTGCATTTGACGACTTCGCCAAGGTCGACCTCAGAATCGGCAAGATTCTTGACTGCAAGAAAGTTGAAAAAAGCCGCAAACTTCTTCAGCTCACGATCGATATCGGTGAAAAAGAACCGCGCAACATCTTCTCCGGCATTGCCGCTTACTACAAACCGGAAGATCTGATCGGCAGGCTCACCGTGGTTGTCGCTAACCTGGAGCCGCGCAAGATGATGGGCAGCTTCTCTCAGGGCATGCTGCTTTCCGCCTCCGACGGAGCAGACACACCTTCTGGTCTTTATCTGCTTGAACCGTTCCCGGGCGCTAGGCCGGGTATGCGTTTGCACTAATTCCCTTGTTTAGGAGAACCCTCGGTCCGAACGCCGAGGGTTCTTTTGTTTTGGCTACAGATAAACCTTAGTTTTTGGAAAATAGTTGAAGCGTTGCGCTCAAATGTGAGATATTGGGAGGATAATCTAGGCACTTAGCTTCAGAACCCAAGTTCTAAATAAGTTTATTTTTACCTCGGCAGCCTTACTGCCGTAAGTTATCCACTGTATTAGATCCAAGATAAATGAGCGCGAGATCTCACATCGTAGAGGCCCTGCATCGCTTCCCGTTAGCACGATTCGAGCCGGCTTCTCTTTGCATTTTAAAAAATTATTCTTTCTCCACTTTCACAAGTGACCTCTCCGCAGGCCTCACTGTCGGTGTTGTGGCACTTCCTCTTGCGATGGCTTTTGCCATTGCTTCCGGCATGACGCCGGAATCCGGTATTTACACTGCCATCATTGCCGGATTTTTAATTTCTCTTTTAGGCGGATGCAAAGTTCAGATCGGCGGTCCGGCCGGCGCCTTCATTGTTATCGTTTACGGCATTATTGCTCAGTACGGCGTCGGCAATCTGCTCATCGCAACCTTTTTCTCGGGCATATTCCTATTCCTAATGGGGCTCTTTAAGATCGGGAGCTTCATTCGATTTATTCCGGTCTCGATCGTCATCGGCTTTACCAACGGTATCGCCGTACTCATCGGTCTTTCTCAGATCAAGGACTTCCTAGGCCTGAACATTGCCAAGATGCCTGCTGACTTTTTCCATCAGATCGAGACACTGGCCGGCGCTATTAATACCGTCAACCCCTACGCTGTCGGTTTGGGTCTGGCTTCTTTGATTATCGTTTTTGTCTGGCCTCGTTCCTGGACCATAGGCGGTGCACCTTGGAGAAGATGGATTGCCAGAATTCCGAGTACTGTTGTCGTGCTGATCGTCATGACGGCGCTGGTCTCTTTATTTAACCTTCCGGTGGAAACCATCGGTTCTAAATTCGGCGGTATTCCGCAGGGACTGCCGCAGTTCCAAGTGCCTGACATCAGCTGGGGCAACGTCAAGCAGCTGCTCGGACCGGCAATTACATTGGCCTTGCTGGGCGCAATCGAATCTCTGCTTTGCGCACGCGTGGCCGACGCAATGACCGACGAACGCCATGATCCCAATCAGGAACTGATGGGACAAGGCATTGCCAACTGCATCGTACCCTTCTTCGGCGGTCTGCCTTCTACCGGCACGATTGCCCGTACCGTTACCAACATTAAGAGTGGCGCCGTCACACCGATGGCGGGTATGATCCACAGTCTGACCCTTTTGGTCATTATCCTAGTAGCTGCCCCCCTGGCGATGAACGTCCCTCTGTGTGCGCTTTCTGCCATCCTTCTGTTCATGGCCTTTAACATGGGTAATTGGCATGAGTTCGTTCGCCTCAGACAGTTCACCATGTCTTACAAGGCAACACTGCTGGTGACATTCTTCCTGACGGTGATCTTCGACCTGACCGTTGCCGTTGAAATCGGCCTGCTCACCGCCGCCTTATTCTTCCTCTATCGCATGAACACGCTCACTCGCGTGATTCCCAAAACGCTGCCCTTCGACGCTCCGAAGCAGATTGAAGCTTGGGCAATGGAAGGTGCGCTTTTCTTTGGTTCCGTTTCCAAGCTGGAAATCGTTACAGACCCCAAACACATCAACGCACCTGATGCACCTGATGTGGTTATTTTCGATTTCACTGATTTGCTCTCGATTGACAACAGTGCGCTTGATATCATCGAGTCCTTCCAGCGAAACCTCGTGAAACACGGCAAGATCCTGATTGTGGTCGGCGCGAGCGAGCACCCGCTGCGTCAGATGAGACGATTGGGCTTAGCTCAGCGACTCGGCAAATATATGTGCCCTGACATGGAAACCGCGATTCAATTAGCACGTGAGGTAATCTACAAGAAAGAGGAACCGAACCCGAATCCAAGAGAAGAAATTCGGATTGTTGAACATAAGTAATCCGCCTCTCAATCGAACCCGTCCGCAGTGACGGGCTTTTTTTGCGCCTAATCACCTTGAATACGATATTGTCTGGACAAGAAGTCTTCTGTCGTGGTATACGTCTAAAAAATATTACAAAACACTACCCTCGGAGGGAAGGATGAGAAACGTATCCAATGAATGGTTGGCAGCAATCAGCACGGGACGCGACTACAGTATCGACGAAAAGAAAAGAGGCTGTGCTGTCCCTGTTACGCCTTGGCTGCATCCGCCCGTCGGTAAAAGACTCCGGGACTTGATTACCAAGCTTGGAACTGTTCGGGAATTGGATCGGCAGGAGATTCTTTATCCGCAGGGCAGAAAAATTTCCGATATCGTTCTCGTTCAGCAGGGCGTGACAGCCCGCAACTTCGGCAATGCAGTTTCCGGCCCGAAAGCGGCTGCAATCTCCACTCCGGGTCACTTCGCTTGCGGAAACCTTAATTTTCTGACACGCCGACCTTCTCTCGGAACCTACTTCGCCTTGACAAAGGCCCAAGTCGTCGTATGTCCCAAGGATCTTTTACTGCCTGTCCTTACGACGGATCCGGAGCTATTTGCCTATACCATTCGATTACTAGAAAGCTGTACGCTCTCAGACCGAGTGGGTTTCGCACTGATGGCCTTCGCCCCCGTTGATCTTCGCCTAAAGGCTTTTGTCGTCACCTGGGCTACTCATTACGGCAAACTCACTGCCGACGGCTTGATCAAATGCCCTATTCCTCTGACACGGAACAACCGTTGTCTCGTCGCCAACGCCTCTCCTGTGTCCACAGACAATGCGTTAAAACGATGGAAAGCAGAAGGAGCCTGGATCCGGGACGGAGACTTCGTCACGTTCCCTGCCGCCTTCGTCGATGATGCTTACCAATGGATGCGCTCGGCCGAGGAAAGCAGCGAATACACATATCCAAATACCTTCAGAGAACTCTTAGAAGCACTTCCTCCGCTAACCAATCCTTGGTATTAGTTTTCGGCTTTTTCTCTTGCCTCATTGGCCTCTAAGCCAAGCGCTTCATGCGTTTTCATTAGTTTTTTCAAACTAAAAGCCGAGTCTTTGTCTTTTTTTATATCCTCGTAAACCCTTTAACTATCCACCAAAGCCTTTGGGTAGTTAAGAAAATCTTCAGTTTTTAAACTTTTCTTATCGGTTATGAAGAGCCGACAACATCATCAAGGAGGACTTTTAAAATGACATTCACCCGCAGAACCTTCATGGAAACCACTTGCGCTCTGAGCGCCGGACTTGTTTTCGGAAGTGTTGCCCATGCCTCAACCAAAGTTCCTGAAAAATGGGACGAAACCTGCAGTCTTCTCGTTATCGGTACAGGCTTTGCCGGCCTGGGCGCTGCCCTTGAAAGCCACTATCTCGGTATGAAAGACATTCTTGTTGTTGACAAGATGCCTTCCGCCGGCGGCAACTCCATCATCAACGGGGGTGCCATCGCAGCTGCCGGAACAGATATGCAGGAAAAAGCCGGTATCAAAGACAATGCCGATCTTCTCTACTCCGACATTCTGAAAGCCGGCGGCGGTCTCGCTCATAAAGAGCTCGCCAGAAGAATTGCAGACGAATCCGTCTCCAACTACAAGTGGCTTCGTGACGAAGTCGGTGTCAAGTTCAAAGCCGTCACTTATCACGGCGGTCACTCTGTTCCCCGCAGCCACGCTGTGATGGAAAACACCGGCGCCGGTTTCATCAATCCGATGCTCGCAAAATGCAAGGAATTCGGCATCAAAATTCAGCTGAGAACGATTGTGGATGACCTGATCGTCAACGATAAGGGCTGCGTCGTCGGTGTTAAAGCCCGCGTCAACCATCGCTTCAATCGTCCCGAAAGTGGAAAAGTTGTCTACATTCGCGCAACCAAAGGTGTGCTGATTGCTTCCGGCGGCTTCAGCCAGAACGTCAAGATGCGCACCAGTCATGATCCGCGCTTAACCGATGCTTTCGGATCCACCAACCATCCCGGTGCAACCGGCGAAATGATTCAGGAAGCTCAGGCTTTAGGCGCCAATACCATCCACATGGACTGGATCCAGCTGGGCCCCTGGACTTCTCCCGACGAAAACGGCTTCGGTCTGGCCCCACTTGCCGTGGAATCTATGGTCGGCTACGGCCCCATGATTAACCCGACAACCAGCAAGCGCTTCATTAAAGAAACCGGCAACCGTAAAGTTCGCGCTGATGCCATTGTTGCCCTTGGTAAACCGGCGATCATCTACACCTGCGAAGCCAACATGATGAACAAAGTCGTCGGCAAAAACATGAAGCCCGAACAGTTTGAAACCGCACTCAAGAACGGCGTTATTCGTAAATTCGACGACCTCAAATCTTTGGCGGACTTCTACAAGCTGGACTATGCCACCCTTGAGAAAGAAAACGAAAAATTCAACGGTTATATGAAAGCCATGAAGGACCCGGAATTCGACTGCATGTTCTTCAAAGATGCCGTCCTCAACACCAAGGGGCCCTTCTACGCTATTCGTCTGTGGCCGCGCGTTCACCACACCATGGGCGGTCTTGAAATCAACGAAAAAGCCCAGGTTCTCGACGTCAAGGGCAATCCGATTGCCGGTCTGTACGCAGCAGGCGAAGCGACCGGCGGCGTCCACGGCATGGTGCGCCTCGGTACCGTCGCCGTTGCCGACTGCATCATCTTTGGACGTATTGCTGCCCGCACAGCTAACGGCTGGGCAGGCTGCTAATTCTCTTGCTTAGTCTGAGGCCTCCTCCGGAGGCTTCAGATGGAAAACCGACATGACCTCATTGAATTCACTGACAAAACTATTCGGAATCGGTCTGCTCGCTGCGATGTTTTCCTGTTCAGCCTTCGCTGCCGATGCTCCGAAGATGGGTGCCGATAAGCACGTTGCCAAGGGCGTAGCATGCCAGACCTGCCACGGAACCGACCTCAAGAATCCGAACCTCCCGACAGAAGAAACGTGTACACAGTGCCACCCGAAAGCGATGCTGATTGAAAAAACAAAAGATCTTCCCGGCGCCAATCCTCATAACGCGCCTCATAACGGAGACTGCATCAACTGCCATCTGATGCATGAGCCGCCGGAAGACTATTGCGCACAGTGCAAAACAAGGAGGGATACCCTTATGAAATCTAAAAAAATCATTGCAGCGATTGCTTGCTGCTTCTGCGGAAGCGTCTACGCTTCTGACGTCTCCGTCTACGGAATGGTGGACGCATATGTCCAGCTTTACAACGGCGGAAACGGCACCGTTGTTGACTTAGGCAGCGGCGGTAAAGGCGGTTCACGCATCGGCATCAAAGGAACGGAAGATTTAGGAGGAGGAACCAGCGTGTTCTTCCGACTAGAAAACGGCTTCTTTGTTGATAACGGCACCAATACCACCGCCGCTCAGCCGGAAGGATGGGCCTTTCAGCGAGAAGCGGTTCTCGGAATCCGAAACACTGACTGGGGTACGTTTTCTTTCGGCCGTCAGTACACCCTGAACTTCGGCGGAATCGCCCAGTTTGACGCTTTTGCCTGCAGCTTAGGCAGCACGATTAACAACTTCATGGCTCCGGCGCCTTATCTTCCGAATACTCATATTCCGGGCATCAACGGCGCTTCCGGTGTCGACAATCTGACTCGCAGAGACAATTCCTTTGTCTATGAAAGCCCGAGTTTCGGCGGCTTAAAGCTCTCCGCTATGGTTTCTTTAGGAGAACAGAACAAGCTGAACTCAGAATCCGAAATGTCGAATAAGTACGGCAACAGCTATGCAGCTCAGGCCGTCTATCGCAAGGGTGCTTTCGGCATCGGCTTCACTTACACCTATCAAAACCTGGCTGCAGAAGCTCCCAATAATCTCAAAGACCCGAATGCGCACGCTGCGCTGTATAACTTAGGTGCAAGCTACGACTTCGGATTCACCAAGCTCTACGGCAACCTTGTCTATAAGAACGGCTCCAAGGCTGCAGTCCGCGATACCAATCCGAACATCATGGTTTACAGCGTATCGGCAAAGACACCGTTGTTCGGCGGCAATCTGTTAAACGGCTTTGCGTATTTAAAGAACAATACGACTGATTCTGCCAATGCTTGGAACGTCTCGGTTCGCTACGACTATCCGTTAAGTAAGCGAACCACCGTCTACGCCGGTGCTGCCTATCTCAACAACGAGAAGAACGTGAATTACACGATCAACGGCGGTGGCGGCACTTCATCGGCACCGACCACCAACATGGGTAAAAATCCGTGGACAACATTCGTGGGGATGAACCACACCTTCTAAGAAATTTTCTTCTTTTGTGATCTGAGAGTACTTCAAAATCTTGACCTTCAGGAATGCTGTTTCTCCTTCCGCAGTCCTGAAGGTTTTTCTTATTTAGTCAGATCTGATCGTAGACAGGCTTATACATCGCCGCCTGAATCGCTTCGGATAAATCGACCGGATTCGACACTCCGGCAACACCTGTCGTGAAACATTGCTCGGCTACAGCAGCCGCAATGGACTGAGAAACTTCGCGAATCTTTATGAGCGGCGGGAATAAACTCCCGTTTTCCAAGTCCTCTTCCGAGACCATCTTAGAGAGTGCTTCTGCGGCACTTAAAAATACACTTTGCGGAACAACCCGAGGTGACGAGACCACTAATCCGAGACCGATTCCGGGGAAAACATACGAGTTGTTGCTCTGGCGAGGAATAAAAGTCTTTCCGTTCAATTCAACCTGCGGGAAAGGACTGCCGGAAGCAAAGAGGCATTTGCCTTCTGTGTAGGTATAGGCTTCTCTAGCTGTGCATTCGGAACGAGATGTCGGATTCGATAACGCAAAGATGATGGGGCGCTCGTTGATTCTTGCCATTGCGCTGAGTACATAGGCATTAAACGATCCTGCCTGAGCCGCACAGCCCACAATTGCCGTAGGTTTCACTTCGCCGATGGCGTCCAGGAATGTGCTCTGAGGTTCAAGTTCATGAGCAAACTTCTGCTTCAGCGGCGTCAGCCCCTCTCGATCTTTTGTCACCAGACCGTGAGAGTCGAAAAGAAAAATCCTATTGATGGCTTCTTCCTGGGTCAGGCCTTCCTTCATCATAGCCTCAACCAGCAAATCAGCAATGCCGCCTGCGGCCTCACCGGCGCCTAAGAAAAGGAATTTTTCCTCGGAAAGAGAACTTCCCTTAGCCCTTGCCGCCGCATAGAAACCTGCAACGGCAACCGCCGCAGTTCCCTGAATATCGTCATTAAAACAAGCAGTCTTACCCTTCCATTGATCCAACAGAGCAAAGGCGTGACGATTAGCAAAGTCTTCGAATTGGATAATCACATGAGGCCAGCGTGCTTTAGCGGCTTCTATGAACTCTCGGACAAAAGCGTAGTATTCCTCGCCGTCAACCCTCGGCTGCTGCAGACCGAGATAAAGAGGATCATGCAGCAAACCCTGATTATTAGTGCCGACATCCAAGAGTACGGGCAGAGCGCGCGCTGGATTGAGCCCTGCGCAAGCCGTGTAAAGAGAAAGTTTTCCGATCGGAATGCCCATTCCGCCGGCGCCGAGGTCGCCTAATCCGAGGATACGTTCGCCGTCTGTCACGACGATCATGTCGACATCGTCATAGGGCCAATTATTGATCACGTCCCGAATCGAACCTTTATCTTCAATTGTGACGTAAAGGCCCTCCGGTTCACTGTAAATTCGATCGAATTCCTGACAGGCTTTGCCGACCGTCGGCGTATAGACGATAGGCATCAGCTCCTCAATATTATTTTCGAGGAGGTAATAAAAGAGGGTTGCGTTTCTGTGTCGGAGCAGCGAAAGGATTTCGTATTTCTGGAGCGGCTCTTCAGCCTGACGAATTCTTTCTAAAGCCCGCTTGGCCTGATGCTCCAGCGTCGTCACTCTCGGAGGAAGCAGTCCGCGCAGTTTCCGTTTTATTCTGGCGTCCTGACTAAAGGCCGTTCCTTGATTGATGAACGGATCATCCAGGGCTTCCGTTCCCACACTGATATTTTTCATTTTATTTTTCCGAAAAACAGAAAGTTCGACAGAACGGAGCGAATAGCCGGTACCAGACGCGTCAGACTCCTGCCGAAAGAGAGGGACAAGCCCTCTCCCGAACCAGAGTACAGCTTATCAGGTCAAACCGCGCTACGACAACTTTTCAGGAATAGCGGGCGGCTGGAGGACGTCGACGCCCTGCTGCTGCATTTGCTTGACTTCGGGTATCCGCAGACGCAGGGCCGTGTAAATCGGCTGGCTCTTCAACGCCTGAGCAGTAAAGAATGCCAATGCCGATCCGATGAGCATGGGAAGTGTTAAATCCCAGCACGCGGTCATTTCAAGAATCAGCAGAACGCCGGTAATCGGAGCGCAAATCGTCGAAGCAAAGAAGGCACTCATTCCGACGGCGCAGAATGCCATCGGGTTTAAATCAAATCCGATGAGATTCAACGTCCATGCAAAAACGTGACCTAAGATCCCGCCCATCAGAAGAAGCGGTGAGAACAGACCGCCGGGAACGCCTGTGGCGTAGCAAAGAGGCGCAAAAAACCAGCGTATCAATCCGATAACCAGCACCGTTGCAATGGGGAACGTGTAGTTCAGCATCTCAGTGCCGAGCTGATCGCCGCCGCCGGCAAGTCCCGGTGCAAAGTAAACCAGCAGTGCAACGACGATACCGATGATTCCGGCTTTCACTTCAGGAATGACCTTCTTAAAGTATGCATTCGTGTTCAAAAGAATAAGAACCATCTTGTTGTAGAGCGGTCCCATCACACCGATAAAGATTCCGAACAAAATGAAAGCGACGGACTCTTTGACACCCGGAATTATGAAGGTTCGGTTGATGACGTTGTAGTCCGGCTGCATGCCGAGGATCGTCATCGACACCGTGCATCCGGCAAAAACGCAGATGAGGGTCGGAATCACGAGATTCATACGGATATCTTTCGTGACTTCCTCGAATGTGAACATTGCTCCGCCTAAAGGAGATGAGAAGGCTACACCCAAGCCGGTACCTGCGGATGCGATGGTGAGAAAACGAAGCTCTTCTTTCGAGAACTTCAGAATGCGGGCAATCGTGGCTCCGATGGAGGCCCCCATCTGAACCGTCGGACCTTCGCGGCCCAAAGCCATACCGCTGCCCAGCGTCAAAATACCGCCGAAGAACTTAACCAATAAGATCTTAAAGCGCGCCGGTTCAACCTCTTCTCTCCAGGCCCTCACGGAATGAGCCCACGTGGTCAGCAGCATCCGCAAATGATCTGCCTTATGCAGGAAGAACTGGAAGTATCCGCCGACCGCCCCGGTGCACAGCCCCGCAAACAGGCATATCAAATAAAACCAACATTTACGCGTAAAGGACACGATCCCTCCTTTAGGGATACTCCGCCGAGTTCCGAATTTTTCCTGATGCCCTTTAGCTTAATAAGCTAAAAGGCAACAGTTCCTAAGGGATCACGAAATTGGGGAATTAAAAAAGAACCCGAAGGTCCTCGATCATCAATCTGCGATTGATTACATCTGCTTTTTAGCAAGTCCTGCCGCGCTGCTCTTCGGATAAAGCTTGATCAGTTTATTGAAAGTAGCTTTGGCTTCCGCGGTTTTCTTGGAATCCATCTGGGCCATACCGACCAACAGGTAGGCTTCCGGAACTTTGGCATGTTTGCTGTAGCCGGAAATCAGACGCTGCTCGGTGGCAATCGTCTGCGCAAAGTTGCCTTTCATATAGTAGCTGCTGCCGAGCCAGTACAGAGCATCGGGATAAACCTTTGTCCTGCTGTACTTCTGCGTCATGCCTGAGAAGCATTTAATCGCTTGGTTGGCGTCGCCCTTTTGAAAGACGGACAAGCAGCGATCAAGTTCCTGCTTTGCGGAAATCTCACGATCAGAAGCGGCTGCTGCTGCCTTGGCCTTCGGATCCATTTCATTCAGACGATTCGAAAGATCGTCATAAATGGTCTCGGCGTTTTGTTTTTCCTTACCGACGGAATTGGTCAGATCCTCAACTTTGCCGCGGAGCGTCTGAACTTCCTTCGTCAGTTTTTCCAGTCGGTCGTACAGCGACATCTGCACTTCCTGCTGAGACTTCAGCTGATCGCGAAGCTCCAGAATGGCTTTGCGGGCCTCATCGTCTCCGAAGAGCGCCCATGCCGATGTATTGACGGACAACAGAACGGTGCTAAGGAGCACCAGCGCGATTCTTTTCATGAGAGATTACTTGTTGAGCATGTAGTGGATGTCGACTCTGCGGTTTTCGTAGTAAGCCGCTTCGTCATGACCTTCGGCTTTGGGTTTTTCTTTACCGTAGCTAATCGTTTCGATTTGCTGAGGAGAAACGCCCAGAAGAGTCATACGTTCTTTGACGGCTTCCGCTCTCTTCTGACCAAGGGCCAGGTTGTATTCACGTCCGCCGCGTTCGTCGGTGTTGCCTTCCAGACGAACGTTCAGGTTCTTGTGAGCAGCCAGGAACTGAGCATGATTTGTCACGACCGGCATTTGGTCGGGAGAAACGGTGTAGCTGTCGAAATCAAAGTGAACTTCGCGGTTAGCAAGCGGGCCGGTCTTGGAGCTCAGAGCTTCTTCAACGGAAGTTCCGTCAGTGATAGAACCGGCTTTATCCTTATCCAGATCTACTGTAGAGCAAGCCGAGAGCGAAAGAGCGACAGCTGCAGCGGCTGCGCAAATAGCAAATCTTGAAGAGATCATCTTCTTCGTCCTTTTACTTAATAGTGGGACCCCATGAGGGTTCGCGAATGTCTCCACTGGTACCCGAGAGTCGGGAACGAGTGCTTCCGTCCGTGGAGACAGTGGACAGAACACCCTTACCTCCAACCTCGGAG
>QWCV01004872.1_pt1 | contig 12835 bp, 6 predicted proteins | sample 1972621 | NCBI WGS metagenome assembly QWCV01 (sample SAMN09866699, study PRJNA288562) | Human gut metagenome isolate pre2_stool, whole genome shotgun sequencing... | isolation source: gut | host: Homo sapiens | place: USA: California
TTCCAGGCAAACCATATCACTGAGTCTTTGCACCGCCAGACCGGAAAGAAAGAAGTTTTTGAATTTCCGTGTGGCATCCAGCGAGGTCGAATTATAAATGATATGATTGTGAATGTGGGATTTGTCGATGTGGGTCGCAACGATGAAAGCGTGTTTTCCCTTTGTCCATCGCATCGCTGTTTCATAGCCGACTTGGTTCGCTTCTTCCGGGGTGATTTCTCCCGGCTTAAAGGACTGGCGTATCTGGTATGCGATGATATTGTTCTTCTGCTGTCTGCCGGTAATATGCTGATACTGCCGTTTGGAAAGCAGAAATTCCTCATCTGCTGTCTTTGGATCACACTCATAGGAACTGATAAATTCGCCATCATTGGTTTTTGCGGCATTTTGTGAGTAGTCGGTTCTGTCTGCCAAACATTGAGCGACCGTCTTTCCCTTATTCACATGGAGTGCAATCAATCTTGTCGCTGCCATTCCCATCACTTCCTTCCCAAAAAGAAAAAGCCACCGGTCGGTGACTTTTCTCTGATATTATCTTATGACCTGATAAATGCTCCCAGACTTTCTCCAATATTCTCGACTTTCATAACAGCCCAGACGAGCAAGAACACCGCTGCTATTGTCGCAATTCCAAGAACCACAAGAATAAGCAGGGACTGCCACAAAGCCTTTACAATGCAGTAAATCGCAGATCCGCCAATGACCAAGAGCAATAAACCAATTACATAGGACACAACATTTGTAAGCAGATTTCCAAGAATGCAAATCACTTTTACAACGAACAGCACCGGCAGTGCCAATATCTTCAATACCAGCTTCATAGGCTCAACCCCTTTCTTTTAATTATATTGTACAAGGGTATCTGCCATAACGCAATGATGTCAACCCTTATGTAAAAGCCGCAGCCGAAACTGCGACTTCCCAACAAGTTGTCGGATTACTGGATTGAGGACAGGCGAACAAGAACTTCTCTCATGTCCGTCCAGATCTCCTCCAGCCGTTTTTGCAAATCCTCAATGTCAGCACGATAGATGCTGCCTGTTTCGTTCGCTCGCTTTGCGTACTGGTTCAGGTTGTTGGAGCAGATTCGCAGGAGCGAAACCAGGGCTTTCACATCCTGCAAATCCAGTCTGATACAGTAACCATCCAGAGCCATTTTCCGCAGATAGGCTCCCATGCTGCGGATGCCAAGCTCGTCCATCTTCTCATGGATTCGCTCGACCTCCTCCTTGGATGCAAGGAAATGAACATCCTGATCTCGCTTTGCCATTACAACACCTCCTCACGGGTTTCAGAGTATTTTGCAGGCGGGATATGCTCCGCTTTGGATTTCAGATCAGCCAACACAGAAGGACGCTCTGACTCGCTTCTTTCGTCACGATTTTCCACAGAGTCCTCCATATTCAGGGCTGCATCCAGTTCTGCCAGTCGCTGACTTTTGGCTGTCAGCTCTGCTTCCTGCGGGAACGGTTTTCCAACCTCCGCCTTGGCTGCTTCCTGCTGATTGTAGAGATTATTCAACTGCTCATTGGCTCGTTCTAAGCGCTCAAGGATGCCTGCAAGGGCATTGTCCAGTCGGGTGATATTTCCTCGTGCGTCCGTTCCAAGGGCTACTCTGTGGCTCACAGCGCCCTTCAGGGTCACATCGAACTCGTTCCGGAAACTGTCAAACGAAAGCTCCATCTGAAAGCCACGGTAACTGCCAAGAGGAACCGGATCGGCACTTTTCGTGTCCTTACAAGCCGCAAGGAGGATTTCACCGGCATCTGCCTTTTCGGTGTAGGCTTTGCCCATGATTTCCATGCCGCAAAAGCCATCGGCAATCTGCGGGTGTGCTTCCACGGTTTTAATATCAGCTTCAAAGCCATGAATATAGCCTGTCTGCTTTTCAATCTCAGCCGGGAAGTATTTCAGAAGCTTATCTTCCATACGGTACTGCTGGCTCTGGTGGTCAGCTTTCAGCACCTTCAGCCTTGCCACATCAATGTCCAAGTCCATCTTTTCCTTGATAAGCGGATTGCCGGCACACAGCGCCTTGATCTCCGCATAGGACAGCGCCTGCTCATCCACATCGTCACAGGAGCGAACCGGTGATTTGGAGGTCATAATCTGAGAAATAAACTTCTGCTTGTTTTCCAAGGTCTGATACAGGTAGGCATCGAAGGTTCCCTCGGTCACATACTGATACACCTGAACCTCTTTGTTCCGGTTGCCCTGACGGATGATACGACCGTTTCTCTGGGTCATATCAGACGGACGCCAACCCACATCCAAGTGGTGAACTGCCACCAATTTGTCCTGGACGTTGGTTCCTGCACCCATCTTTTGCGTACTGCCAAGAAGCACTCGCACCTGCCCGGTACGAACCTTGGCAAAGAGGTCTTTTTTCTTTGCCTCGGTATCTGCATCATGGATAAAGGCAACTTCTTCCGCAGGCACACCGTTTGCAATCAGCTTGGTTTTGACATCATCATAGACATTGAAGGTTCCATCATTTTTCGGTGTGCTAAGGTCGCAGAACACCAACTGGGTCAATTTGTCAGCCTGACCGTCCTGCCAGATACGCAGGATATTTCCCACGCAGGCATTGAGCTTGCTGTCAGGGTCATCGGGTAACAGGGTGTTCATTAGCCGCTGATCCAGTCCCAATTTTCGTCCGTCGCTGGTAATCTTGAGCATATTATCGACGGACGGGTCTACAATACCGGCATGAACATCTGCTGCTCTCTCTGAAAGGGAAGCCACCATATCCTTCTGGTACTCAGAGGGCTGAACCACAACCGTTTCAAACTTTGCTTCGGGAACAGGGAGATGCAACTGGTCAGAGGTCTTGATGTCGGCAACCTCCTTGAACATATTCATCAGTTCAGGCAGGTTGAAGAACTTCGCAAATCGGGTTCTGGCACGATAGCCGGTTCCCTCCGGTGCAAGCTCAATCGCAGTTGTTGTTTCTCCGAAGGTCGATGCCCAGGAATCAAAATGGGTCAGGTTCTTTTGCTGGAGCGTACTGTACTGGAGATAGCGCATGACCGTATAAAGCTCGGTCATCGAGTTACTTACTGGAGTACCGGTTGCAAAGATCACACCACGCCCGCCGGTCAGCTCATCCATATAGCGGCACTTCATAAACATATCCGAAGATTTCTGGGCTTCGGAGGTGGACAGACCTGCCACATTTCGCATTTTTGTGTAGAGGAACAAATTCTTGAACGCATGGCTTTCGTCCACAAACAGCCGGTCTACACCCAACTGCTCAAAGGTAATGACATCATCTTTCTTGTCAGCGGCAAGGAGCTTGTCCAGTCTGGCTTCCAATGATTTTCGTGTTTTCTCCATCTGCTTGATCGTGAAGTTTTCGCCACGCTGCCATTTCAGCTCCGCAATCGCACCCTCGATCTCATCAATCTGCTCCCGCAGCTGCCGTTCCTGTCGTTCGGCAGAAAGCGGGATTTTTTCAAACTGGCTGTGACCGATGATGACTGCATCATAGTCACCCGTTGCGATACGAGCGCAGAACTTCTTACGGTTTGCTGTTTCAAAATCCTTCTTGGTGGCAACAAGGAGCTTGGCACTCGGATAGAGGTGCAGGAACTCGTTTGCCCACTGTAAGGTCAAGTGATTCGGCACAACGAACAGGGATTTCTGGCTCAATCCAAGCCGTTTACTCTCCATAGCCGATGCAGCCATCTCGAAGGTCTTGCCCGCACCAACTTCGTGTGCAAGCAGCGTATTTCCACCATATAGCACATGAGCGATAGCATTTCTCTGGTGTTCACGGAGGGTAATATCCGGGTTCATGCCGCCGAAACGGATATGAGAGCCATCATACTCACGAGGTCTGGTGGAGTTAAAAAGTTCGTTGTACTTGGTGGAAAGGGTTTCTCGTCTGTGCGGATCTCTCCAAATCCAATCTCGGAACGCATCCTTGATTGCCTGCTGTTTCTGCTGTGCCAGGGTAGTTTCTTTTTTATTGAGGACACGCTTCTGCTTACCATCTGCATCTTCAATCGTATCATAGATACGAATATCCTTCAGATTCAGCGTTTCCTCCAGAATCCGATATGCGTTGGCTCGCTCTGTACCGTAGGTGACATACGCCGCCACATCGTTGTAGTTGGGAGAACTCTTACCGTTGATGCGCCACTCTGCGGTCAGCTCGGAGAACTTGACCTCAATGGAACGGCGCAAGTAATACGGCGTTTCAAAGGTTTCCTCCATGAACTGCTGAATATAATCGGCATCAATCCATGTTGCACCCAAACGCACATCAATCTCGGACGCATCCAAGTCCTTCGGCTGTGCTTTCTGCAAGGCTTCCACATTGATGTGGAAGGAAGAATCCCTGTCTGCCGCCATCTGTGCGACACGCAGCTTGCTTCTTACATCACCGGAAAGGTAATCATCGGCAGTCTGCCATCCAACTTCCACAGCATCGGGAGCCATCGGGTCTTTGAAGATCACCCCTCGAAGCTCTGCCTGAATCGCATCGTATTCTCCAGGTGTTCCAAGCAGCTGTGCCATAAACGGCAAATCCACCTTGCCACGCTCACCGATAGAGATTGCCAGAGCTTCGGACGGCGTATCCACGCTCGTCACTCTGCGTTCCGGCTTGATGGTTCGCTTGGTGAACATATCCGCCTTGCTTTTCAGATTGCCGTCCTCATCCACATTTTCCAGAGAACACAGGAGATAGTAGGAGGAATCGTCAGCAAATGCCTGACCATTGGCTCGATTATTGATAAGCCCGTTCTTTGCGGCAAACGCATCGTAGGCATCATTCAGTTCTGCCTGTTTCTGAGTAATCATTTCATCCGGGTAATCCTCAAGCTGATATTCGATCAGCTCGTTGACGATACCACGAAGTTCCACCATGCCCATCACACGGTCTTTTGCTTTCTCATTCAGGTCTACACGGCGCATCAGGGAGTTTTCACGGAAGTACACATTGCCATCCACCACGGTATAAGAGAAATTCTTTACATCCGGGGTTGCAGGAATGGTTTCGATTTCCTTACCCTTGTCAGCTTCGGGAAGCTCCACAGCCTGATAGGTTCCTTGGATGTGGGAAACTGCTTCTTTCAGAAGTTCGGACAGTTCCATGCCCTCAATGGGACGCACTGTAATGTCCATGCCGTAGGCGGTACTTTCTTCCACCGTATCGCCCAGAACCATTTCAGGATGAGCGACAAAGTAGCTGTTCATGGTGTGTCCTTCTTCGGTGCGGTCAAGGTTTACCCATTCCGGTACAATGTCAATCGGATGGTCACGCTTTTGCAGGAACAGGATGTCGGACACGACTTCCGTGCCTGCGTTTTTCTTAAAGGCATCGTTTGGCAGACGGATTGCACCAAGCAGTTCCGCCCTCTGCGCCATATATCGCCTTGCGTCAGAGTTCTTGGAATCCATGGTGTAACGGCTTGTCACAAAAGCGACCACACCACCGGGACGAACCTGATCCAAAGCCTTGGCAAAGAAATAGTTGTGAATGGAGAATCCCAGCTTGTCATACGGCTTGTCGGACACTTTGTAGTTGCCGAAAGGGACATTACCCACAGCCAGATCGTAAAAGTCTCGGCGGTCTGTCGTTTCAAAACCGGCTACTTTGATTTCTGCGTTGGGATAGAGCTTCTGAGCAATTCTGCCGGTGATGGAATCCAGTTCCACACCATACAAACGGCTGCTCTGCATTTCAGGAGGGAGCATACCAAAGAAGTTGCCGATACCCATAGCAGGCTCCAGAATATTTCCTGTTTCAAAGCCCATCTGTCCGACCGCATCGTAGATGGAGCGAATGACCGTAGGGCTGGTGTAATGTGCGTTCAGGGTGGAAGCTCTTGCCGCAGCATATTCATCTTCGGAAAGCAGGTTTTTCAGTGTCTGATACTCCTTCGCCCAATTTCCCTTGTCCGGGTCAAAGGCATCTGCCAGACCGCCCCAACCGACATAATTCGACAAAATCTCCTGTTCTTCGGTAGTGGCGTTCCTGTTCTCGCTTTCCAGTTTGAACAGAGTTTCAATGGCTGCGATGTTTCTTGCGAATTTCTGCTTCGGTCCACCTTCACCGATGTTGTCATCCGTGATGTGGAAGTTCACCGCAGGAACAGGTGGGATTTCTCTGGTGGTGATGGACTGCTCAAGCTGAGCGATAATGTCCATGACTTCGGCATTCTGCCATCCGTCCACCTGGGCATAATCCTGAATGATGGTGTCCTTTCCATCTACGCACTGTACGAAGTCCAGACTACCCGGCAGATCTCTGGTATTCATTGCACCCAGGGCTTTTCTCTGCGTGTCAGGAAGTGCATAGTAGGCTCGCAGGGCATCATCAAAGGAACTGTATTCCTTGATGTCCAGCGCACCCCGCTTCTGAATGTCCTCGGCAACATAAAAATGATCGATGAAGTGTTCCGGTTCCTGCTGTTCGGGTTCCGCACTGGCTCTGACCTGTGCGTGTGCCTTTTCGTCAGGGTAGTCCCCATAGATACGGATGCACTTATGCTCCTGCTGATCGTAAACGGCAGCACCATCGTACTTGAATCCGTCATCCTCCATGGTTCCGTCCACATAGCCCTGGGCAGCTTTTTCCGCTTCTTCCAGAGTGTAGTAGTCCAGTTTATCATCGAAGCCGTTTTCAAAGTGATGGTAGGCGGCAACCAGATAGCGGGGAGCCATGCGCTCCTCGTAGCTGTTAATCATCTCAGGTGTCAGCCATTCTGGTTTGTCGGGAATCATTTCATACAGCTCACGCATCTTGGCAATCTGTGCATGGCGGTTGCCTGCCCACAGATGCTTTTCGCTGTGCTGTCCTGCACCAAGGAAGTATTCGCAGTCCATACGCAGACGGTCTAACAGCTGATACTCAGGGGTGTAGTCCCTCGGTTCGGTTTTGCCCAGAAAATCCTCTGTAACGGGCTTTTCTTCGGTTTGGGCATCAACCCTTACCGCATGGTTTCTTTCGTCCTGAGAGAGCATACGCTCGAAATTCTCACGATTCTCGGCACGGAAGATGGGATAAGCAAGCGTAGGGTCACGCAGCTGAACTTCTCTGTCCGTGATCTGCTCCACACGGAAAGCTGTATCGTCCAGATATACCGTGTCACCGACCTGATAATTCCATTTCGGTTCCTCGGAAGCAGATGCTTCCACAACTTCGGCAGGCTCTGCCACAGGCGCTTCTGGCTGAACCGACTCCATCGCAGCTACGGACTGACGAACTTCCTCCAAATAGTCATTGGCAAGCCATTCGTCCGTGAAGTATTCCGTAACGCCTTCCGGGTCTACATAGTAGTCATCGGTCTGATTATCCCAGATCGCATACTCGCCATCCTCGGTATCAATCACTGCGAAACGGTCATAAACATCTTCCAACGGATCAGTTTTAGCTTCTTCGATAGCCTGTCGTTCCGCTTCTTCCTCCGGGCTGAGGTAGCGTCCCTTTCGTATCAGACCGTCGATTCTCTGCACCACCTGCGCCCAGGACATCTGCAATTTATCGCAACCGCTCTTGGTGTAAGCAACACCCTTGGCATCGTGATCCTGACCGCTGTGCGTTGCACCAGAGCAGGCATGGGAATGACCACCGGTTCCGTATTCATGCTTCAGGAAGTCCATCTTTTCCTTGGCAGAATGATTCTCCTGCCAGTAGTTATAAATACGGGCTTTACCACCGGAAAAGCCGCTTCCACGGGTCAAGTCTGCATTGACTTCATCATCCGTAATGAACTGGCGGACAAGGGGCATCTGCATCATATCGGTCTGATACTCACGCAAAGGCATATTCAACTCATACAGCTGTTTCTGAATGAGATTCAGCTTGTGATAGTGAAAACGAAGCAGATCGGGATTTTCCGCAAGGGTTTTTCTAAATTCCGAATACTGCTGTACCAAGGTTGCGTGGAAACGAGGGTCATCCAACTTTTCAGCCAAGTCTGCGGTTTCGTCAGGGAAACCACGAAACGGTTCCTGATGAAGAATTGCCAGATAGTTGCTGGAACGGGCTTCTTCACTCAAATCGTGATAAAGATGCCACAGGGATTCTGCCAACTTCTGACGCTCATATCCGGATGCTTCTACCAGTTCCACATTAGTTGCGAACCGACCATTTTCAAGCAGTTCTCCAATGCGCTCGGCAACCGTTTCCCAAGAAACGATCTGCGCTCTGGGGCTGTCAATGGCAGAGGAACCTTTGGCAAGGTGGATACCGTCCTCGGCATACCACGCACAGATATTCCCGCTATCTTCTTTCAGACCATAGCCGCCGTGATAGACCTGCTTTAAGGTCTGAACGATTTCTTCCAACGGCTTCTGCTTCATATATTCCAGCGCTACGACTTTTCGGGCTTCATCGGTATTGCTACCAAGCAGAAGGAAGTGGTCGATTTCTTCCTGGGCAAAAGAAAAAGCAGAGGGCGTAAAGCTCTCTGCTCGGTCGATAAAACTGATTTGTTCATTTTCGGAGAGGAAAAGGTTCAGACTCAGCTGTTGATAAGCTCGTTTCCTTGTCCGGTGCGGGGCTGTCCTTCAGGTACTGCTCCATCAGAAACTCCACTCTGGCTTTCGCTGTTTCCTCGATCTCCCACAGGTGCGGGAACAGGCTCTCCGTCAGAATCATGTCGTTCAGGAGCATCGGATTGTTCTGTTCCAAAAATGCTCGACGCATCCTGCCGTACTTGCCCAGAGGTTTCTCTCCCTCGTTCTCCAACTGAAGGTTCGGAATCTGATAATCTCCGGCCTGTCTGTAAGTCATCTCGCTCATAATCTGTACTCCTTTCGGTAGCTTTAATCTGCTCATGTTCTCCAATCGCTTTTTCGATTTCCTGAAACATCCTTGTGCTGATGGCATTCACCGCAGTACCAAGGGCATTTACCGTCTGTCTGGTGTTAAAATCAAACACCTTCTGGAAATCCTCATGCTCGAAGTAGTTGTCGGGACTTTCCACGAACCGGCAATACATCGTATAGGATACGCTGTTTGCCACCGCATTTTTGAAAGCTACTTCGATGTTGAGTTCATCATACTCCTCAAGGAAGCTGTTGGCAACGATGTCGAGGAACTGCTTTTTGTAATCGTCCCAATACTCAGCCGCCAGTGCGGATGCAATATCTTCAAGCTGTGCTTCCAGTACCCCGTCAGCGGCAACACCGAAGGTACGCTCCATCGCTTCCATGACATAGGAGCGGTTTTCAGGCGTCACCTCCCACGGTTTCAGTTCCGGGGAAGAACGGCGAACGCCGGTATCCGCCACATCAAACACATAGCGCAGATACGGTTTATCCCTGTTCATCACAAACAGAGCAATGCCGGTAGAGCCACGCTTTACATATCTGCGGTAATTTTCAGCGTTCCAGTCCTCATAGGGCTTGCAAAAGGTCGCATTGGGGCGCTGAGCATAAATCATCACCTGTTCCGGATAGGTGAACTCATAGTTGCGGGACATCGTTCTCAAAAACGAAGTCCAGTTATCTGTGTTCGAGGTGATTTTCCCAATCGTTTCTTTTGCTAATCCGGAATAAAATCGCTCTTTTGCGTTCATTGTATCCCTCCAATCCTATCAATCCGGATAAAGGTTCAGCTTCTCAAAGGCGGCATCGTCCATGGCTGAAACTTTACGGAGAACCGAGTCTGCCAAAGCAAAAAGCTCTGACTCGTCCTCCGAAAGCTGTTCCTTCATCAGTGTCAGTGCTTCACACAGCCCTGACCTTGTGCCAGGGCTGTAAAGCATCATCATGTTCCGCTCATCCTGTGTGAAATCCATCATTCAATCTCCCTTTCCGGGTGGCTCTTGGGCGGCTTATGGGAAACATCCGGCACGGGCTTTTCCTTTAACTGCTCCAACACCGAAGGACGTTCCTCTAATCCGGACGCTTTTCCGTTATTGATGATACCGTCAATCATCCCATAATCATCTTCCATTGCCATCTCTGCGTTTTTCAGGTAGTTTTCGGACTTCATAAAGTTTTCCAGCTTCTGAAACCCAACAGAATCTACATAGTGAAAGGATACCTCACCGACTACCTTTAAGGCTACGATGTCGCTGACCGACATACTGTGACCACGGAAATCATCCGGGTGGTCAATATTGAACTTTACATACAAATCTTCCAGCTGCCGATTCACATCCTCGGACATAGAAATGGAGCCATGATAGACCACCTCGTAACGGTCAATCTCAGGCTCCATTTCTTTCTTCTGAAGGTAGCTGTAATTTGCAAACATGAGCGGGATATTATCGTCTACATCTTCCCGCAGCTGAAGAATCGCATAGGAATCCGTGGGGCTTTCCAGAAAAGCAACCATTCTGTCATCCGGGGTGGTATTTCCGTGAACATCATCCCATTTTTCGTTTTTCATATCCGTGTCCTCCTTATCGTTCAGGCTCTTTGCGTTTGGGAGAGGGACTGGCAGGCGCAGCTTTTTCTGCGGCCTGTGCCAGTTTTTCCATGACCGACTCACGCTTCGGAGAGTCGAGCTTATCCAGCTGACTTTTCAGCACTTTGGCAACCTCAACCGCAGTTTCCTCACGGGCTTCTTCAATGGCTGTATTCAGGAACTCACGATACGGAGCCGTATTACCAGCGGCAAGATCTGCCTTGATTTCTTGGATATGCGCCTGCACATCATCGACCTGATCCATATATTCATAGGGGTCGAAGTTCTCTGCAAAACGGTCGAGCTTAAAAGCAAGCTCAGCGATAGGGTCATTGACCACCACCGCCTGTCTGCCGACTTCAAAAGCCTGCTCCATGACATCCTCATAGAACATTGCCCGCAGTTCCCGGCGCTCCAGCCCGAAGGATTCCAGAATATCCCGGCGGACTTCGAGCATGGACAGTTCAGGGTTATCAACCTGACCGCCATCAATCTCGTTGTAGTTTTCATCCAACAGGGTGTAGTCGTAACCATCTTCGCAGGTCTGCACCGCAAGGATTCTATCCTTTCCGACCTTCCATGCGGCTTCATCGCCCATAATCTCAGGCTCCGGCATATAGCTTGCGCCGTTGCGCTCCATAATTTCTGCAAACTGGCAGATATGAAACACATTGTATCCGATCTGCGTATGATACTCGTCAATGAAGGTGCAGGGCTTCACAACCATTTCATCCGGGTAGTGAATCTGCACACAGCTGCCATCGGGGATATGAAACAAATCCTTATAATGGCTGTCGATAAATCGGATTTCCTTACCATCCGGGTTGTACTCATTTGTCATTTGCGCTTTCCTCCATTTTCAAATTCCATACTGAACTTCGTTTTGCCATCATCTGATACCTCCATAAAGACGGTGGCATCAAAGGTGTTGCCCGTTCTTTCGGACTTGCAATTCTTGAGCTTTACCTTGCCGGAACCAAGCAATTTCTGCGCCGTGGCAGAAGTCATGCTCTTGCCGATGCTCGCAAAGTAGCGATTGTTTTTCCAGAGGGCAAATTTGCAAGCTCTGTTGGAACAGAAAAATGCCTTGGCTTTGTCCTCTACAGCACTGCCGCAGAGCGGGCATTTGCCGATAGAATTGGCTTCTTTCGACATCATAACCTCGGAATCACGGATTACTTCATAGTTCTGAATCAGACCGGCAATCACATCTTTGATCTCGTCCATAAAGTCCTCGCTGGCATATTCGCCTTTCTCAATGAGCAACAATTTTTCTTCCCAATCCGCCGTCATGGATGGGGACTGAATCTGTTCCGGCATGACTGTTACCAGAGCCGTACCCTTGTGGGTCGGAATCAGGTGTTTGGTTTTCTTATCACCCTTACGCTCCAGAAAACCGATGCGAACCAGCTTCTCAATGATACCGGCACGGGTCGCAGGCGTTCCCAAACCTTTGCGCTCCACCTCATCAGGCATTTCGTCCGCACCGGCAGTTTCCATAGCAGAAAGCAGAGTATCCTCGGTAAAGTGTTTAGGGGGAGATGTTTTCCCTTCCTTGATTTCCGTGCCGCTGACGGTCATTTCGTCACCAACGGAAACAGAAGGGAGTGTCTGCACGTTTTCGTCGGATTTTGTCGAATCATTTTTCTGAACCAGAGCTTTCCATCCATCCTGCACAACAGTTTTGCCTTTGGTGGAAAACACGGTACCGCCACAGTCCAGCTCAATAACTGTCTCTGCGTATCGGTGCGGATCGCCAACAGCTACGCACAACCGATTCGAGATCAGTTGCAAAATTGCAAGTTCACCCTTGGGAAGTTCGCTCAGATTGCATTTCTGCAATTCTCTGGTCGGAATGATGGCATGGTGATCTGTGACCTTTTTGTTATTCACAACCTGCTCTGCATGAACTGGTATGTTATCCACATCCTCCACGGGGAATGTGTGGAAAGCCAGCTTTACGAGGTCGGTCAGGCTATGTGCCATATCTTCCGTCAGAAACCTGCTGTCGGTACGGGGATAAGTGACCAGTTTCTTTTCATAGAGGTTCTGCGTGTAGTCCAAGGTCTGCTGTGCCGTGTAGCCAAGCACACGGTTGGCTTCTCTCTGTAAACTGGTCAGGTCATAGAGCGCAGGCGGCTTTTCTGTTTTCTCCTTACATTCAGCTTTCTGAACGATTGCCACCGAACAGCTTTGTTTGACAGCTTCGGCTGCTGCCTTGGTTTTGAAGCGTTCGCTTGCAGCCGTAAAACCATCCAATCCAATCTGAACTGTGTAGAACAGTTCAGGCTTGAATGCGGAAATGGCAGCTTCTCGCATAACAGCCATAGCAAGGGTAGGGGTCATAACACGACCAACATTCAGGGTCTGCCCGTAAAGGGTCGAAAAAAGTCGAGTAGCGTTAATACCAACAATCCAGTCGGCTCGTTCTCGACACAGTGCTGCTTCATACAAAGCATCATATTC
>QWCV01003009.1_pt1 | contig 12797 bp, 10 predicted proteins | sample 1972621 | NCBI WGS metagenome assembly QWCV01 (sample SAMN09866699, study PRJNA288562) | Human gut metagenome isolate pre2_stool, whole genome shotgun sequencing... | isolation source: gut | host: Homo sapiens | place: USA: California
GTGGCAAAGGCTTGGGACTCGCCAAAGGGTTACATCCTATGTACTGGCTGCCAAATTCCAAAGAACAGCCCTATTGAAAATATCGATTCATTTATGAAGTGGGGTAGATATTACGGTAAAATGCCTATGGATACATCAAAATTAGTATAATATTTTTTTATAGACTTTCGATAACAGAAATATTTTTTATAAACAATGTGCGTGTAGCTAAGCTATATGCACATTTTTATTGTATAAATTTCATGAATACCCCTTAATTACATGGATTTGATTAAGTTTTCTAGCTGTTGTATAATATTTAACGGTGAGAGCGTGAAAAAGATAGGAGATATTAGAGTGTACTCATGCACTGCAACAAATGAAAAAGAGTATACTGATTTAAATTTGGATATAAACGAAGAAGACTTATTCACTGATGCAAATCTTTATAAAGATGTGGCTCAAAGAATGAGCCTTGGTTTTGATGTAATTTTTTATCCAATTGTAGGCACTATGGAAGGCGAATTAGCTGGCATGATGCTTGATAAAAACGCTAATCTTAGAAGATTCATGGAGCTTGACAGCATTGATGAATTATATAATTTAAAAGAGTTTGATTTTAATTTGGAGCACTTTATCACCATGGAAAAAGCCATGGCGAGTGAAGAGGCTCCTATTTGTTTTAAATTAAACGGTCTTTTGTCATTTATTTCTCAAGTGATAGATATATCAAAATTTCTTCTTGCATTTAGAAAAAAATTAGACAAAGAAAAAATTTATGCTTATTATAGAAGAAATGTTTTAGATTTATTATTAAAGCTTGATGAAAATAAGGTCAAACTCATTTGTCTAGCTGATCCTATACTAAGCGTTGAAACTGTTGGACCAAAGATAGTTAAAGAACTAGTGAATGATTTTTATTATCCTCTTATTAATGATATATTAAATTTTACAAATTTTAAATTACATATCTGTCCTAAATTAGGCTTTGCCTTGTCAGATTTAGGACTATATAATGAAATGAAGCTAGAATGTAACGAGATGAGTTATCAAGAAGCGCTTATAAACTCGTCTTATAGAATTTTTACTAATAGATGCTTCAAAATTTTAGGAAAAGTTAAAGCGATTACAGTTTTAGGGGGAAATTATGAATAAAAAGGAAAGATTATTAAAGATACTTCATGGCGAAAAGGCTGATAGACCAGCTGTTATCTGCCCAGGAGGTATGATGAATCCATGTGTAACAGAGCTTATTGAAAAGCATGGCATTGATTTTGCAAAAGCAAATTCAAACGCTGAAGAGATGGCTAAGCTATCCAAATTTGTAGTGGAAGAGAATCTTTTTGAGAATTATGCTGTTCCATTCTGCATGAGTGTTGAATCAGAGATGCTTGGCGCAAAATGCGTCTATGGCACTAATGAAGAGGAAGCTCACATCATTGAATATGCCATGGATAAGATAGATATAAATAAATTAAAGAATATTAAGGTCGAATTTAGCAGGGAAGATGCTTTAATCGGCGCGATAAAACTTCTTAAGAATGATGATATCCCTGTTATTGGCAATATCACTGGACCATTTTCGGTCGCAACTAGCGTAGTTGAAGCAAGAGAGGTTTATGTTGGACTTAAGAAGAATAAAGAAGCTTTTGAAGCCTTTATGAATTATATTTCTGATGTGATAGCAGATCTTGCTATAAAAGAAGTAGATGCAGGAGCAGATTTAATCGCAATCGCTGATCCAAGCGGTACAGCTGAGATACTTGGACCAAAATATTTCGAAGAGTATCTAATTCATTATGTTAACTACATCATTGACAAGATTAAAGCACATAAGGACGTGCCAATAATTATTCATATCTGTGGCGATATGAAGAGCGTTATCGACATAGTTGAAAAAATTCATGCTGATGCTTATTCATTCGATGCGATAGTTAATCTAAAAAAAGCAAAAGAACATATACACAAGCCTGTCATGGGTAATGTGTCAACATATTTAATCGAAAATCAAAAACCAGAACAAATTTCAAAAGTTGCTAAAAACAGAGTAAAAGATGGCGTGGACATCATTGCACCAGCCTGTGGACTGGGCATGGGCTCGCCACTTGAAAATGTTAAAGCAATATTAAAGGGAGTAGAAGATGCCTAAAATTCACATACTAAGTGATGACAATGTAATTACAACGAATGGAGAAAAAACTTTATTAGATGTATTGAGGGAAAATGGTTACTTTATCGAAGCGCCGTGCAATGGCATGGGCACTTGTAAAAAATGCAAAGTAAAAATAATAGATGGTTTAAGTGAAGAGACAGTCCTTTCATGTGAGTACAAAGTAGATAAGGATATAGACCTAGCTTTTTTTGATGAGGGCAAGGCAGAAAATTTACTTACATCAGATATAGATAATTTTGATACAAGTGATTCAGTACTTACTATGAAGACTCATTTTTTTGAGGATAATAGAGACACTGACAGCTCTTGGGAAGATGAGTACGAAAAAATCTTTGGACATATCTCATTTAATGTTTTGAAAAACACAAATTTTTCAAAAGGCGAGAAGCATGCGATATATCTAAATGATGAATTGATAGCCATTCGCGATAAAAGTGATGACAAGATATATGCGGCTGCAGTTGACATAGGAACTACAAGCGTTGCAATATCTGTTCTTGACCTAAGTCACGGAAAAGTTATTGAAAGAGCATCCTTTGTCAATCCGCAGATAAGTTTCGGACTAGATGTTTTGTCAAGAATGAGCGCCGCCATCGATTTAAAAGAAAATCTTTATAAGATGCAAGAGCAAATCACCAAGGCCATCGAAGAAGCAATAATAAAAATATTTAAAAAGTATAATTTAGATATAGACAGTTTATATGAAATTGTTTTTTCAGCTAATTCAGTTATGATGCATATACTTATGGGAGTCGATCCAACTAGTCTTGGCATAGCACCTTATAAAATTGTAAGTTATTTTAATTTTGAGATAGATGCAAAAGAGATTGGCATGAAGCTTGGTAAGTACACAAAAGCATTTACAATACCATCGATCTCGTCTTATGTTGGAGCTGACATACTTAGCGGCGTTAATCATATAGATATAGAGCACATTGATAAAAATATCATGTTTATAGATATAGGTACAAATACAGAGCTGGTACTTAAGTATAAAGATCATTACTACGCTAGCAGCTGTGCGGCTGGACCAGCACTTGAGGGCATGAATATTGAATTCGGGTCGAGAGCTGAGCTTGGTGCGATTGAAAATGTTTTCTTTGATCTTGATAGCGGAACTAAAAATATCGTCGTAATTGGCAAAGAAAAAGCTAAATCCATTTGCGGCTCAGGTGTTTTAGCTGTGATACGTGAAGCCTTAAAGATAGGTTTAATTGATTATAGGGGAAGATTAATTAAACTAGAAGACCTTGATGAAGATGACAAGAGAAGACCATTCTTAAAGGATGTGGATGGAAAAACTGTTATCGATTTAGGCGATATCTACATGACTAAGAAAGATATAAGAAATATTCAGTTATCAAAAAGTGCGATTATGTCTGGCATAGTTTTATTATTTAATAAGCTTGGCATGAACGCTGATGAAGTTGATGATTTATTCATCGCAGGTCAATTTGGTTATCACTTATCAAAGGACATGCTATTAGATACTTATTTTATACCGAAGATATCAGAAGAAAAGATTTCTTATCTTAAAAATACTTCGCTTGATGGCGCGATCAGCGTAGTATTATCAAAGAAAAAGAGGGAAAATCTTTTAAGTTTAAGCAAGAAGATAAAGTTTTTGGAGCTAAGTTATGATGAAAACTACCAAAAAGCTTTTATTGACTGTTCATATTTTAAATAGGAGGTAAATATGACAAAAGAAGAGTATTACAAAATTTTAGACGATTATGTCTATGAGTATGAAGACGAAAAAATTGCCGAAGTCGCTCAGAACTATCTTGATGAAGGTTATGATGCACTTGATGCGATTTTACATGGATTAGTTCCTGGAATGAAGAGGGCGGGGGACGCTTTTCAAGAAGAGGAATATTTTGTAACAGATTTACTACTTTGTTCAGATGCGATGAATAATGCGCTTGATGTATTAAAACCACACTTAGAAAAAAACGAGCTAGAGCATAATCATACTGTAGTTATAGGTGTTGTTGAAGGAGATACGCATGACATTGGCAAGAATTTAGTTAAAACTATGTTTCAAACACAAGGTTTTGAAGTTATAGACTTAGGAAGAGATGTTGAAGTTCATAAATTTGTTGATGCTGCTGAAGAGCATGGCGCAGAAATCATCTGTTTGTCAACACTTATGACAACAACTATGAGAAATATGAGAAGAGTTGTTGAAATTCTTGAAGAAAAAGGTTTAAGAGATAAATATAAAGTTATGATAGGCGGGGGACCTATTTCACAATCGTTCGCGGACAAGATTGGCGCCGATAAATATACTATCGATGCGATTGAAGCCGTTAAAGCTGCTAAGGAGTTATTAAAAATAAATTAAAAAGTAGGAGGAATTTTTGATGGACGAACAAACATCAATCAAACCTAATGGATTGGCACTGATACCATTCATTGTATTTATAGGTTTTTTCTTATTATCAGGAATCATTTTAGACAAGATGGGTGTAGAAATGGCATTCTACCAAATACCATCACCTATCGCTGTACTTATCGGTACTATCGTTGCCTTCGTAATGTTTAAAGGCTCGATAGATTCAAAATTTGACGTATTTGTTAAGGGATGCGGCGATGACAACATCATCATCATGTGTTTAATCTACATCTTAGCTGGTGCTTTCGCAACACTATCTAAGGCATCTGGAGCTGTTGACTCAGTTGTTAACTTAGGTCTAAGCATAATACCAGTTCAATTCATAACAGCAGGTTTATTCGTAATCGCTTGCTTCTTATCAATTGCAACAGGTACTTCAGTTGGAACTATAGTTACAGTTGGTCCAATCGCTGTAGGTATCGCGCAAAAAGCAGGTCTACCACTAGCTTTAGTTTTAGGAGCACTAGTTGGTGGATCCATGTTTGGTGATAACTTATCAGTTATTTCTGATACAACTATCGCTGCGACTAGAACACAAAATGTTAACATGAAAGATAAGTTTAGAGCAAACTTCAAAGTAGCGCTACCAGCTGCAATAGTTACACTAATTATTTTATTAATAGTTGGTAGATCATCAGGACCTGTTGATCTAGGAGACTTAAGCTACAATTTTGTTTTAATCTTACCTTATCTATTCGTACTTATAGCTGCTCTATGTGGTGTTAACGTATTCGTAGTACTTACACTTGGTATAGTTTTCGCTGGCGCTGTTGGTATTGGAACTGGTTCATACAATGGACTTGAACTTTGCCAAAATATTTTCCAAGGTTTTTCAGGACAATTTGAAATATTTTTACTTTCAATGTTAACTGGCGGTCTTGCTAATATGGTTAGAGCTAACGGCGGTATCGAATGGCTAGTATTAAAGATAGCTAAGATGGCTAAGGACAAAAATTCAGCAGAACTTTCTACAGCACTATTAACAATGATTTCAAACGCTGCTCTTGCTAACAACACAGTATCAATCATCATCTGCGGTCCTATCGCTAAGAGAATTTCTAATAAATTCAAAGTTGACCCAAGAAGAACAGCATCACTTCTTGATATGTTCAGCTGTATAACACAAGGACTTATCCCTTATGGAGCACAAATCCTTATCGCTTCAGGCTTCACTGAAGGAGCTGTATCACCAGTTGAATTAGTTCCATATATTTGGTATCCAATGATACTTTTAGTATTTGCAGTTATATCAATCTTTGTTAGATATGCTGATCTTAAGACTAAATGGAACTTCGAGCTTGACAAAGTAGAAGAAGCATAGTAATATATTAAAAAACCTAAAGAGAGGAAGACAATCGTGATTAACATTAGAAAAGATTTACCCGAGATTTTTGATGAATTTAAAGATAAGAGAAGAGAATCATTTTTAAAAGTAAAAGAGATTAAGGATAAAAATATACCGGTTATAGGTATATTCTGCACATTTTTCCCTCAAGAGATAGCTCTTGCAGCAGGAGCAACATCTGTTTCATTATGCTCGACATCTGATGAAACGATAAAAGATGCTGAAAGAGATTTGCCAACAAATCTTTGTCCGCTTATAAAAGCAAGCTATGGTTTTGCCATAACAGATAAGTGCCCCTTCTTCTATTTCTCAGACCTTATAGTCGGAGAAACTACTTGCGACGGCAAGAAGAAGATGTATGAGTATTTAGGCGAAATAAAAAATGTTTATGTTATGGAGCTTCCACAAAAAAGATCAGCTGAGAGCCTTCAATTATGGACGGCTGAGATAAAAAAACTTGCTAAATTTGTATCAAAAGAGTTTGGCGTAGAGATTACAGAAGAAAAACTTAGAGAAGCAACTGTAATTAAAAATGCTGAGAGAAGTGCAGTTAAAGATTTTTATGGAATAATGAAGGCCGATGAACTTCCTATCATGGGTTTAGATTTGTGGCACGTCTTAAATGGAGTGCAATTTGAATTTGATAAGAAGGCTGTACCTGATGAGCTTAAAAAACTTAAAGAAAAGATATTTAGTGAGAATAAACACATCACAGGCAAAAAAAGAATACTTATCACAGGCTGCCCAATAGGTGGAGCGACTGAAAAAGTTATCGAAGCTGTTGAAAATAACGGCGGAATTGTAGTTGCTTATGAAAATTGCGGGGGAGCTAAGGCAATTGATGAAAACGTTGATTTAGACAATCCGGATATATATGATGCACTTGCTAAAAAGTATCTAAACATTGGCTGCGCATGCATTAGCCCTAATACACCGAGATTAAATTTATTATCTAGAATGATAGATGATTATAAAGTCGAAGGTGTTATTGATATGCACTTACAAGCGTGCACCCCATTTCAAGTAGAAACAAAGACGATTAGAGACTTTGTCACAAAAGAAAAAGAAACTCCTTATATCCAAGTAGAAACTGATTATTCAGATTCAGACTTGGGCCAATTAAACACAAGAATCGAAGCGTTTATAGAAATGCTATAGATAGTAAAGGGCTCTCATAATTGAGGGCCTTTTCAAATGAAAATATTGTATTGGCAAAAATATTTATAACAAAATTTATAAAAAAATATAATTTATATTAAAAATTTTACGTCAAGAATTTTTATATAAAAATAATAAAGAAAAATATTAGAAAAACTATTAAATAAATATTATACACGTAAAAAAGGTCAAGCAAATGCTTGACCTTTTACTATGTAATCCCATTATGTGCCGTTTTTCATAAGTAATTTATCCCCGCATATACGAGGTGGGTTCGTTATTCACAACGTCTAATGTCCACTTAAGGCATATTATCGATTGCAAAAAAATCACGGTCCCATATTATTTTTGTCGGTTAAATTAATATGAAAAGCGGTCACTACAGGATATCTACCTATATTATATCTCAAATATTTTTAAAATGCAAGTGATTTACTCAAAATTTTTTAGAAAATTTTATTATATCAGCGTGGTCACTCACTTCATAATGCCTTTCTTCATTAGTCCTTGGATCTTTAAAATTTATTTCGAACGAATGAAGCAGCTGCCTATCTACGCCATCATAAGTTTTATCGTTATAAAGCGTATCACCAAGTATTGGAAAGCCTAAGTAAGCTAGGTGCAGCCTTATCTGATGCGTTCTTCCCGTGATGAGCTCAGCCTCGACTATGGAAAAATTTTCACCGCTTTTTACTTTTTTGAATATGGTTTTGGCATAATCACCTTCATCATCAGCGCAAATCTTCTTTTTTATATGGTCAGCCTCATCAGTTTTGATATTTTTTTCTACTGTAATCTCATCATAAGGAAAAGAGCCATCAACTACTGCGTGATACTTCTTTTTGAAGCTGCCATCTTCCATCTGCTGCATTAGATTGTAGTGGGCAAATGGATTTTTCGCGACAACCATAAGTCCAGTTGTATTCATGTCAAGCCTATTGACAAGGCGAACACGCCTTTTTAGGCCGCGTGACTGAAATAAATTTATCAGTGCATTATAAAGAGTGTTGCCTTGATTATTCTTTGTTTCGTGAACAAGAATATTTTTCTCTTTATTTATGACCATGTAATCAATTGTTTCGTCAATTATATCTATATCACATTTAAAATTATCAGGTTCAGTCTCTTCTTCGGGCATGTATATTCTTAAAATTTCGCCTTTTACAATTGGAAGGTCCTTGCGCCTAAATTTTTCATTCACAAATATATCTTTATTTAAGTAGCAACGCCTAAAAAGTCTTTTTGAAATTTTAAGTTCATCAATCATATCACTCATCTTATCATAAGATTTGTTCGCGACAAAGCTAATATTGTATTCATCGTTAATCATTGTATCACCAAAATAATTATATTATATTTTCACAAGTTTTACAAGTAAAGGCCTATATGCATTGAAAAAATACTAATTTTGTTGTATAATTAATTATTATAGAGGTGACGAAATGAGTGAGAGAATTATAAATATACTTGCAAAAGACGATGAACTTAGCAAAAAAATATTATTAGAGCTTGAAGATAAACTTCATGCGAATAATTTTATTTGCTCAAGAGATTTTAATAAAGATGCTGAACTTTCTATCGTAATAGGTGGAGACGGCTCTTTTTTAAGAAATGTTCATCAAAATGATTTTCCTGAAGTGCCTTTTCTTGGATTTAATACTGGCCACTTAGGTTTTTTTCAAGAGCTTTCTATTGACGATGTCGATAAATTTGTAGAAAGCTATATCGCAGGAGATTTTAAGCAAGAGTCATTACACTTAATCGAGACAAACGTTACTTATGAAGGCGGCTCAGAAAGATTATTTTCTGTTAATGAAATGGTTGTCAAGGCAAATTATTCAAAGGCGGTTGAGCTTGATGTATTTATAAATTCTGATCATTTAGAAAGATTTTTTGGCGATGGACTCATTGTATCAACGCCAGCTGGTAGCACTGCATATAACTACTCAGTTCGTGGAAGCGTAGTGCATCCGAAGCTTGAGTGCCTTCAAATGACGCCACTTGCGCCGATAAACTCGAAGGCTTTTAGGTCACTACAAAACTCATTAGTCATACCACCAAATTTTATAGTTAGACTTGAGCCAAAGAAGAGATATGAAGGCGAGATAGTACTTCTTAACGATGGTGAAGAAGTCATTTTCAAAGATGTTAAGACTATTGAGATAGATATGAGCTATAAGAAAATATATAGAATAGTATTTTCAAAGAATAATTATTGGAATAATTTAAAAGATAAATTTTTATAGGAGGCATAGATGTACGATTTTCATTTGCATTCAAATTTTTCGGTTGACTGCAAGGTTCCGCCGGAGGACATGGTCAAAGAGGCTATAAAGATGGGTATGAAAGCGATTTGCTTTACTGATCACATAGACCTATCGCTTGACCAAGATAAAAGTAAAAACGTTCTTTTTGATATTGAGGACTATATTAAAGAGATAAATAAATTAAAATACACATACATAAATGAGATAGAAGTTTTAAAAGGAGTTGAGTTTGGTCTTCAGCTTGGCTTGATTGATAAATATGATGAATTAAGCAAAAATCCATTTGATTTCATTTTATGTTCAATTCACAGCATAGATGGTGAGAGAATTTTCTCTAGGGAAAAGAGCTTTAATAAAGATTATGAAGCTGGTCAAGTGCGCTACTACACAGAGATGCTAGAGGTTTTGAAAAATTTTGATAGCTTCGACTCACTTGCTCACATAGATTTTATTGATAGGTACTACAAGTACAAAGATATTGAATATAAGTTTACAGATGCAGCTAAGGAAATTGTTTATGAGATATTAAAGGTAATTATTGACAAGGAAAAAGCCTTGGAGATAAATACGGCTGCGCTTCGCTTTGATATGAAGAGCTTTCATCCACAAGATGATATACTTGATATGTATAAATCTTTGGGAGGAGAGCTGATCACAGTTGGCTCAGATGCTCATTATAAAGAAGATCTTGCTTATGGTATAAAAGATGCGGAAAAGTATCTAAAAGAGAAAGGTTTTAAATATTTATATATATATAAGAAGAGAAGACCTTATCCAATACATTTGTAAAATTGATATCATCCCTTGACAAATTGTCTAGGGATGATATAATATGTTTAGTTACACGAAATATTTAAAATATTTATGAAAAAACATTTGCAAAGGGGGCGCACTATGTTTAAATCACTAAAACCTCTTTTAAAATATTTCAAAAAGTACAAGTGGGGTTACATATTAGGGATATTCTTCCTACTGTTCATCGACGTTGTTCAGCTGTACATACCTCAAATACTTAAGTACTTCGCAAACGATTATCAAAGGGGAGTTCTGACTATGGCCTCGGCGACTAAGTATGCCATATTAACCATAGTAACAGGACTGATGGTTGCTGTAGCGAGATATTTTTGGAGAAATTTCATTATTGGTAACTCAATGAGAGTTGACTATGATTTGAGAAAAGATTTTTTTTGGAAATTAACCAGTCTTTCTCAAAATTTTTTTAATACGCACAAAACAGGAGACCTAATGAGTCTTGCAACTAACGACATCAACGCTGTCAGGATGACTCTTGGTCAGGGTATCATCATGTTTATCGACTCAACATTCTTACTTATACTAAACCTTATTATGATGATAGTGACTACAAATGTTTTGTTTGCATCAAAAGTTTTATTCACAATACCATTAATCATATTATTAGTAACAAGATTTGGCGGAGTCATTCACTCGCACTTCAAAGCAGTTCAAGCCCAATATGGCAAGATAACTGATAGAGCTCAAGAGAATTTTTCTGGAATTAGAATTATTAAAGCCTTTGGACAAGAAGAAGAGAATGAAAAATTATTTAGAGAAGAAAATCAAAAGTATTATGACAAAAACATTGAACTAGCCAAATTACAAAGCTTTTTCAACCCATTTATACAAGTTTTAAGCAATTTAAGCTATCTTTTCTTATTGTTCTTCGGAGCAAAAGAAGTTATGGCGGGCACTATGCTTTTAGGTGATTTTATTGCTTTTAACGCTTATCTAGGACTAATGATGTGGCCAGCTAGAGCTCTTGGCATGGTTATAGTTTTCATGCAAAAGGGCGCCGCATCCATGGATAGACTTACAAATATTTTCAAAACTCAGCCAGAAATAGTTGATGGTACCGATGCTATTGAACTTGATAATATCAAAGGCGAGATTGAATTTAAAAATGTTTCATTCAAATACGCCAAAGATCTTCCTTATGCACTTAAAGATATAAGCTTTAAGATTGAGCCGGGAAAAACACTTGCTATACTTGGAAGAACTGGTAGCGGCAAGTCAAGTATTGTGAACGTTTTACTAAGGCTATATGATCTTGATCAGGGAGAAATTCTTGTTGATGGTCACAATATTAAGGACCTTACGCTTAATTCTTTAAGGGAAAATATTTCTTATGTGCCTCAAGATGACTTTTTATTCTCAAAAACTGTTAAGGAAAATATTGAATTTCACTACGAAGAAGAGCTTGATGACGAAACGATAGAGGAGTATGCAAAGATTGCTGGCGTTTACGACGATGTCATGGACTTTAAAGATGGTTTTGACACTATCTTAGGCGAAAGAGGAGTAACTTTATCTGGTGGCCAAAAACAAAGGGTTGCAGTTGCGCGTGCGATCATCACTAAACCAGAAATCCTCTTAGCAGATGAGCCAACAGGCGCCTTGGATTCAAAATCTTCAGCGGCACTCTTGGATGTCTTTGATACTATTAATGCTAGCGGCCAGACCATTCTTATGGTAACTCACTCAACAGCGGCCGCCAGTCGTGCGCAGCGTGTTTTGTTTATTAAGGATGGGATTCTTTATAATCAAATCTTCAAAGGGGATAAGTCTGAACATCAAATGTTCCAAGAAATTTCCGATACACTAACTACAATGGCAAGTGAGGTGAACTAATATGTTTCGTCTAACCAATAGACTGGCTTTGTCCAATCTCATAAAAAATCGTAAGCTTTACTATCCGTATACATTGGCAACTATTCTGGTTATTGCCATTACCTATATTTTTACATCTTTAACGCTTAATTCGCATCTGGATGACTTAACTGGGGCAGATGCTATCAAGATGGTTTTGGGGTTGGGACTTGGAATTGTCGCCCTATCCTCTGGGATTATTGTTCTTTATGCCAACAGCTTTGTCATGAAAAATCGTTCAAAGGAGCTTGGTCTCTATAGTGTGCTAGGCTTAGAGAAACGTCACCTCTTTAGCATGATTTTAAAAGAAACGATGATTATGGGTTTTGTGACTTTGCTTCTAGGTATAGGTGTAGGGGCGCTATTCGATAAACTCATTTATGCTTTTCTTCAAAGGATTTTCGGAGAAAGTACTGGTTTGGTTTCGACCTTTCAAGTAATGACAATTCCTATTGTTCTTGTCATCTTTGCTTGTATCTTTAGTTGGTTGGTTTTGATAAATGGTTTCCGATTGCTACGGCTTAATCCTTTACAATTAACTAAAGATGGCCTTAAGGGTGAGAAAAAAGGACGCTTCCTAGTTATTCAAACCCTTTTAGGACTTGGGACTATGGGATATGGTTACTATCTTGCTCTTTCTGTTCAGAATCCAGTAACGGCTATTATCAGTTTTTTCCTAGCTGTTTTATTGGTCATTTTAGGGACTTATCTTCTCTTCAACGCTGGGACAACAGTAGTTCTGCAACTCTTGAAAAAGAAGAAAAGCTACTATTACAAGCCTAATAATATGATTTCCATTTCCAACCTTGTCTTTCG
>QWCV01003011.1_pt1 | contig 12779 bp, 10 predicted proteins | sample 1972621 | NCBI WGS metagenome assembly QWCV01 (sample SAMN09866699, study PRJNA288562) | Human gut metagenome isolate pre2_stool, whole genome shotgun sequencing... | isolation source: gut | host: Homo sapiens | place: USA: California
CGGACAAAGGGGTCAGCCTCAAAGCCCAGGCCGATGGTGGTCAGCTGGTCTTCGGGGACGCCGAAGGCGCTGACCAGCAGGCTCTTGACCGCCGCAGCACGGCGGTTGGACAGATCTACACGATCCTGCTGATCGCCGTCGGTGGCCGTGGTACCGGCCAGCAGAATGGGATGGTCCGGATGGGCAAGGATGACCTCAGCCACAGGCTTGAGCGCCTCCTTTGCGGCCGCCTCATCCAGGAAGGCATCACTTTCCGCCTTGAACATCACCTGGGTGGAGTTGAGCTCAAAGGGGGTTTCAAAGACCAGAGGTTCTTCCTCCACGGTGACCGAACCGGCGGTACTCTGCTCCTCCGGGCCGTGGATTTTGAGGGTATACTGAATGGTATCCTTTTTATCTGCCCAGACGTAGATATAATAGGTGGTCTTGGGAGATAGCTGCATACTCTCCGTAGCCGCCTCTCCGCTCTGATTTGCGTTCAGAGTATACCGGTGCATGGTTTCGCCATACATATTATAGACACGCAGACAAAAATCCCCGGTTCCAGGCGTTTTGTTCACCGTGGTGACTTCATAGGTGGCGTTCTCCACCGAGTTGGTTGTAAATGCATACCACTGCCCCCGTCCGTCGCTCACCTTGCCGGAGACCTCCGTCTCCAGAGGGATCATGCCGCCTTCGTCCTGGTTGGTACCGGCAAGGATCTCCTGTCCGGCCACGGCTCCCACCGACTCGGACACGCTTCCGGCGGTGGAATAACCGGACTTCTGCTCCTCCGGGTCCCGGATGATGAGGGAATAGGAGATGATATCTCCCTTTTCCGCCCAGATATAGATGTAATAGGTAGTGCTGGCGGGCAATTCCAGATCCAGCGTGGAAGCGCGTCCCGCTTGATTGGCATCCAAAGTGTACGAGTGCATCTTCTCACCATAGGCATTGTAGATACTCAAGCAGAGATCGCTGGTATCCAAGGTCTTGTTTACGGTGGTGATCCGGTAGGTGGCATTCTCGGTGGAGCTGGTGGTAAAGGCATACCACAGGCCGCCATCCTGGGTGGTCTTTCCGGTGAGCTTGGTGTTCAGGGGCAGCAGTACTGCCTCATTTTGATTGGTTCCGCCCCGGAGCATCTCTGTGGCCTCACCCATAGACTCCAGTCCGTCTGCTGCCACAATCAGCGAGCCGTTATCCGGCTTATTATTTTCCTGCGTTGAAACGTCCTCCGTGGGTTGGGAGCTGCCCGCTCCCTGGGACGAGGTATCTGACGCATTTTTCCCACCGCAGGCGGTCAGGGACAAAACCAGCGTCACAGCCAGTATCCATGCAGCTGTCTTTTTCATGTTTTTTCTCTCCCTTCCCGGTTATCTCTGCACGGCTCCATCTTCCGGAGCGTGGACTGTCAAAGAGTATTGGATGGTATCACCCTTCTCCGCTGCGAGATAGATGTAATAGATGGTGTCAGGGGGCAGTTCCAGGTCCAGGGTGGATGCCTTTCCACTTTGTTCTGCATTCAGAGTATATTGATGCATTTGCTCTCCATATTGGTTAAGGACCTTCAGATTCAGTGCTCCCGTGCCCCGGGTCATGTTCACGGTGGTTAGGCGGTAGGTGGCATTTTCAGTGGAATTGGTGGAGAAGGCATACCACTGGCCCTCTCCCCGGCTCACCTTGCCATCCAGCCGGGCGTTCAGGGGGATGAGCTGGGCGTCATCCTGGTTGGTTGCAGCAAAAATCTCCAGCTCGTCCTTTGCCTCAGGCCCAGGCTGGGCCACGTTGTTCTCCGGCTCTTGCCCGTCCGGGCTGCGGAGGATCAGGGAATAGGAGATGACATCTCCCTTGTCGGCCCAGACCTTCACATAATAGGTGGTCTCAGGCAGCAGGTCCAGGTTCAGAGTTGCTGCCCCTCCCCACTGTCCGGCGTCCAACGGATACTGATTGAGCTGATTTTCTTCTTCATCATAGACGCTCAGTCTCAAGTCGCTGGTCTCCGGCGTCTGATTGACCGAAGTAATGGCATAGGTGGCATTTTCTGTCTCATCGGTGGTAAAGGAGAACCACTGGGTCTCCTCACGAACGGTCTTGCTTTTCAGCTTGGTATCCAGAGGAATCTCCTCGGCACTCTCCCGCTCGCTTCCCCCAGTCACCTCTGCCACTTTGGGCTGCTCCGCCTGAGAGCCGGAGGCCGATGTACTCTCCGCCCCCGAGCCGCTCCCACTGCCGCTTGGCGCTTTCTCCCCGCAGGCGGCCAGCGTCAGCAGCAGCGCGGACGCCAGCACCAGGGATACCAGATTCTTTTTTGTCATACTGTGTTTCTCCCTTCCGGTATTCTCTCTTATTTCTTCGCCCATTGCGGGCAGCCAATCATTATCGTTTGGCATCCTCTCTGGCCTGCTTGGCCCGGTTGGATGCCACATAGCCATCATAGGTCCCGGCATATGTTTTTGCTCGACTTTCATGGAAGATGGCCCGATCCTTTGCCTGATATTGCCGCCAGGCCCGCTCATTCGCCTCCCGATAGGGATCCGGACCGGAGCTGGAGACCGGAGCGCTGGAGCCCATGATCCAATCGCCCACCGCTTTTCCGGTGCTGTCTGCAAAGCGCTCCACCACACCGGCCCGTCTTCGTGGGGCCTGCCGCTGCTGCGGGCCAAGGTTTACCCCGGCGAAAAAGACTAAAAAGCGCTCCACCAGGGGCACCAGGAATTTATAGACCAGGTACAGCATCCCCAGCGTGACAAGCAGCTCCGGAAAGCTGCCCTGGCCCTGGGAAAAGGCCTCTACACTGTTCAGCCCCAACAGGATCATGGCGAACAGCATGACGTAACGAAAAAACTTTCCCAGCAATTTCCCAATGAAGTTCATAACGCTGCCTCCTTTACTCCAGAATGTGGACATCCCGCGTGGCAGGCTGTCCCACAGGCATAGAGGTGTCGCTGGGCCAATAGGTGGCCGTGGGGTCGATGCTGAAGGTCAGGTGCTGTCCGTCATACTGCTCCAGTCCCTCTGCATAGGCAACCGAAATGAGGCTCACGGTGCCGCTTCTGGGAGGACTTACCGGGTCGCCGGACTGCAATTCCATCTCCTGGGGGGTATCCAGCACAATGAGACGGAAGGTCTGGCTGGAGTCGGACCAGGGGGCGTTGGGATCGGGGCAGCCCTGGAGGGCAATGACCTCTTCGTAGCTGTAAGTGCCCACCGTGCCGGTAAAGACGATGCGGTCTCCGTCGGTGGGAAGTTGGCTTTCCGTACTGCTGTCGGCAGAGGAGCCGCCCTGCTGGGGTGTCCCGGGCTCCGGGGTCCAGCTGTCCAGAGCGGAGAGATCGCTGATGTCGTGCCAGGGGATGTCGATGAAATCCGGCGTTTCAGAGTCGGCGGCATCCATGCGCCCGGACCACTGCTCCTCCCGCACCAGAGCGCCGTTCTGGAGGGTGATGCGGGTCATCACGGTGCTTCCGGTTCCCCCTGCAATCTCCGACAGGCCCAGGCCCATTCCGTCTCCCTGGAGGGAGAGTCCCGAGGCGTAGCCGCCGCCCCCGCTGTACTCCTCCAAGGATTCCTCCGGATGGATCACTTGGTCGGTTTCCGGGTCATACTGGAACAGCAGCACCAGGTCGCTGTAGTTGTCCTCCTCCTGGGAGAGAAGCAGCGTGGGTACCGGGTCGCCGGCCTCCAGTTGGACCAGGGCGTAGCGGTAGTTGCCAGTTGGGGTCACTTGGTAAGGAGAATAGGAATAGCTATTTGCCTGGGAGACGATGATGCGGTACTGCGCCAGGGCCTGCTCCAGGGCCAGGTCTGCCGGGTCCTCCTCCTCGTTGGGAACGGAGGTTGAGCCATCGGAGACACTCACAGAGGGTTGAGAGTTCTCCCCCGGCCCGGCGGCGGGCTGAGACATGTGGCTGACGCCGTACACGCCCGCGCCGATCACCGCCACAGCGGCCACCGCGATCAGTCCCACCTTAGCCGCCCCAAGGCCGCCTGCAGCGGCCTTGGCTCCAGCGGCCGCAGCCGCTCCGCCTTGGGATGCCGCCCCGGTCCCGACGGCGGCAGTCCCAGCACCAGCCGCGCCGGCCTGTGCGGCACTTGCCAGCACGTTCTGGAGGATCTGAGCGTTGGGCAGCTGGGCCGCCTGGGCATCCTGGACCCCCAGAAGCCACAGCAGGAAGGGAATGGGCGCCAGACCGTAGAGCTTGGTCCCCTTCTTCTCCAGGTCCCGGACCTGGGCCTCGATCTTCCGGCGGCCATACAGCAGGCGGCTTTTCACCGCGCTCTCCGAGGCCCCCAGGGCGGCGGCAATGTCCTTCACCGGCATTTCCTGGTAGTAGTACATACCGATGACCGCCCGCTGGTCCTCGGGCAGAGCGTCGATGATCTCCCGGATCAGCCGGGTGATTTCCGCCCGGTCTAACACCTCGTCCGGCAGGTTTCCGGCGTCCTGGTCTTCAAAGCGCTCCTCCACGGGGCTGTCCGGCTCCTCCCCTGCTGCCATGTCGGTAAAGAGCAGGGGCTTTTTCTTTTTCAGGTAGTCCCGGGCGGTGTTGGCCGCGATCTGCCGCACCCAGGGAGAAAACTTTGTGTCGCCCTGAAAACGGTCCAAGTGGGTAAAGGCCTTGACGTAGGTGTCCTGGAGAAGATCCAGGACTGTATCCTCGTCCCGGATCATGGACTTGATGGTATAAAACACCCCGTTGTAGGTCTTCTCATACAGGGCAGCCAGGGCGTTCTGGTCCCCATCCCGGGCCAAAGCTACCAGACCGGCCAGCCCGTCTCCAGCCTGCTCTCCTCCAGACGCGCAGAAAGGACAGGCGTTATTTCCCTCTGGAATGGTTCTTCCACACCGATCACGGTTCATGGTGTTCGCCTCCATGTAAGTTCTCTTTAGTAAGCCTCTGCAGGATCTCCGCTTTTTTCGTTCGGTTGATGGGGAAGGATTCCACCGCAGCTCGGATAATTCTCCGTATCATCTGTTCCATTACTCTTGCCTCCGTTTCATAGGGATTTCCCTGATCATCAGGTTCCTGACACCCATGTAACGAATTGGGAGACTGTCCGGTTGCATACGTTTTTATTTTTTTCAAAAAATATTTACTCTGTCTGGGACTAAAAAAATAGACAAATGAGCGCTCCTGCTTTCTATTTATTTTAGCATATACTTCCAAACAGATCAAGGAATTCACCATCGATATTGATTTGCAAGTGTTGTTACTTGCTGCGTCACATACCCCGGCAAATGGTGACTTCCGTATCTAGCACTGGCGCGGCTTCGCGGCCGCCCTGTCACATGTTGTGCTTTCGGATCACACAATTTCAGCCGATTTTTGAGCAGGCAGTCACTGCCTTCCATTCAGTGCTGGAGCGACATGAGCTCCGTTCGCCCTGTACGGGCTCAGCTTCGCAGGGTAAAACAAAAAAGGGCATAAGAGGGGGTGACGCAGCTTCGCAGCGCCCGGCATAGCCGGTACCCCTCTTACAAGCCCCTGACGGGGTGCCCATGCCGCCGAGAGGGCGGCGAAACATAGAACAATTATATCAACTGCTGGGCAACTTGTGGCCCACAAAATGGCTCAAACTTGGGCCAATCATGGGCCACAGCGCGGCTCACTCTTGGGCTCACTTCGGCCCACAGAAAGGCTCACTCTTGGGCCTATCTGGGCCCACTGCGAGGCTCACTCCTGGCCATAGGTCGTAAGGTCGGACGATACAGCCCTGCACGAGACCGCCGGCGGACGCACGGGGGAGCGGATACAGGCAGGAGCGAAACAGATGCCGCCAGCCAGCATATCATTCAGCCGTCACACATGACGTCAATGATAATATCAAGCTCATATCGTCGATTGTGTGCAGTGTGTGCACTCGGTGTGCAGTCAAAATGCACGCGATTTCAAGCAAAAAACACTCATAAATGGCAAGAATTTTCATTGTGTGCACTTTGTGCAGTTTTTTCTTATAAAACCTATATATATAACATTTTTATGTTTTATATAGGTTTTATATATGTGTATATATATAAGAAATGTCAGAAAAAAAGTGCACACACTGCACAAGTGCTGTTTTTAGGATAAAAAGCCTGATAAATGAGAAGAAACATGTGTGCAAAACGTTTGCACACGAGTGCACACGAGTGCACACGTGAAGATGGAATGAGCAGCGAGGCCGAGTGATGGTATGCTCGTAAAGGTCTTGATCGCCTCTGCCCTGTATTCCTATCCCGGAGTTCGTGCGGACAAAAAAAGACCACGCTGTACATCCAGCGTGGTCTATGCTTTTATTCTTCGGTTGTATCGTCATTGGCAAGCTGCTGCCAAGGGGTTGTACGGATGAGGCCGCCCTTGTTCCACTGCCGCGGCTTAGCTTTGCCCGTATTGTCGACGTAGCACATCTCATCTGTGTTGAGGCTACCTGCGTAGCGACGCACCTTGTCAGGTGATATAAGCCCCCATGCGTTGGGGTTGCAGAATTTGTTGCGGCCGTGTTTGCGAGTCTCTCTGTACTCTGACAGAGGGGATTGCACGTATCTCAGATCATCCATGTCAGTGCGCACTCGGCGGCCCGGCTTAAAAAACTCAACACCATACGCATTGTTGTTGGCCCACTGCTCGAGGTCATCGCGCAACACGCGCATGCTCTGCTCACGCTCGCCGGTAACATCGCACCACCGCACATACATCTCGTACAGCAGTTCCAGGGGCATCACTCGCATCTTGAGACTAGGCACAACCTCGTCCAGGAATCTCAGAGACGGCATAGACTCTGTCAACATCTCGCGCTTATTGGGCTCCAGCGCTTTCAGCGATTTGGCGTCATAAGCATCATAACAAGGCATATCCATGGTCAGCTTATAGGCCAGCCACTCTGCTACTTCCTCACGCAGCACGTAATCAGACTTGATATACGGGCGAGAGTCATCAAAAGATCGTTCAAACCGGATGACGACAGTATGCGAAATAATGCTGTCGTTTTTTTCCGCAAAGATGGGGGCTTTGTTCGACTGCTGCAGCAGCAGTCCTCGGAACGTATACGAGAACGGCTTGCCGTAGATGGTTCGGAACGGCATCTCCTGTCCGCGGGCCAGCATCTTAGCCGTAGCACACTGATCGACGTATGTTGTGCCGCTGCCGCTGTCAGACTCTTCGCCTACAATGGCATATGCCGTAAGAATGTTCTGTGCCAGGTTATAATCCTTGCCGAGAGACTCGACAGACGCAGGGATGACGCGCTGTGCATCGCTGCGCAAATCATCATCGCCTTGATCTTGTGTATCTTTGACAATCAGACGGCGCATCATAGACCAGATGGCACTCTTTCCGTTATGTCCTCTACCATTGCCATTGACCCAAAAATGATACAGGCCGGGTGCACCGTTGAGACGCCGCACCATAAACTGCATGGCCTGCCAGATGATCAGGTTGCTGGCTTTGCCCTCGTCAGTTGTCATATCAAAAGGATCTGTCAGCATCTGTCCAGGGTGCCAGTCTGTCCCGTCATCGTCATTGTGGATAACAGGCTCGGCTACAATACCTGATGCATCTTTCTTGAGCACAGCCCCTGGTCCTTCGGGATGATATACCGGCAGCTTACCGAGGCTGATCTGCGTTGGGTATTTTGCATCAAAATCCTCGTCGTCATAATCGGTCAGTTTCATCGTCCTGTAGTCCCAGACGCCGTTGCGGAACCATATCAGCATGTTGTCGTCCTGCAAATATACGCGCGGCGCCTTGCACAGTTCGCGGATAAACGTCGCGATGTCCTGCTTTGTCCCGTTCGGGCAAAGACGCTGGAAGATCATCATAACCTGGCTCGTGTTATCGTCTTCGTCGACAACATTATACGTACCTGACCACTTCCAGGCGTCTGCCTCTCTGTGGTACTGCTTGGCAATGATCTTGTGGCCGCTTTTGCCTGTCTGCATGAGGCGGATAGCACCTGTACGCATGATAATACGAGCGACAATGTATCCAGGCAATGCCTGAGGAGGCTTGAGCTTCGCATTACGCGGCCGCGCCTGGTTTTCCAGTTCGAACACAGTGACCATCGCCGAGAGTATCTGGCCGCGGATCTGCTCAGGTACATCGCCCGACCGATCGAGCAGATCAGGGAGAGTCAATCTGTCGAGCGTGTCAATCACACCATCTGCAGCCCTGTTGATCAGGCTGTCGCGGTCTGTGGGGTGTGTCTGCTGCTTTACTTGAGGCACAGGTTGTGCTGTGGGCTGCTGCGACTGTGTTGCCGAGGTATGTGTGGTAGAGTCAATATTCTGTTGAGGTGGATCGGAGTGTATGTTTGTATTTGTCATCTTATGTTACCTCTTATTTTTTCGAGGTAACATTGGAATGCGTATTAAGCGCTCGTCGTTTGCCTCTCAATCGATCAAGATCCGCACGCATCTCGCGCAACTCGCGTTTTCCTGCCTGACAGGTCATTTCGCCGATTGCACGAGCAACAGATTTTTTCCGGTCCTGCAGAGTGGTCATTTTTAATCCGCACGCCACAAGCATATCGTATACATTTCGGCGGGCTTTAGCTCCTGTTGCAGATGGGTAGACTGCCTCATAATCATCTAGTGCTGTGATAATCAGCACTGCACCTGAAATAATATCGGCATCTCTTCTGTCCCGGTGTAATTTCTGTAGTTCTGTCATTAGTGTTCCTCCTCTTTCAAGTTTAGCGGGTTGTGTACTTCACCAGTGGTCTCGTTATAGGACAAGCCATACTCACGGTACCAGTCGATTGGACCTGGAGACCAGAGCGTCGGATATGCTGTCCGAGCATCGGCGATCATCTCGTCGTAGGTCATAGGCCATCTGTCGATCTCATAGTCGCCATGTACGGCACACAGCCGACCGTAATTATAACTATATGGCTCATCGTCTCGCGGTTTACGCCTGTAGGACGCAAAGCCAATCTGGCCGTTATGGATCTCGACTGCATAAACCTTGCCAGGGTAGATCATTGGCCCGTCTGCGTCGCTGCCTACCGCTGCAATCATTCCACGGCCGATTTTGCGCCAATCAGGATTGCCAGAAGCTTGGAGCATGTATGCGCCAAATGGCAAAGACCGGCGGGCTGCCGAATACTCTCGCGGCGTCATAGTCGTAAAGTCTTTCACTTTTTGCCTCCTTATTTTTAAATTCTATCTCATTAGCTGAACAGCGTACGCCGCGCCAGGTCAGAAGATAGCATGGCCGTGCTTCGGCTTATTGGAATCTCTGTCCCGGCTCGACTTCACCCCTGAATACTCGCCTCGTGTGGAGCGATTGAACTTCCACCAGCGTCTTTTTCCATCGGCCATGCAGGTTGACTATAATGTGTATTAAGACCATATATGGTTCTGCAGGAAGTAAGATACGCCGTCAATCGTGCACTGTCTGTGTCCTTCTACCTGCAAGTGCTCAAGAGATAAGTATGCCTCTATAGGCCATACCTCTGTGCTGGCATATCCAGAGAAAGCACGATCATACTTTTGTCTTTCGAGTTCTGCCCTACACATTCTGATGGCTTCTTTTCGAGTAATACGTTCTGCGTCTTTTGGCAGCAGATGCTCGGTGTCTGCTGTGGCGGATACGAGATAGTAAGTGTTTGCAAAATCCCGATAGTAGACGACATAATATTTGCTTTTCATGATGTATTCCTCCTATTTTGTTGTATTTTTGGTAAATAAAAAAGCAGCGCAAATAGATACGTAATACGTATCTATTTGCGCTGCTGTCCGGGTCGTTATTGGATCCTTGCTTGCGGTTTTTGCTCTTGGACTTGTCCGCTCGCCCTCACTCCGGTGTCAGTACCATCACCGGCGGCAACCAGGAGAAATCCGTCGGGTCATATGGTGTTTGCCCAAATAAGTTTTATATTAGATTTTTCATGCTGTAACTATCTTCTCGATATTTCTTTGTGTTTTTAGCATACTACTTTTTCTCTGTTCAGTCAAGATTCTGACTAATTTCATAAAATCCGATTTAACCTCATAAATCAGGCTTTTTCCAACTTCAATCAGATTACGTAAAATTTTTGTAGAATTGCACAAAATACACTGGGTATATTGATGCATAATTGCGGGGAAATAGCCCCCCTCAAAATGGAGAAGGGCTAATACATCATATGAGGCTCAAATGTCTCAGAGCGTAAATCGCCACCGCCTTTTTCTCGGGGCGTTGGCGATTTATGCTGTACAATTTTTCTTTGTCCCGCATGTGTTTATGCTCTGGAGAGTCTTATTTGCAAACCGATCACGATTTGACCGCCACACTTGACTGAACCTATCGGCGGCCCTGCCTCCAGTTCGGAATCTAAGCGCAATCCGTTAGATCATCTTGAAATGCTTCAACGCTGCCTCAATCGCAGCTTCCTTTTCCGGCGGGCATTTCGGCTGCTTAGCATTTTCGGATTTGGGTTTGTTGTAACACTCCCGTTCAACAATACCATGCTTCTGTTTGACCTGCGCGACATACAAGCTAGATACCTTCAAATCGTATTCAGCCTGTATCCATTGTTTTATCTCGGAATAGGTCGCACCGCCAGGTAGATCAATTTCTGCTGAAGGCTCATAGTCCAAGTAGACATGTTCGCGGCTTTTCTCAAATTTCCTACCTAAGAGAACTACCGTCTCGACTTGTTCTTCATTGTCCAAACTGATACTCATGTCTTCCTCGATAATCGGCAGCTTAAACTTGATGGATTTTAACCACTGTCCATTGGCTTGGCGCTCCGGGTAAATCTGAATCTCAGAGATCAACGCCTCGATCAACTGCCGCCGTTCCGTTTCATTCATCACGCCGTACAGTTTTTCGAAATAGATCAGCACTTTATAGATATTGTCGCCGGTCAGCTTTTCTGCTTCAATGGCCTGCTTTTTTGCTCTGGCGGCAATCAGCAGAGATTCTGTATCTTCAATCTTATCATACATCTTGTAGAGCCGGTCATCAAGGTCTGCCTTGCGCCGGACATAGTGCCGGTCGTCCGGGTCGAGAGAATCAATTTCCTCCGCCAGCTTCGCCTTGACGGAATAATGCTGGCGCAGCTGCTTCTCGTAATTGGCAATCTCCTGGTCAATGGCGGCGGTATCCACTTTCATGTTGATCTTTTCCTGCATCATGGCAGCAAACTTCGGATTGCTCACCAGCTTTACAATGACTTCCGCCACGGCATCGTCCAGCAGTTCTTCCCGAATCTGCTTTTTGTAATCGCACTTATGACCACGAATCATGGAGCGATGCTTACAGCCGTAATAATAAAAATCCTTGTACTTGGTACCGTCTGCTTTGTGCTTGATGCTTTTATTCCCATACATTCCGGCTCCGCAGACAGGACATTTTACAATGCCGGAGAGCAAATGTAGGTGTTCATCTTTCCCGCGGTTGACGTGTTCGTATTTCTTGGCCTGTGCCAGCAGTTTCACCTGCGCCGCCTGCCAGACCTCTTCCGAAACAATCGGTTCGTGCAAACCATCTGCCAACAGGTAATTGTCCTGTTCCACCAGCTTATACTCGTTTCTTGTGCCGCGCACTTTTTCCGTTTTGCGGCGTCCATAGGCAATCTTGCCGCAGTACACCGGATTTTTCAAAATCAAGCGAATCAAATGTGCGTCAAACAGGGGATTCTTCCCATTCTGCCGGGGAATCTTACGGATACCGTGGTTTTCCAGATACTTTGCGATGCCGTTTGCGCCAATGTCCGTGTGAACATACTGGTCATAGATGACACGGATCGCCTCTGATTCTTCCTCGTTGATCATCAGTTTTCCATCCACCAGCTGATACCCATAGGGAGCAAAGCCGCCATTCCAGCGGCCCTCCCTTGCCTTTTGGATGCGGCCCTCCATGGTTTGAACACGGATATTTTCGCGCTCAATCTCCGCCACAGCGGACAGGACGGAGATCATCAATTTGCCCGCGTCTTTGGAAGAATCAATGCCATCTTCTACACATACCAGATTGACGCCAAAATCCTGCATGACCTGAAGGGAAGAAAGCACGTCCGCCGCATTTCTGCCAAAGCGCGACAATTTGAACACTAGAACATAAGACACGCCGTCTTTTCCGGATTTGATGTCTTCCATCATCTGGCTGAATTGCGCCCGTCCTTCAATGGATTTGCCGGACTTTCCCGCGTCCTCATATTCCCCAACAATCTCATAATCGTTATAGTCTGCGTAGGCTTTCATTTTGGCCTTCTGAGCATCCAGCGAGTAGCCGTCTACCTGCATAGCGGTGGAAACTCTGGTATAAATGTAAACTTTGATTTTTTCTTTTTTCATCTGCCTGCCCTCGGCATTTACAGCCTTTTATTTTTTCTCCGTCTTCTGTTCCAACATCTTAATGGAATCCAGATAGTCCTTCTCCACTTCACTAAGCGTTCTGGCCTTGTATTTCTTGTATTCGGCAGTCGCTTTATCCACGGCCTGTTTATGGCTCACACTTCCATTACCTTGTAATAGCTGCTCACCGCTCATTGTGAGAATACGATCTAAGTGTTCCGCCCAGTCTTTCATGGTCATAACCTGTTCCCGTTCCGCCTGACGCTCCGCAAAATCCAGATACCCGGAAACAAGCTGACCCATTGCACGAAGTTCCTTTTCTTTCAGGTAGTTCTTCGCAACCACCGCTTCTTTCAGTGTGGGCTGTTTCCCAGCAAATGTGGTAAGGCCCATAAATTCCTTTTCGGCATCAGCTCTCGTGTAAATGACCTCGGCCGCTGTTTGACCATGAACGGCATAGTGGATCTTATTCTGGACTTTCCTGAAAAACTGTACAGCTGTACAGTTTTTCAGGAAAGTCCAGAATAAGATCCACTAT
>QWCV01003013.1_pt1 | contig 12778 bp, 8 predicted proteins | sample 1972621 | NCBI WGS metagenome assembly QWCV01 (sample SAMN09866699, study PRJNA288562) | Human gut metagenome isolate pre2_stool, whole genome shotgun sequencing... | isolation source: gut | host: Homo sapiens | place: USA: California
TCGTTTGTAGTATGTTTAGAGTCCTTTGTTTTGCAACTCCCCAGAACGCCCCGTTCCTGCCGTTTTCGGGGTCTTCATTGATGACCGGCGCCTGCCATCATTTATGACCCGTGTAGGTCTTAAGAGAAGACCCGAGCAAGGCACAAAAGGCTGTTCTTTCGATTGCCGGTGCAAAGATACAACATTTTCGGGCAGAATACAAGCTTTTACCCTAACTTTCTATGCGAGAAAGGCTATAAGTGGCTGTAATACAATAAGTTCTATTGATTTTCTGTCTGAACTTTATTGCAGAAACAATCAGCAATGGGAAAGTAAGGATGAAAAACAAGCGTGTCATTAAGGGTCAGTGTCATTAAGGGTCATTTAGAAAAATGAAAGTGTCATTTTGAGCTATAGTATATATAAATATTTATTTATATATACTATAGGGGATTTTTCTCCCCCGAAAATGAAAATGACCCTTAATGACCTTGACCCTTAATGACACGCTAGATGAACTTGTGAGTTTTACCTGATATAGGTCTGGTGTATGTCTGAATGTGTTGGTTGTTAGTGTGTTATGTGTATTTTGTTATATTCATACTCTAATATTTTGTGTATAATAATTATCTACATATTAAGTCGCTTTAGTTAGCTGATATGTTGCTCGATTCTACATTTTTTATCCTTGTTTCATATTACATTTTGTCAAAAATGCGTCATGTTAGAGGCGGATTTACGTCTGAGGAGGGGCATTTTTTACCCTTAGAAGAGGGGGTAAAACATCTTCCTAACCTCCATATTTTGCATTTTTCCGTTAAATAACGTGATAAAATTCTTGGGTTTGCCAACTTTTTATTATCTTTGCTAGCAATTAACAAATTATTGACGTAGCAATAGTCCGGAAAGCTAGAAACTACATAATAACAGTACTAAGATGAAAAGGTGTAACTTCTTGATGTACAAAGCTTTAGGGGGGGTAATTTTGCTCAGGCAAAGTTAGCCCAATATCATCATGTTCTTATCCGCAGGCGAATATTATCTTATTTTTATATGATAATAGTCGCTTTTTTTATGCTTTCTTCCACCGCCTGTTCTAGCGACGAAGAAACAGAAAAATCAGAGGTTTTGGATTACAAAACCACATTTTTAGCCCACGAATGGCAGATTTCAGCCCTTTATCAGCGCGTTGGAAGTATCTTTATCGACGTAAAAGAGGCTCCTTTGTTCTGCAGTTTCACCTCAGATGCTATTTCTTTCTCCGAAACGAAGGAAGTGAACCAATTCGATTCAAACGGTAAAATTACCCAAACAACCACCGAAAACGTTGCTTGCGGTCAGTACACCTATTTAATAAAGGAGAACAAAATACAGATAGATAATCAGATATTCACCATTACGGACAACAACGGGACCCTCGTTCTGCAGAATGAGGACTGGAAACTAGTGCTCGTAGAAAAATAAACATATTATGGCTAAGAAACAAGATACAATCAGCATTGGTTTTGAAGAGAAAATATGGAAGGCTGCCGATATTCTGAGAGGCAACCTCAGCGCTTCGCAATACGAGGGCGTTGTGCTCGGACTCATCTTCTTGAAATACATCAGCGACCGCTTCGAACAGAAGTTCCAGGAGCTGCAGGGCGACGAATACGCCGACCCGGAAGATAAGGACGAATACACCGCTGAGAACATCTTCTTCGTGCCTGCTGAAGCCCGATGGAGCAAGATTAGTGCTGCTGCCCACACCCCGGAAATAGGAGTGGTGATAGATGAAGCACTTACCGCCATTGAGCGTGAAAACGAAAGACTGAAGGGCATTCTGCCTAAGAATTTTGCCCGTCCGGAGCTGGACAAGCGCCGTCTGGGCGATGTGGTAGATCTCTTTACGAACATAGAAATGCACGATGCTGGCGAGGAGAAAGACCTGCTGGGCAGAACCTACGAATACTGTCTGCAGCAGTTTGCCAGTCTGGAGGGCAAGAATGGTGGCGAGTTCTATACGCCTTCCTGTATTGTCCGCACGCTGGTAGAGATTCTGGAGCCTTACGAGGGCAGAGTCTATGACCCTTGCTGCGGAAGCGGTGGTATGTTTGTGCAGAGCGCCAAGTTTATAGAGCGTCATAAGGGAAACCTGCGCAAAATCAGCATCTATGGTCAGGAGGCAAACCCTGATACGTGGAAGATGGCGCACATGAACCTTGCCATCCGTGGCTTGGATGCAAACCTGGGCAATGTCTTTGCCGACACATTCTATGATGACCAGCACCCTACGCTGAAGGCAGATTACATTCTTGCCAATCCTCCTTTCAATCTCAGCGACTGGGGACAGAGTGCGCTTCAGGAAGATGTGCGCTGGCAGTATGGTTTGCCACCAGCTGGCAACGCCAACTTTGCGTGGATGCAGCACATGATTCACCATCTGGCTCCAAACGGAAAGATTGGTTTGGTGCTGGCGAATGGTGCGCTTTCGAGTCAGAGTGGCGGCGAGGGACAGATTCGCCAAGCCATCATCGAAGCCGACCTGGTAGAGGGAATCGTGGCTTTGCCTTCGCAGCTGTTCTACAGTACGGGTATTCCTGTAAGTCTTTGGTTTATCAGCCGTAACAAGGCGCAGAAGGGCAAGACCGTGTTTATCGACGCCCGAAACTTAGGCTCGATGGTTACTCGCAAATTACGCGAACTGATGCCTGATACGGATATTAAGAAAATTACCGACACCTTCCATGCTTTCCAGCAGGGAACTCTGGAGGATGAAAAGGGCTTCTGTGCCGTATGCACCACCGAGCAGATTGCTGCTCAGGACTTCATCCTGACTCCTGGAAGATACGTAGGAATCGCCGAAGACGAAGGCGACGGAGTGCCTTTCGAGGAGAAAATGACGAATCTCACCGGAGAGCTGAAGCAGCTGTTTGAGGAAAGCAAGAAGCAGGAAGAAGAGATCAGATTGCAGTTGAAGAAAATTGGATGGGAGGTGTAAGTATGGAGTGGAAAGAAGTTAGATTGGGGGATATAGTATCCATTAAAAGTGGATTAGCCTATAAGGGTGCCTTTATTGGCAAAGGTGAAAATATTCTGCTAGGAATGGGATGCGTATCTTTTAAAGATAAGTTTCTATTTTCTGGTGCTAGACCTTATGAGGCTGATTGTGATGATAAATATTGTGTTGAGCCTGGCGATATTGTTTTGGCAACACGACAACAATCTGATAAGCTCCCAATATTAGCAATGCCAGCCATAATTCCGTCTTCATTGAAGGCAAAAAAGATTATTTATGGTACAAATCTTTATAAGGTAGAAAACCATTCTGAAGTAACGAACGATTTTCTTTTTTGGCAATTAAAAACGCCTGATTATATAGATTATATTTCGTCTGTAAAGACTGGTTCTGTAGTTAGGATGGTAACCAAGAAGAATGTTGAAGACTATGTCTTTAGGTGTCCGCCTAAAGAGGTTAGAGATAGAATATCTACACTTCTTTGGGGGCTCGACCGTAAGATAGAGTTGAACAACAAGATCAATGCTGATTTGGAGGAGATGGCACAGGCTATTTTCAAGAATTGGTTCGTTGACTTTGAGCCTTTCAAGGATGGTAAGTTCGTGGATAGTGAATTGGGAATGATTCCGGAAGGATGGAAAGTTGGAAGCTTGGGTGATTTTTGCAATGTTTTTACAGGCAAGAAAAATACTAATCAAGCGATAGAAAAAGGCTTATATCCGTTCTTTTCATGTGCTCCAGAACCATTAGCTTCTAACGATGCAATATTTAATGGTAAAGCCATTATTATAGCAGGAAATGGGAGTTATACAGGAAGAACTTCGTTCTATAATGGAGGATTTGATTTGTACCAGCGCACATACGCTTGTACAATTAGAGAACAAGATAAAGAAAATCTTATGATATTCTTTTATCACATGATGAAACAGTTCTTTGAACCTGTAAAAATGGGAGGTACAAGAGGGTCATCTATTCCTTATATAGTTATGGGTGACATTACTCAGCAAAAATTCCCATATTCTGAGGAATGGTTGATTCGGTTCTCTAATATTGTGAATTCTATGATGGATAGGAAATTACGTATAGACAAAGAGAACTCCCGCCTCTCCCTTCTCCGTGACACCCTTCTCCCTCGCTTAATGTCAGGCGAGCTGGAAGTCCCGGAATAAGAAGAGCTACGAAAGAAAATAACGAGAAAGAAAATTAAAAAATATCATTATGGCAGACGACAAGAAATTCACCGAAGACGCATACGAGCAAACGCTCATTGCCCTGTTCCGCGACGAACTCGGATATGCGTACGAATGTGGCTACGAGGTGGAGCGCGACTATAAGGAGCCCTTCTATCGTGCCGATTTGGTCGCCTCGATGCGACGGCTTAATCCTCAACTGCCAGCCGATGCAATGGATGAAGGAATCAAGCAAATCACCAATATCAGCATCGGTACTTTAGAACAGAACAACGAGCAGTTTACCCTCTGGATGCAAAACGGTCTGGAGTTGGGATTCCTGCAGAATGGCGAAGAACGAACAGCCCTGATGAGGCTCATCGACTTCGACCATCCCGAAAGAAACCTCTTCAAGGTGGTGAACCAGTGGAGAGTAGAAGAGTATAAGAACAAGCGCTGCGACATGGTGGTGATGGTCAACGGATTGCCCCTCGTGGTGGTGGAGTTGAAAAGCGCCATTTCCGAAGATGCAACCGTAGAAGATGCCTACAAGCAGATCAAGAACTATCAGCAGAGCGTTCCAAGCCTCTTCAGCTACAACGCCTTCAACGTAATCAGCGACATGAGCGAGACCCGTGCCGGAACCATCACCGCCAAGCAAGACCGCTACATGGAATGGAAGACCATAGACGGCTCATACGAGTCAACCCTCTTTGCCGACTACCGCACCTTCTTCCTCGGCATGTTCCAGCAGCAGCGACTGCTCGACATTCTGCAGAACTTCATCTGCTTCGACAAGAACCAGGGCAAATACGCCAAGATTCTTACCGCCTACCATCAGTACTACGCCGTGGGCAAAGCCCTGCAGCGCACCCGTACCGCAGTGGAAGGCAACGGAAAAATCGGCGTGTTCTGGCACACGCAGGGTTCGGGCAAGAGCCTCTCCATGGTGTTCTACGCCCACCTGCTGGTGCAGCGACTGCCCGAAGTAACCATCGTGGTGGTAACCGACCGCAAGGACCTCGACAACCAGCTCTTCGGTCAGTTCTGCCGCTGCCAGGACTTCCTTCGTCAGGAGCCACAGAACGCCCAGAGCCGTGAAGACCTGGGCAATCTGCTCCGTAACCGAAAGAGTGGGGGAATCATCTTCACCACCATTCAGAAGTTTGAAGAAGGCGACTCGGCACTCTCCACCCGCCGCAACATCATCGTGATGACCGATGAGGCGCACCGCTCGCAATACGGCGAGGAGCACTGGGACAACAAGAGTCTGACGATGAAGAAGGGATTCAGCCAGAAGATGAGAGAAGCCCTGCCAGGCGCCTCGTTTATCGGCTTCACCGGAACGCCTATCAGCGACCGAGACAGAGACACGGAGGAAGTATTCGGCAACTACATCGACGTTTACGACATGAGTCAGGCGGTAGATGATGGAGCCACCCGTCCGGTTTATTACGAGAGCCGTGTGGTGAACCTGAATCTCGACGAAGACACGATGAACCTGCTGAACGATGAGTTCGACAATCTAGCCGATGAGGGAGCCACCGAGGAGCAGATCAGGCAGGCGAAGCAGGAGCACAGCCGACTGGAAGTGCTTCTGGGTGAAGACGCCACCATCGACACGCTGGTAAGGGACATCATCCAGCACTACGAGCAGAACCGTGCGCAGGAACTCACCGGCAAGGCAATGATCGTAGCGCTGACCCGAAGCATCGCCATCAAAATCTACCGCAAGATGCTGGAGCTTCGCCCCGAGTGGACGGAGAAGGTAAAGGTGGTGATGAGCGGTTCGAACCAGGACCCCGAAGACTGGCAGCCGATTATCGGCAACGAAGCCTACAAGAAGGAACTGGCAAGAAAATTCAAGGACAACGACGATGAGATGAAAATCGCCATCGTAAGAGATATGTGGCTCACGGGCTTCGATGTTCCGTCGCTCGCCACCATGTACGTATATAAGCCGATGAGCGGTCATAACCTGATGCAGGCAATAGCCCGTGTGAACCGAGTGTTCCCGGGCAAGGAAGGCGGACTGATAGTGGATTACGTAGGCATTGCGCAGGCGCTGAAGAGTGCCATGCAGCAGTACACCAACCGTGACCGCCGCCGTTTTGGAGACCCCGACATCGCCAAGACCGCCCTGGTGAAATGGAAGGAAGAGATGGAAATCTGCCGAGACCAACTTCATGGTTTCGACTATTCCGGCTTCTTCGAACAGGACAACTCGAAGCGGGCACTCGCCATTACGAGCGGAGCCAACTTCCTGAGTTCTCCAGCCATGGTTCAGCGCAAGAAGAATTTCATGGAGCACAGCAATCTGCTTCACAATGCCACCACGCTCTGCCGTTCGCTCCTGAATGAGCAGCAGAAGGCGGAGGTGTGCTATATGGATGCGTTGCGCGTGATGATGCTCAAACTCTCGCAGAAGGGCAAGATCACCCGACATGAAATCAATGAGCGCATCGGCGACCTGCTCCGTCAGAGCGTGAAGACCGACGGAGTCATCAATCTCTTCGGCGACCGCCAGATAGAGTTCTCGCTCTTTGACGACGCCTTCATCCAGGAGGTGAAGAACATGAAGGAGCGCAACCTGGCGGTGGAACTGCTCACCAAACTGATGAAAGAAAAAATCAAGCAGCAGCAGAAGACCAACGTGGTTCAGAGCGACCTCTTCTCCGATATGCTCAGCCAGAGTCTCTCCAACTATCTGAAAGGCTTGCTCACCAACGAGGAAGTGATAGAGGAACTGTTGAAGATGGCTCAGCAGATGAAGCAGGCGGAGGCAGAGGGCAACGACCTGGGACTTTCGCCCGAGGAGAAGGCATTCTATGATGCGCTCTCCACGCCCGAAGGAGTGCGGCAGGCTTACTCTGACGAGGAGTTTGTGGCACTGACCAGGGAACTGACGGAAGTCTTACACCGCAACCGCACCATCGACTGGAACCGGAAGGAATCGGCGAGGGCGAAGATGCGAGTGATGGTAAAGCGACTGCTCAAGAAGTATAAGTATCCACCAGAGGGTGCAGAAAAGGCGCTGGAAACCGTGATGCGCCAATGCGACCACTGGGCGGATGATGAAGAAAACGTAGTATAAACCCTTTAAAATTTGAAGTAAGAAACAGAAAGTAAACAAGAGAAAATAACATATTAGAATATTGACGCTGATTATCTGACACTTCTACAGTATTTAGAACCTGCAAAATTCAAAAACGACAAGAAGAAGGTGACAGCAAGGCGTCCACTCCTCTACGGCGTGGGCAGTACTTGTTTGTACCTTGTCGTAGGTTCTTGCAGGTACCTTAATACTGGTACTTACAGGGAACCCCACGCCGCTTATTTAAACAACATAACAAACAAAACCTAGAAAGTAACATGCAGACAGAGGAACAAGATGAGCAACTGACATTGCTGGAAGATAAAGCCGCCCGATTCAAATTCAGCTTTCGCCTTTTGGGCAAAGAAGAAGTGGAAACAAACAAAGAGGAAGTAATAACAGCCTGGAAACTAATCTTGCGTAATTATGTGAGAGATATTTTCGATTTACTGAATTTGTTGAAAGAAAATATTGCATGGTCTTTGCTGGATGATAAGAAAGAGCGATTCTATCAGGTTAAGATAGAATTGGAACCTATGCTTACCAACTATAAAGACTATGAAGGAGAAGAAATGCGCAAAATGATCAATGACATCATCCTCATGCTTGATGAGGGATTTCATGGTTTCAGACAATCCTTCATCAGTGAAACCTATTACGAAGACCTGTTCCGGAAGGTACTGAAACGTTATCGTGAGGAAAATGAGGAGAGATTGGAGCTAATCTACATGCAGGACAGCCAGGATGAAGCGCTTATCTATCCTGATGCTACCCAGCTGAAGAATACCATTGTCGTAGAACGGGCTAATATTCTTTTCGCTTGCCGATTCGGACAGGTATTTCACAACAATGGCAGGAATATCAAACTGATTGTTGCTTATATTCTGGAACAGAAAGAACAGACCTACAACGATATTTACGATTTTCTCGATAAGTATCTTTCTTATCAGATTGCCAAGGAGCATAGCAGAATGAAGGTTGAAGCCGTATTCAAGAACATCGCATTCAAGGAGAATGTGGATGTAGACAAGCTGATGCTTAAACTTAAAGACTTAATTGAAGACAAAACGCTCAACGCCCAGAAACATTGGTTTATTGTTTATAAGGTTTTCTTCAACAAGAATTGGCTGAAGAAGTCAACTCAGCGTCTTTTCATTGACCAGATCAATTCTGCATTCAGTACCTTACTAAAATGTTCTACGGCCGATTTTCATGAGATAAATTCTTATTTCAAGCAAAATGACTATAATGAATGGACACTTGCTGATTGTGATGCGCCACAATGTTGTGACATTTACAGAGAGATTGCTGACAAGTTGGATGATGAATTTCAAGACGCCAAGTATGCTAAGCCGGGAACGGTGATAAATACAAAAAGAGTGGAAAAGTTCAGATAGTATCCCCCAATAGTATCCCCTAAAAATATAAACTATATCCCCCACATCCCCCAAACGGATTCGTGGAGGATTTTTTTTGCTTTTACGTTTGGAAATCATTATATCTTTGCAGCGTCGAAGAAACAAGACAACGCTGAAATGGTTTGGTGCTCTTGAAACCTCTTCGTACAATTATATAATATGTATACTCAGATTATGAGAGTGGTGCAGCAGGGTGAGACCTTCGCTGTGCAGAGTCAGAAAAGTGAGAACGGACAGATGATGAAATGCAACATCGTTCTCCAGGAGATGGGCGGCAAGTATGAGAACCTGTACGCTGCGGCAATGTTGGGCAATATGGCTCAGTGTAAGTATGCTCCGGGCGAGTTGGTGGCAGTTACGCTCCGCTTTACTACCCATGAGCACAATGGTCAGGTTTATCAGGATATCCTCGTTACAGACATTGAAAAGGTAAAAGGGTAAAAAGGTAAAAAGGGAGGCTTCGCTTGGAGACTTATTGCGGAGATTCTTAGTTATTAACTGAGTTGAAACTGAGGAGGATTTTCCATGGTAAAGCGCGCAACAATCCGGATGTTTCTTCTCCTAAAATTCAATTCAGATTATGGTTAAGAAAGTAAACAAGGTTCAGAACAATGCTCAGAATAATGTTCAGAACCAGCAGGTGAATAATAACGGCTGCCAGCATGTGCAGTTGGGTGGAATGGCTTACTATGATGCTAAGCAGTATTTCCTCTTCAGTCCCCAGGAATCGGGGGTGAATAAGGTTCCTCGATTCCGTTCGATGGGCGTGGCTCAGCAAATGCCTGACGGAACATTTGATTTCGTGGTTCAGCACCGCCTCAGAACTCAGTCGGAACTGATTAAGAAACTGGCGCATGGTCGTGTGAGCAAGACCAAGGACGGTGCTGTTCAGCTTACCTTGAAGGTGTTTTGCCATGAGGGAATCAACATCGCCCGAACACTGGCTGTTGAGGCAGAAGAAGGGGCTGAGGCGGTATTGGATTACCAACTGAAACATTAGGATTTTGTATTCAACTTAAAACGATAAGTAGAAACAGATAGATGAGTTGTTATTTAATTAAGGTGGAGAACGGACACAAGGTTGCCCGCTCCATCACCTCGGAAGAGGAGTATAAGCAGTTGCGTGGAAGCAATGAGCAGAAGGCGAATCTTCGTCTGGCTCGTGCCGGAAACGATGCAGCGAAACGGAGACTGGTACAGTTTAACTACTCCGGCCATTATCCGCAAGGGGTAGTGAAGGGAATGAAACTGCCAAGCGGTGCATTCGGATTTGATATGGATGAGCCGGAGGCTTTCGCCAAGGCTGCCAAGCTGCTGCTGAAAGAGCCGGATAAGTACGGACTGCTGATGCTGGAACGCAGCGCACGACAAGGCGGTCATGCGGTGTTTGAACGCGAAAAGGGCAAGACGGTTCTGGAGAATCAGGTGAGGATTGCTACGATGCTCAAGTGCGAAATGGATACTTCGGCTCATGACATTAATCGGGTTTACTTCACTACCACATCGGATGATGAAGATTTGCTATTCCTTTCGCCACGGCTCTTCAAGGATGAATATGATGAGGCTGCCGTGGCAGCTGAAGGGAAGGTCCTGGAAGAGCGTGAAAGATACGGACAGGAGGAACTGCCGGAAGGAGCGCACAAGGCAAACAAGCATTATGAGCCTTGGAAGGAAATCCAGAATTCTCAGGGGGCTTTAAAGAGTCAAGAATTTAAGAATTCGAGAATTTCATCTTCTGCTGCTTCAACTTCTGCTGCTTCAACTTCTGCTGCTTCAACTTCTGCTGCTTCAACTTCTGCTGCTTCAACTTCTTCTACTGCGTCAACTGCTGCTACTTCAGCTGCTTCTGCTGCTCAGGACAATTATCTTGGGATTCCTTATGGAGAAATCATTAAGAAGTGGTGGCAACTGTATAATGATGGGCAGGAGCCGATGCGCTCCAACCGCAATACGCTGACCTTTGAGCTGGCTGTGAACCTGCGCCACATCTGTGGTTTTGACCGCAATCTGCTGGCTCAGATTATTCCCTGCTACGATGGGTTTCCAGAACAGGAAAAGATGGCTTGCATCAACTCGGCATTGAACGAGAAAATCACGCAAATGCCTAAGCGACTGAAGGATGTGCTCTCTGCCATCCGTCAGGAACGAATGAAGCAAGGAAATGCAGGTGGTGGTTCGGCGGCTGACAATGAGGCGCTGGTAAATGCGCTGGACGAGGCTAACGCTAAGGACGATCTGTTCTATTATAATGCGCTGCCTAAGTTGCCGCAAGGCATTCGGGATTCCATCAGCGCAGTGGGTCCGGCACTGGCACTGCCTGTAATCACTGCCATCTGTCCTGCCATCGGAATGCTCGCAACGGGCGTGAAGGTTTCCGTTCACGGCAAGATGAACTCGCTGAACCTCATCTCCTACATCGCCGGTGATTTTGCATCTGGCAAGGGTAGTATTGACCCCGTGATTGACGCATGGACTTCGGAAGTGAAGGAAATGGACAAAATGTATCAGCAGAAGGAGGATGAATGGCGAGCCAAGAAACGTGCAGCCAAGAACAAGAAGGAGCAGCCGGAAGAGCCGAAACTGCCTGTAAGATGCTTGACACTGAACAATACGGTGGCGAATCTGGCTGAACGACTGGCTAACACAGAAGGCAAGCACGCCTTCTCGTTTACTCCGGAAGCTGACACCGTAGCGCAGAAGTGGAAATCGGCAATGAGCGACTTTTCAGTCATGTTGAGACAGGCTTACGACGGAACAAGCTATGAGCGTGAAGCAAGAAGTGCGGATGCAGTGAATGTTCATATAGACAGACTGTTATGGAACGTGGTGATGTGCGGCACTCCTGATGCGCTCTATCGAGTAGTAAGCAATTATACGGATGGTTTCCAGAGCCGTATCATCGTGGCAAAAACGCCCGATAATACCTTCACTCCACTTTCTGACAACATGTATGTAATGAACGAACGTCAGCGCGACCGCATCATTCAGATTGCTCATCTTCTGCCGCTGATGTCGGGTGAGGTAGTGCTGCCGAAGCTGGAGGAAAAGGGTAGAAAATGGCTGGAACAGATCAGACTGGAGACGATGAAAAATGACGACAAGGTGAAAGCCCGCCAGCGTTTCCGTATCTGTCCAACCACCATGAGAATGATGACCTGCATCATGCTCTGCAAGGTTCTGGAAACGCTGATTCAGAAGCATGGTTTCAATGGAGCCGAGAAACAGCTGAAGGAGTCGCCTGATTTGTGGAAGGGAATGCTCGTAAAGACGCAGACACCAACCATGCTCGAAACCTTCAATATCCTGGCAGATTATCAGTTGGATAATGCGCTTTACTTCTTTCGTAGCCGAATAGAAGATGCGTTCTCATCCAAGAATTATTGCAGTCAGTCTGCTTACGACAGAAGTCGCAGAGGTAAGAATGATTCCATCTTTGAGCGGCTGGACGTAACTTTCACCTTTGAGCAGGCAGAGCAGCAGAGCATTGCAGTTAAGGGAGCAACAGCCACCCATGAGACGGTAAAACAGATGCTAAAGAACTGGAAACGTCAGGGGTTAATCTGTGTATTACCTGACATGCGCTATCAGAAAGTTTCTCCTACAGTCTAAAGAGGGTGTCATTAAGGGGCAAGGTCATTAAGGGTCATTAAGTTTTTCGGTTCTTGAATCAGCCTTAATGCCGGCCTTGCCCCAATTATTCATTATCAATTATAAATTGTAAATTATCATGCACATTTGTATATTTCGCCGCCGTTTCACTCCATGGGGAGTAGATGGCACTATGGTCATTAACGGTAAGTTTTTCTGCGGAACATTGGAGCGTCCTCAGGGTTATCTGAAAGCTGATGCTTACAGGCTGGCACTTGTGCCGGTTTCCAACCCGAAGTTTCTGAGGGATGATGAGAAGAGCAGAATCATGCCTGTCATTCTGAAGGAAAACGGCAGAGCTCCGAAGTCTGTTATCCGCAAGCCGTACTTCGTTCCGGGCAATGGTCCTTATAAATTAATGTATGGCAGCATTATTCTGGGCAGATCCTACATTTCGGGACTTGTGCTTCATTCTGAGGAATACTTCTCGGAGTTTTGCGAGAAGGTGGATGAAGCAATCAGGAACAGGGAG
>QWCV01003024.1_pt1 | contig 12761 bp, 14 predicted proteins | sample 1972621 | NCBI WGS metagenome assembly QWCV01 (sample SAMN09866699, study PRJNA288562) | Human gut metagenome isolate pre2_stool, whole genome shotgun sequencing... | isolation source: gut | host: Homo sapiens | place: USA: California
TGAACGGTGACTATGTGGGTCAGGACGCTGTGGTGATTGATGTGGGCATCAATGTGGATGAAAACGGAAAACTCTGCGGAGATGTGGATTACGATACCATTCAGGAGAAAGCCCAGGCGGCAACTCCGGTTCCAGGCGGCGTCGGAGCCGTGACTACGGCGGTGCTGGCGAAGCATCTGGTGCGGGCTGCAGGGGTGTAGAAGAAACTAGAGCGGATATCAGTCTGAGAGAAAATTTACGGATGACAGATTGCGGCTGTCGAACGCAGGGGATTAGAGTGCAGGTAACATAGACTGCGGGCAGAAAACACGAAAACAAACAGAAAGGGGATATTTATATGGCAAATTTGAATCCATTTAAGGGTTCAGAGCAGGGAGGCACCCGCCCGGTGCTTGTGCTTCAGAATAATACAGGCAATTTGTTTTGTCCGACACTGATTATTGCGCCGCTGACTACGCAGGTCAATAAGAAAAAGGATCAGCCGACACATTATCTGCTTTCAGGAGTCCGCGGACTTCCGGAAGATTCGGTTGCACTATTGGAACAGATCAAGACCATTGATAAGTCGAGGATTATAAGTTATCTGGGGAAAGTGTCAAGGGAAGAAATGAAGGGCGTGGATGAGGCTCTTAAGATCAGCTTGGGGATTTATATTTCTGAAGATGCGGAAGTGCCGTGAGATTGTCATGCATATTCTGAAGGAATTAACAGTAATTATGAATAAAGAAAAAATCGGGGTGTTGATATGAGCTTAGAGGAAATGAGAGATGTGGACATCCGGCAGGTGGACAGGTCTTCTCTGGCTGATCTGCGGGATATTCATGTGAAGAAAGACAGCCATAATCAACCGGACATTCAGGATCTCCTGAAACAGACAGCGAATCTTTATATGTACCGGGTGGGGGAGATAGTTGTTGCATTTGATTACTCAAATAATGGGAAAACAGTGGATGATACGTTTGCTTTAATGGTTCAGTCAGGAATGTGACATCCTTGAGTAATTAAACTGTTTCGGGATATAGTATCTGTAAAACCTGACAGAATCATGCTGCCGATGCAGGGCTGCTACTCTGCATCGGTGTTTGCCGGAATCCATTTGATAATACAAATAAAGGAGAGGATGCATATGCAGCGGAAGGACAAGTACAGCGGCGGCGTCTACCTGAGATTGTCAAAGGAAGACGGGGACGTAGTAACTGAAACAAAAAGTGAAAGCAACAGTATATCGAATCAGAAAAGCCTGATTACAGAATTTCTGAAATCAAAGCCGGAGATTCATGCTGTGTCATTTTATGAAGACGATGGATACAGCGGTGTGAATTTTGAGAGACCGGCATTCCAGAAGATGATGGAGGATGTAAAGAAAGGGAAAATCGACTGTATCATTGTAAAGGATCTTTCACGATTCGGCAGAAATTATATCGAGGTGGGGCGGTATCTGGAAAAACTTTTTCCCATGTTGGACGTCAGATTCATTGCAGTGAATGACAATTATGACAGCCTGAATACGGACACAGCGCATGATATTGTCATGCCATTTAAGAACCTCATTAACGACTCTTACTGCAGAGATCTGTCTGTAAAGATCAGGAGTCATCTGAATGTGAAAAGGAAGAACGGTGAATTTGTCGGAGCATTTGCCTGCTATGGATACCTGAAAGATCCGCAGAATAAAAACCGTCTTATTATAGATACATACGCCGGTCAGATCGTACAGGATATTTTCAGAATGAAAATAAACGGATTCAGCCAGAACAGGATCGCAGATGTACTGAACAAAGAAGGGATTCTCTCGCCGATGGAGTATAAGCGCAGTCTCGGGATTCGTTTTTCTACTGCCTTTAAAATAAATCCGAAAGCAGTATGGAGCGCAAAAGCTGTCTCCAGAATCCTGTCAAATGAGATCTATACCGGCGTATTGGTTCAGGGGAAGCAGACAACTCCGAATCATAAGGTGAAAACCAGACAGGCAGTTGAGAAAAAAGACTGGATCAGGATCGAGGATGCACATCCGGCACTGATTGACAGATATCTGTTCGATATCGTTCAGACACTTTTAGAGAGAGATACCCGTACGTCACCGGATGAAAAGACCGTGTTTGCACTTGCGGGACTGGTATTTTGCGGCGACTGCGGACAGCCGATGGTGAGAAAAACGGCTGTTTATAAAGGAAAAAACGGTAAAAGGCAGACTTATAGTTATTTTGTCTGTAATGGAAAGTGTCATGGGAGTAAATGCTCATGGCATAGAATCAATGAAAAAGAACTGATGGATGCAGTTTTTCAGTCTGTAAATCTTCATATAGAAAATGTATTGGATACAAAGAGAGCTCTTCAGGAAATCGCCGATGCACCATCTTCGCAGCTTCTGATCCGAAAATTAAGAGATCGAATTATCAAAAAGAAAGAAGAGCTTGCTCGTACAGAACGTTTGAAGATCGGTGCATATGAAGACTTTAAGGATGAGCTTCTGGACAGGCAGGAATATATAAAGCTGAAGCAGGAATTTGATCACAGACTGGAGGAAGCACGGAGCACGATAGAAGATCTGAACAGACAGATTGCCGAATTAGAGCAGGATAGTTCCGACTGCTTTAAATGGATGGAGTATTATAAATCATTTGGAAAACTGGAAGAGTTGACGCGGTTTGCTGCGGCAATCGCAATCAACCGGATTCTGATCTACGAGGACAGGAGAATCAAAATTATTTTCAATTTCGAGGATTCTTTCAGACAGGCAAAAGAAATGATAGAAAGTACCAGACAGCAGGAGGTTATATAATGGCACGAAAGAAAAGATTAAATGCGGATGCAATAATCGGAAATCAAGGGAGCTGTGCACTTGGTCAGGATGAAACAAAGAATCATCGTGGGGACATTTACCAGACGGCTGCCTATATCAGATTGTCGGCAGAAGACAGCGGAAAAAAGGACGGATACAGTCTCCAGAATCAGGAGATGCTTGTTCTGGATTATATTGGAAGCCATCCGGAATTGAATCTGTACAGGGAATATGTAGACAACGGATTTTCGGGAACGTGCTTTGACCGTCCGGCATTTGATGAAATGATGCAGGATATGAGGGACGGCAGGATAAATTGCATCGTGGTGAAAGATTTATCCCGCTTGGGGAGAAATTATCTGGAAGCCGGAAACTATCTGGAACAGATATTTCCGTTTTTTAAAGTGAGATTCATCTCCATCAATGACGGTTATGACAGCATCTCACCGTACAGCGCCGATGAATCGCTGATTATTCCACTGAAAAATATCATTAATGAAGGATATGCAAAAGATATATCTGTGAAAGTAGCAACAGCTCTGGAAACCAGAAAGAAACAGGGAAAATTTACCGGGAAATATGCACCGTATGGATATCTGAAAGATCCGGCGGACAAGAACCATCTGATCGTAGATGAAGAGACAAAGGATACTGTCAAACGGATTTTTCAAATGCGCGCAGATGGTATGTCTATGAGTGGAATTGCCGCGCGACTGAATCAAGAGGGCGTCCCATCACCGGCAGCTTATCTTATATTGAAAGGAATTTCAAAGGAAAAATCTTTTCAGAATTCATATTGGAATCGAACGAATGTAAAACGACTTCTGACGAACCGGGTGTATCTGGGAAATCTGGTCTACGGAAAAGAACAGAGTTCGTTTGCAAAAGGAATCTCCAGACACCGTCTTCCGGCAGAACAGTGGAAAGAAGTTGAGAATACTCACGAACCGATTATTGACCGTAAACTTTTTGATTTTGTTCAGGAGAAACAGGAGGAAAGCAGAAAAGAATTTTTTGACAAAACAGGAATAAATGATGACTATCAGCCTGAAAATCTGTTCCGCGGACTGATCCACTGTTCCGACTGCGGCGGCGCGATGAAAATGACAAAATTTGTGACCACCTTAAAATCAGGTAAAACGAGACGGTTTGCCGTATATGAGTGCTGCCGCAGAAAAAGCATGAAGAATTACTCCTGCCCGCCCAGAAGCATCCGGAAAACGCAGCTCGACCAGACAGTGGCGGAAGCAATCCGATATCATATTAATCTGTTTCTGAATACGGAAAAGGTGATCGCGACATTGAATCAGAAAGCAGAGATCCGACAGGCGGCAGCGTCATTGAAGAATCAAATTCGGGAAAAGCAGAGGCAAGTAGCACGCTATGAACGGATGAGCACGGGAATCTATGAGGACTATTGCGACGGCATTCTGGATGAAGCAGAGTATCTTGCCATGAGAAAGCATTACTCAGAGGAAGCGGACAGGCTGCGGAAAGGAATTGATCAGATGATTACTGAGCAGGATTCTTATGCAGAAGATTACAGACTGAGTGATACCATTTCCGATCTGGTTAGAAAATATGCGGAATTTCCGGCTTTAACCAGAGAAATTGTGGAGGCATTCATAGCTGATATCAGAGTACATACCGGAGGCGGCCTGACAATTGTGTTCAGATTCGAGGATGAACTGAAACAACTGACGGATCTTGCAGAAAAGCGAAAGGAGAAAATACAGCATGATGATACAGAATAAAAATGAGGAGTATGTGATCGCACTGTATATCCGGCTTTCAAAAGAAGACGAGGATGTGGACACCCGGTATGGTAAAGAAGAGAGTAACAGTATCAGCAATCAGAGGATGCTGCTCTATGATTATATCCGGCAGCATTCAGAATTTCAGGGCTGCAGGATCATTGAAAAATGCGATGATGGATTCAGCGGGAAACGTTTTGACCGGCCTGCATTTACAGAACTGATTGATCTTGCGAAAAAAGGGAAAATAGATTGTATCATAGTAAAAGATCTGTCCAGATTCGGGCGTGACTATATTGAGCTTGGAGATTATCTTGAGCAGCTGTTTCCGTTTCTCGGGATTCGTTTTATCGCAGTCAATGATCATTATGACAGCAAAGATGGCGGTCAGGAGACAGCAGGACTGGAGATCGCCTTTAAGAACTTTATTTATGACTTCTACAGCCGGGATACTTCCAAAAAGATCCGTAATGTCAGAAGAAAAATGGCAGAGTCCGGACAGTTTGCAAGCGCGAATGCGCCGTATGGTTATCAGAAGTCTGCAGAGGACAAGCATAAGCTGGTGGTTGATGAAGAGGCGGCACAGGTTGTCCGGGAGATCTTTCAGATGAAGATTGCCGGAATGTCTGCAAAGAAAATTACGGAAAACTTAAATGCCAGACAGATTCCATCCCCAGCACAGTATGCTCTTAATCATAAACGGGGGATGGACTGGCGGAAAGTAAATGAAAAGACAGCTTGGGATGCGACAAAAGTTGTTGCCATTCTGAAAGATGAAAGATATGCAGGCAATATGGTATCTCTTCGTAGAACATTGAAAGGTATCTACGGAAAAGACACACCTATGGACAGCAGCGACTGGATAAGAGTTGAAGGTACGCATGAGGGCATTGTCTCAATAGAAGATTTTCAGAAAGCACAGGCCACGTTTCTTAAATATGAAAAAAGCCAGCCGAGTACGATCAACAGATACAATGCTTTTGTATGTGGACATTGTGGGAGAAAGTTGTCTTACAGTAAAGACAGGAAGAAGCTGATCTGCAGATACGGGGAATGTAATCCGAATGCAAGCTGCTATAAGGCAGCGTATCCGGCAGAGAAGATCAAAGGGGCGGTCCTTGAAGCATTGAAGTGGCATTTTGAGCAGTTTATAGACTGGGAAGAGATGCAGGAAAGACTGGAGAAAAATGCTCATGCAGAACAGGACAGTCAGGATTATGAAAAGGTTCTGGAACAGATCGAGAACGGGAAGATTATTCTGTATGAGAAATATAAGGATGGACAGATTGACAGAGATGAATTTGTTGCCGGGAGAGATAAACTGAAAGCGCAGGCGGAAGAGATTAAGGAAAAGATGAATGAGGCTGCGCTGCGGCAGGAGGGGAAGGATGAAGTAAAGAGGATCGGGGAGATCGTGAGGAAGTATAGGGAGGCAAAGGAGCTGACGAAAGAGATGGAGGAAATGTTTGTGGAGAGGGTGGAGGTGTATGATGTGGAGAGAATAAAGGTGAAGTGGAAGTTTGGGGATAGTTTTTAATCTCAATAAAAGCAAATAATAGATATAGACTGATTTTTATTTGGCAAAAACTGGTTTGAGAAAACAGAATATGATATACTTAACAAAAGAATTGTCGAATAAGGTGATGGATTATGGAGTATTATTTTGATTACTTTTTAAAACAAAATAATGTTAGAAAATTATCATTCCCATTAACAATGCAATTTGAATTTATGGAACAATGTAATTTGAAATGTCCATATTGTTATAATAATTCTAGTACAAATCCTATAGAAAAAAATTTTGAAATGAATAAATGGACAAAACTGTTTTATGAAATTAGAAAGAGTGGTGGAATATTTCAATGTATCTTATCAGGAGGTGAGCCACTGATTTATTATAATCAAATATTTGAATTAATTAAAGGTTTACATGAGGACGGGACCGGATTTGTTATGATAACAAATGGTACTCTGCTTAATGAAAAGATTGTAAAAAGAATGAATGCATATAGATGGTTTTGGATACAGGTATCCTTAGATTCCTACATTGCGGAAAAACATGATAGAATTCGTGGCATGACGGGAGCTTTTAATAAGATTACAAATGGGATAGAGTTGTTGGTAAATAATAATTTGCCTGTAACAATAAGCACTGTAATTACCCCAGAGAATCTTAATGATATAGAGGGAATAATTGCTTATGCAATAAAACATCAAGTTAATTCACTTTTATTAAGTCCAGTTTTGCCAGTTGGAAGAGCACAAAGTAATAATGATTTAATTTTAGATAAGAATCAGCTCAAATTTTTTAAAAACAAAGTGAAATATTATTCGGAAAAATATACAAAAATACATATAAAATTAGCGGCAGATTACTCTGATTATATTGTAGGACAGAAGAAATATAAATCAACAGGATTAATAGTTCGACCTAATGGAGATGTAAAAATAGATTGTCTTAGTGATGAGATTATAGGGAATGCATTTAGCGAAAATATAAAAGAAATATGGGCTGATTATTTACGAAAAGAGGATATGGAGCCATGATGAACGGTGAGAGCGTTGTGCCGAATTTCTTAAAAGTAAGAAAAGAGAAGGATTGTATTATTGTAAATAATAGCGAGCTGGAAATTTTTTTCCTTAATAGATCTGCTGCTGTTTTATTTGCAATTTTAGTAAAAGAGAGGAATAGAATGAAAGCTTTTAAAATATACAAAGAGATATTTAGAGGGAAGGTAAATGATGAAGAACTTTTGAAAGATTTTAATAAATGTCTAGAGTATTTTATCGAAAAAAGGATCTTTTTACTGAATTGATTAATTATTTAGAAAGTAAGTGGCTGTTGCAGGAGGAAATAAATATGAATGATTTTAAAGATATTGCTTATTTAGAAATTATGGAAGACATGATCTCTGATGAATATATAACCCCTAGTGTTATCTGTACAAAAGATATGCCTTTTGCCCACAATATTAGATTAGCTGCTGTATCTGTTAACGTAGTTTTGTTTTCTGAAACTTGAGAATAAATTAAAAAGCAACAGCTGCTTACATATAATTAGGGAGAAAAATCAATGCAGAAAGATACAAAAGATATTAGTAACTATATTTCAATGATCGCTAATATACTTACAGCAGTTTCTATAATAGTAGGGTATATGACTCAAAAGTATATATTTTTTATAATTATTATTATAATAAATTTTGTATGCAATATTATCCTATTAAAACAAAAGAAAAAACTGATAGCAGAAAACAATCAATTGCAAGATAAGCTTAAAGAACTTGATGAAAACAATAGAAAGTTAAGAAAAACTCTTTATTCCTTAAGAGATAATGTTTTTATTGGACAGATGCCGATACATTCTTTTATGCAATATTTGCCATTAAAGAAAACGAGAGAAAAAGAAAACATTTGTGAATATTATAAAATAATTGGTAATATTGATATAGTTTATAATGCAACAAATGATAATCAAACTATGTTAGATGTCGACTACAGGTGGAGTTATATAGCAAGAAATATTTCTCAAAAACCATTGCAATATCTTACATTTACAATTGCTGGAGAAAATATTATCAGGGATAATAAAAAATTAAAAATTAAAGCTGTTTTAAAAAGAAATGATGGTAAAAAGATTAATTTATTGTGTAACGTTATTGAGGATCATCTAAGAATAAAAAAAATTCAGGTTGATTTTGGAGATTTTGTTATTCCCCCAGAAAGAGAATTTTATTTGGAATTATTCTATATATGGGAAAAATGTTATAATATTACTGGAGATATGTTTTCATTTGATCCGACAAATCATCCGAATGCTGTTTGTGATTCTATGGAGATAAATATTACAGCTGATAATAAGGTCATGAATTATGCAATGCTATTTATGAAAAAGATTGAGGGAATCGAAATCCAAAATGATGAACTAATAGAAGATTTGAAGATTATACATCTGGGAAACAATAAATGTTTAATTACCCATAAATTAAATAAAAATGAATGCGATACGCAGGTTTGTTTTATAAAAATTTTACAATTGCAAAGTAGTCAAGAACCTTTATTGGAAAGCTAAAAGATGACTATACAACTGTACATTTTTATTCCTACCTTGACACCACCAGATGTTACTGAGCGTCTGCGGCAGATCAATCCCCAGCTTGCCGGTGAAGCGAGAAAGGTACTGGATTTGAACAAATCTGAGCGCCATATCCGGGGCGGCATGGCAACGCGCGAAAAATATAAAGGAAAGCATATGTATTAAAAGAGAGCTGATGTTTTTGGCTAAATAGGGTCAAAGGCATTGGCTCTTTTATTTTTGCAAATAGACTTGTGGTGATGGACAAGAAGCCGGATGATAAGAGATGGAAGTTTTAGCGAGGTGAGAAAAAGTTACAATAAAGATAAAAGAATGGAATAGAAATGGTTTCGAAATTATCAATTTTACAATTTACAAGTAAATATATGAGGAAATATCTCATATATTGTTTGCAAAAATGCAAAATGGAATATAATAGATGGTGAAAAGAAATATGAAATGGAGGAGGTAACTGTTATGCTATGCCAATTTACAGTCAAAAATTACAAGAGTATTCGAGATGAAGTAACATTCGACATGCAGGCTGCGGCTATTTCTGAACATGAAGATAGAATAATAAGAGATAAAGATGGAGAAATATTTTTGCCTGTTTCTGCAATATATGGCCCAAATGGCGGAGGAAAATCCAATGTATTGGAAGTGCTGCATACATTAGCAGTAAAAGTGCTTCGTCCTTTATATGCAACTGGAGACAATGAAGAACGTATTTTTCTTCAGAAAAAAATGATAATAGAACCATTTGCCTTTTCAGAGGAAACTAAAAGCGAGCCTACGGAATTTGAAATCTTTTTTCGCACAGAATTAGCAGAATATAGATATATACTGCATGTAAATAGAGATGTAGTTGTCGATGAAAGGCTTGATCGGGTAAAAATGGATACAGGTAGGCGGTCGGCTCTTTTCGAACGTGGCGAAGAAATTATATTAAAAGGTGCATTTGCGAAGTTAAAGATCAGTGATGAGCTGTCTGAAACACTTCCGTTATTATCTTATCTTGGAATTACTTATAAAAAGAATGAGGTAGTAAAGGATGTTTTGGAATGGTTTGAATATGGAATCGATTTCTTGAACTATGGGAATTCAATGGAAGAACTTCGTATGGCAGTATCCAGTTCGGAAGCTGTAAAACACCTGATGTTGCAAATGATCCAGGAGATGGATTTAGATATTGTAGATTTTCGTGTAGTCAAGGATGAAAATGATAGAATTGATGTATATACAAAACATATGGTAGAAGGCCGTGAAACGGAATTAAATTTGCTGGAAGAGTCCAGTGGAACAAAGAAATTATTCGGTTTGATGCCTTTTATTGCAGATAGTTTATTGTCAGGAACTACCCTGGTAATTGACGAATTAGATGCCAAGATACATCCGGTATTGTTACGCCATATTATTATGATGTTCAGTAATATGAGCATTAATAAAAAGAAAGCACAATTAATCTTTACATCTCATGATTTATCCACAATGAATAGTGAGGTATTTCGCCGGGATGAAATATGGTTTGTGGCAAAAGGAAATTCTCAGAATTCCCAATTGTACTCCTTGGTAGAGTTTAAAAATGAAAAAGGTGAATCTGTCCGTAAAGACGCAAAATTTGATAAGCAGTATCTGGAAGGTAAATATGGTGCAGATCCGTATCTTAAGCGAATCATAGATTGGGGGAAGGTTAATGCCTAAAAAAGCCAGAACGGAATCTTGGAGAAAAAAGCGTCGTCAGGAGCACTTGGAAATGAAAATTTATAAAGATACGAAAGGAGAAATGCAAGGTGTATGATATCTCTATTATAGGTGCTGCGATTATCGATATTCTTGCGGCGCCGGTAAATGAAACAGTATTTTCCGCCGGCTCCTGTCCGATGGACACGATTCAGATGTCTTTTGGAGGGGATGCGCTGAATGAGGCAGTGATTCTCAGCAGACTGGGAAAAAGGGTACAGCTGATCACGAAGGTTGGTAAAGACGAGGCAGGAAAGCGGGTTTTGAATTTTATGGAAGAGAACCATCTTCCTGTGGAGAGCGTGAAAATACAGAAGGATCTGGCAACAGGTATCAACATCGTCCTGATCAATGAAAAAGGGGAGCGGAATTTCCTGACGAATCCGCATGGAAGCTTAAGAAAGCTGGCATTTGAAGATATCAACGGCTGTCTCGATGATGCGGCTCCGATTGTAAGTTTTGCGGGGATGTTTGTTTCGCCGCTGCTGAACATCGCAAAAATGAAACAGTTATTTGCCAGAATCAAGGGGAAAGATCGATTTTTGGCGGTGGACATGACAAAGGCGAAAAACGGAGAAACGCTGGAGGATATTGAAGAACTTCTTCCTTATATAGACTGTATCTTTCCGAATGAAGAAGAAATCGCTTTATTGACGGGCGAGCGGGATCCTTTTGAAAACGCAAAGCGTCTGGTATCATGCGGAGTAAAGACAGCGGTTGTCAAATGCGGGGCCGATGGATGTGTTGTAGCGGACAGGCAGTGCGTCCGGGCAATCCCGGCGGTTCCTGTGAAGGTATGTCTGGATACGACCGGAGCGGGCGATTCGTTTGCGGCAGGCTTCCTTTGGGGAATTGCGAACGGATGGCAGATTGACGAGTGTGCGAGGTTTGCCTGCGCGGCCGCTTCCTGTACCGTGGAAGCCTACGGGGCAGCAGAAGGAATTCATTCGCTGGAAGACGTGAAGAGAAGAATGAGATAGAAAGTAACGCTCCGCGAGATGCGCACTCGCACAAAGCAGAAATTTGTCGCTAAAGCGACCGCGCTCGGCGCGAGAGTTCCGCAAACGGAACTCTTTGTTATTTACCGGAACACCCACAGATCTTTGATCTGTCCGCTGATCTGATCGTAATCCCACAGCTTTTTGGAATTTTTCCGGCTGTTCGGATCATTGACTTTGATCTGCCCGTCCTGATATCCTGTGAGAACAATGAAATGTCCGGTCGTTGTGAAGTCTCCAGGGCCTACGACAGCAACAATCGGATTTCCTACTTCCAGGTTATCGATGATCCGTTGCTCATCCAGCGGGATCTCTGTGACATCAAATCCAAGGGATGCTCCGCCCTCGGAGAAGAGAGTCCAGTAGGAGCCGCTTCCATCGGAGGCATATCCGTGGGAGGTGGCAAAATCTGCCATCCAGGCAGGATTCATATTCGTATTTCCGGTGAGGTAGATGGCCACCATGGAAAGACAGGTCGGGCCGCAGCCGCTTAAACCGAAAAGATCTCCGGCGTACTGCTTATAACCCCAGCGCTGATCCCACTGCATGAGAAGCGGGACGGAAGACGTATTCAGCGTGCTCAGATCGATGGCAGGTGTTTCATCCTTTTTCGCCGGATATTCAAAGACAAAGTCTTTGGTTTCTTTATTCCGGTCATACAGATCGATCAGTGACTGCGGATAGTTGCTGATGTCGTAGCCGTTGGCGGAAGCATACCGGCTGATTTCTTCCTCGGCGGAGCCGCCAAGGAGAGAAATGATCCCGGACACCAGTCCGGAGTCTGCGCCGGCAGAGCGGGTCAGTATATAGGAGGCGCAGGCACAAAGAGCCAGGATCAGGCAGAGCATGGGAAGGACAAAGTGAAGCAGGTGCCTCCGGCGTTTTTTACGATAATGGATTGGTTTTCTTGTTCTTGTATTCATGAGAGATCATTCCTTTCTGGTAAAGTACCCAAAGTTCACATGGAAAAAGCGTGTCGGAAAACCGGAAGCGGTTTCCCTGGCACGCTTTTACTATATCAGAATGATCGATTTGATTTTCTCGGATTCATAGATGGAAATCTATATTTTCTCCCACGAAATTCTAACGATTTCCTGACGAATATGGAAGATCAACCCGGAAGATCACACGGTTGTCGTGACTTTCGGCAAAAATCTGGCCGCCGTGCAGTTCTACAATCTCTTTTGCAATGGCAAGACCAAGGCCTGCTCCGCCGCTTCCGGAGCCTCTGGAAGAGTCCAGGCGGAAGAACTGTTCAAAGATCCGCTCCAGTTTTTCCGGGGGAATGGTGCGGCCCTCGTTTTCTACGGTGAAAGTCAGAACGCCCATGTCGACGGAAAGCCGGACATCGATGACCGTGTCCGGAAAACTGTAGTTGACCGCATTTCGCAGAAGGTTGTCAAAGACACGCT
>QWCV01003027.1_pt1 | contig 12753 bp, 7 predicted proteins | sample 1972621 | NCBI WGS metagenome assembly QWCV01 (sample SAMN09866699, study PRJNA288562) | Human gut metagenome isolate pre2_stool, whole genome shotgun sequencing... | isolation source: gut | host: Homo sapiens | place: USA: California
ACAATTTTATTGATGAATATGGATTATAAAAGACCGTAAAACGGTCTTTTTTTTATACCTTTTTTCTACTAAAAAGTAGAATACAAATGAGATTTACATTTTAAATACTTTTTACTTATTTTTGACTGCAATAGTCACCAAAGGATGTGAAAAAATGACGGTTTAAATATTTTTTTGAAAGAAATGAAAAAATTACGGTTAATAAACGAATAAAAGAGCGTAAAATCAAGGGACTAAATTTTATAGAAATGAAAAAATTACGGTAACATATCAAAATCAAGTTGTCCTGAAAAGTCAAAAAGTATGCATTCAAAAAATTTCAGAATATTCAAAAACCTTGATTTTAGTGGATTTTTTGACAAGGTATGATTTTTTGACGGTTATTTTAGAAAGGTATGAAAGAATTACTGTTATTCTATAAAAAAATACACTAATTTGTAGAATTCCTGGCAAGGTATGAAATTTTCACGGTTAAAAAAAGAGGATTTTTGACTCAATAAATCAGAAGCTATGAAAATTTGACGGTTAAAATACCTGATAGATATGAAAAAATGACGGTTAAATAAATACATTTTTAGATAAATATTAAATAGGTATGAAGAAATAACGGTTAAATTATATTGAAATAACAAAATAAATCTATTGAATAAACTATTTTTAAGTATAGGAGTTTTACAGATCTTCTATTCAACTGGAAAAGAACCATCTTAAAGATATATTTTATTGGGATAAACAACAATATATGTTGTATGATAAGTATGATATTAAGTATGGTAATGTATGGAATGTATGGGGGAAGCTAAGAAATGCAGTAAATATGCGGTCTGTAGGTCACAAGCTATATAAGAATAACGGTTAAGCTGTGTAAAAAGAACGGTTAAAATATGAAAAGATAACTGTTCAGGTATGAAAAAATGACCTGAAAGCTATAAAAAAGTAACCGCAAGGATGTGAAATAATAACTGCATAGAAATAAAAGAATCACTGTTATATATAGGCAATTTATCAAATTAAGGTGAAAAGTAAAGTTCAAAAGCAATATAAAGTATAATTTCCTATCTGATACCACAAAATGTAGTAACAAGATAGGAAAGAATGACTGTAAAATGCTATGAAAAAATTACGGTAAATGCTTCAGAAAAGAATTTACCTTCAAGATAGCTTCCCTTGCTGTTCGGATAGGCGTCATTTGGAATACATGCCACATATTGCTAAATATGTCAATCCTGGTAAATACATTACATTCCAGAAGATGACGATGGAGTTGAACAGAATCCTCTAGCAATATTTCATTTTCTCCTACCTGAATGTATGTAGGTGGAAAACCAGTAAGATCAGCAAACAAAGGAGAAACAAAAGGAGAGGTTTCTTCAGATCCTGCTAAATAGCTGGAAGCTGCCTTACGGATATAATCAGGGTCTAATACGGGGTCAAGCATAAGCTTTGTCTGATAGGATTCACTGGAAGCAGTCATATCTGTCCAGGGAGAAAATAAAACGAGGCATTTAGGAAGTTCCATGTTTTTTAAGCGAAGGGTTAATGTCAATGCAAGTGCCAGATTACCACCTGCAGAGTCCCCTGCAACAATAATATTCTGTGGAGCATGTCCCTGTGTTAGAATATGTTCCCAGGCTGCCAGAGCGTCTTCCAGGGCTGCTGGATAGGGATGTTCAGGTGCAAGTCTGTAATCAAAGCAGAATACGTCGTGATGAGTATATTTTGCAAGTTTCATAGTAAGGCTTCTGGCATATAGACAACTGCCAGTCATGTAGCCACCTCCGTGGCAATAAAAGATGACGGTATCATCTGTATTATCAGCGGATTCCTTATCTGAAATAAAGTGTGTCCATTCGCCATGCATGTTATGCGGATTGTTATCTGTAAAGATAAACTTTTTATCATTTGCGTACAGACTGCCTAGATGATCTTGGGAATCTCGATTTTTCTGGGTATCGTCAATATCCATCAAACCATGCACATGTCGTACAAGCTGCATGAGGCGCTTATTTCTTCTCTCGTTCATAAATTGCAGGTCCTTTCTAAGTATAAAAGTCTGTTTTTTAACTTCTATTTGGATTATAATAAAACACAGGCAGAAAATAAAGCAAAAAATCATAAATGACCGTAAAAGTCAAATATATGGAGAAGATAAAATATGAAAGAAAAGCAGGAATTAAGAAATATATTAGATAGGATTGACCGAAAAGGTTATCCTGCATATAAAGAATTAAAAGGTGTTTATAAGTTTGATGAATATATATTTGTAATAGAACATGTGCAGGGAGACCCTTTTGCAGCACCTTCCAGAGTAAAAATAGAAGTTGCGGATAAGATTGCAGGTTTTCCAAGAGATTTATACGAAATGAAATGTAAGAAGATAGCCTTACAGGATTATTTGTTGAGAGAGTTTGGAAGACAGATTGAGCATTATTCTTTTAAGGCGAGAGGATCAGGAAAGAGTGGATTAATGGCAATCAGTCGTCCGGGACAGGAAGTACTTGAAAGAAGCGCCTGTGAAATCAATGACAGAGATGGCAGCATTATAGTGCGTATGGAGATAGGATTACCAGCCAATGGAAGGACAATTAACGCAGGAGAGCTGATAAAAATTCTGTTTGAATATATACCGGAGGCGGTACATAGATCCTTACGTTATCAAAGTCTGGATCAGGATAAGATTGAAAAGGTAGTGGGCCTTGCAATGAATCAGGATTTTATCCGTAAGGAGCTAAAAAGGCGTTCTCTTGTGGCTTTTATTGCGAATGGATCAATTTTGCCAAGAGAGTCCGGAGTGTCTGGAAAACCAATGAAAAATGCAATTGCATGGGTATCTCCCAAGAGTCTGGAAGTCACAATGGAGCTTCCTTTTGGAAGAGCTGTAACAGGAACCGGTATTCCTGAAGGCGTTACTTTGATCGTGGGTGGCGGATATCATGGCAAATCAACACTTTTAGAGGCATTGGAGCTGGGCGTATATAATCATATAGCGGGAGATGGAAGAGAATATGTGATCACAGATGATAAAGCGATGAAGATACGTGCAGAGGATGGCAGAAGCATCCAGCATGTAGATATCTCCATGTTTATCAGAAATTTACCCAATGGTAAGAACACGAAGGTATTTTGCACGGAAGATGCAAGCGGCAGTACATCCCAGGCAGCTAATGTAGTGGAAGCGATGGAAGCAGGCAGTCAGGTTCTGCTAATTGATGAGGATACAAGTGCCACGAACTTTATGATACGAGATGAATTAATGCAGAGAGTGGTACATAAGGAGAAAGAGCCAATCATTCCCTATATTGACAGAATCAGAGAACTATATGAAAAAGATGGTGTCTCTACAATTCTTGTAGCAGGAAGTTCTGGAGCTTATTTTATGAAGGCTGATCTTATCATACAGATGGATCATTATACTGCATATGAAATAACCCAATATGCAAAAGGGGAAGCCGTAAAATATACGAGGGAAGCCGGAGTAAATGGAACAACAGGAGAAATAGAACAGGCGCAGTTACCTGATTATGATAGGAAAGTAAAAGCAGATAAGGAATGGATGCAGGATCGTCTGAAAGTAAAGGTTCTGGGATTAGATTCTATTATGATCAATCATGCAGGTATTGATGTGCGATATGTGGAACAGCTGGTAGATACGGAGCAAATGCAGGCATTGGCTGTTATCATGCAATATGCACAGAAGAGAAAGATGAATGGAGAACGTACGATACAGAAGATTGTGGAAGAGATATATGAAATACTCATGAAACAGGGATGGAAGGGAATTATAGAGAACCGTGATATTCCCGGTAATCTGGTTATCCCTAGGGAGCAGGAGATTTTTGCATGTATCAACAGATATAGGAAATTACACTTTTAATTTTAAGTAAAATGAGCCGGCAGCTATATAACTGCCGGCTCTGAATTTATAGAAATTACATATCATCTCTTAATACGCCGTGTTCACGAAGCAGATCTTCGATGATAGTGCCTTTTACAAGACCTACCAGAGGTTTCTTTAATGCATTCAAAGGACCGGGTAATTCGATTTCAAGAGGAGACTTGCCATCCATTAACTTAACGCTGCTGTCGAGCAGGTCACGGATATCATAAACGCTTCCCCATACTTCGGGTACACCACGGTCAACATGAAGCAGACCATATACAGCTTCCATAGCGGTACGTACAGAATATTCTGTTGTAAAGATTGTATCTCTTGGAGTTTCTGCAAATTGACCAAGGAAGGCAAAGTTAGTACATCCATCAGGAATAACATCAGGACGATCTCCTTTTCTCCTAGGCATAAAGAATGCAGTAATATAAGGCATCATAGTAGGAACTGTAGTAACATGATCTTTTGCTAATTCACCAATACGGTCAACAGGAACACCAATCTGATATAACCATTCCTGAGTAATCTCTTCACCTGTACAGTCCTTCATAGGCTTCTTTACGAAGTCTCCAGGTACATCTGTGAACAGAGAGTATACCCATACACTGATTTCGTTAGGATCTTCACTCTTGAACTGAGGCTGTCTGTTGATTGTCCAGCTCATCAGCCACTTGGAATCCTTACAGCTTACAATACCACCGGTAACAACATTGCCGCTTCTTGGATTTCTCTTACAGATTTTCTCAATATAAGAAATAATTTCATCATTGGATGTAACAACAGTTGCAGATTCCCAGTTTGTCTTTTCAACATCTGAGCAGAATTTCTCAGGATGACCGAAGGAAGGATCCTGTGCTGCGATATTCTTCCAAAGATCCCAGCAGCCACTCTTTCTTACTTCTGCGTCACCGTTAGGAGCATGTGTATGATCACCATAAATAGTACCTTCTGTACAGCTTCCATTTGTAACGAATACAAGGTCATTTTCTGTTAAAGGAATAGAAGTTTCTTCGCCATTCTTGATGCATACGATCTCGGATGCGATTTTCTTAGCACCCTCTTTCTTGAATAATACATTTGTTACCTGAATGCCATATTCAAATGTAACACCTGCAGCTTCCAGATATTTTACCATTGGAAGAATCAGGGATTCATACTGGTTGTATTTGGTGAATTTCAATGCGCTGAAGTCAGGCAGACCACCGATGTGATGGATAAATCTCTGGAAGTATAACTTCATTTCCAAAGCACTGTGCCAGTTCTCAAATGCGAACATGGTTCTCCAGTATAACCAGAAATCTGAATTGAAGACTTCATCATCAAATACATCTTCGATGGTCTTGTCATAGAGATCTTCGTTCTTAGTCATGAACAGCTTCATGATCTCCATGCAGCCCTTCTGGCTTAAATTGAATTTGCCATCTGTATGTGCATCCTCACCTCTGTTGACAGTAGCACGGCACAGAGAATAGTTAGGATCCTTCTTATTTAACCAGTAATATTCATCCAGAACGGAGACACCTGGAGTTTCAATAGAAGGAATGCTTCTGAACAAATCCCATAAACATTCGAAATGATTCTCCATTTCACGTCCACCACGCATGATATAGCCTCTTGTAGGATCAAAGATACCGTCACATGCACCGCCGGGAACTTCCATAGCCTCTAAAATATGGATATGGGAACCAGGCATCTGACCATCTCTTACAAGGAAACAAGCAGCTGCAAGAGATGCAAGACCGCTTCCTACCAGATAAGCATTTTTGTAATCAACACCTTCTGGCTTCAATGGACGTGCAAATGCTTCATAGTTACCGTTACTATAGTAAATACCTTTGCTGTTCACTGCATTTTTGCCACGTTCTGTATTGCGGAAATTATTTAATTCCTCCTGACGAACTTTCTTTGCTGTCTTTTTCTGCTCTGCGTTCTTCTTATTTTTGGAAACCAGTGCAGCGGCACCGGCAGTAGCAAGTAATGCAGAAGCAACTCCAACTTTAAGACCATTATTCTTAGACATAGTATAAACTCCTTTCCTGTGCGGGAAATCCGATTCCGTTTCCCTGTAAGTTATCTGATAAGCCAAGTATTGCACATAAATGACCAATAGTCAATCTTTGCATATTTTCTTAATATTTATTTTAGAAATAGATAATAAAGTGACAATTTAACAGGTAAAATGCCATAATATGTTGTTGCAATGGGATGTGGGGAGAACATTAACATTATGTGAATTTACTTGCAATTTATGCATGATAGAATGTAAGATATAAGTATTGAGAACTTTGTGCCGGGGCAGGATAGGAAAATCAAGTACGATGGAATGTTCCCTGGCAAAAGAAAGGCATGATTATTAGGATGAAGACAAATCAATTGACTGTGGGAATACTTGCGCATGTAGACTCCGGAAAGACGACACTTGCAGAAAGTATATTATATATAAGTGGTGCCATCAGAAAACTGGGCAGAGTGGATCATAAGGATGCATTCCTGGATACCTATGCATTGGAAAAGAACAGAGGGATTACGATATTTTCCAAGCAGGCAAGATTCCAATTAGGTGAAAAAGAGATTACGCTGCTGGATACACCGGGGCATGTAGATTTCTCGGCAGAAATGGAAAGAACATTACAGGTACTGGATTATGCAATCCTGGTGATTAATGGAGCGGATGGTGTGCAGGGACATACCATGACTTTGTGGAAGCTGTTAAAACGCTATCAGGTGCCGGTATTTATATTCGTAAATAAAATGGATCAGGCGGGAACAGATAAAGAAAAAACACTGGCTGAATTGCAGAAAAAACTGGATGCAAACTGCATTGACTATAATGGTCAGGACAAAGACTGCCTGTATGATACAGCAGCCATGTGCAGTGAAACATTAATGGAAGAATATCTGAATACCGGTAAAATCAGTGATGAAGCAATGAATGAAGCAATAGGACACAGACAGATATTTCCCTGCTTATTCGGTTCTGCACTGAAGATGGAAGGTGTTAAGGAGCTGCTGGCTTTTATGGATGCACATATGCAGCGCAGGGAATATCCTGAAGAATTCGGAGCCAGGGTATTTAAGATTGTAAGGGATGAACAGGATAACAGACTTACCTATATGAAAATAACGGGCGGCAGTCTTAAAGTGAAAGCAATGCTGACAGATTATCATGAAGGAATGGAGCCATCGGAGTGCTGGCAGGAGAAAGCAGATCAGATCAGACTGTATTCTGGCGGAACATACGATATGGTCAATGAAGTAACGGCAGGAGCAGTGTGTGCAGTAACCGGACTCAGTAAGACCTTTTGCGGGCAGGGGCTTGGGATTGAGACAGAACCGGAGCAGACTGTTTTGGAGCCTGTGTTGACTTACAGAGTCATACTTCCGCAGGATTGCAATGTGCATGACATGTATCTGAAATTATGCAAACTGGAAGAAGAGGAACCACAGCTTCATATTGTATGGGATGAGAACCTGAGTGAGATACACGCACAGGTCATGGGCGAGGTACAGATAGAGATTTTAAAGAGTCTGATAGCAGAGCGCTTTCATACAGAAGTAGAATTTGGTACAGGAAATATTGTCTATAAAGAGACGATTACGAAACCGGTCATTGGAATCGGACATTTTGAACCATTACGGCATTATGCGGAAGTGCACCTCTTACTGGAACCGTTAGAGAGAGGAAGAGGTCTGGAATTTGATACAGACTGTAGTGAAGACGAACTGGATCGTAACTGGCAGCGTCTGGTATTGACTCATCTGGAGGAACGCAAGCACAAAGGTGTACTTACCGGTTCTGAAATTACAGATATGCGGATTACGCTGATTGCAGGAAGAGCACATACGAAGCATACAGAAGGTGGTGATTTCAGACAGGCTACCTATCGTGCGGTAAGGCAGGGACTTAAGTCAGCACAGAGCCTGTTATTGGAACCAATCTATGAATTTCAGCTTGAGATTCCACAGGAACAGGTTGGACGGGCGATGTCAGATATCCAGCGAAGATATGGAAGCTTTGAACCTCCTGTTATAGAAGGAGATACTGCTTATCTGACGGGAACAGCACCGGTAGTTACAATGAGAGACTATCAGATGGAAGTAACTTCCTATACAAGAGGACATGGCAGACTGACCTGTGCTCTCAAAGGATATGAACCATGTCATAATGAAGAGGAAGTATTGGAAGCCTTTCATTATGATTCAGAGGCAGATATTGAGAATCCTACATGCTCTGTATTTTGTTCGCATGGAGCGGGTTTCCTGGTAAGCTGGGATAGAGTGCCGGAGTATGCGCACATTGGTACACAGTCGGAAGAGGAAGAAGTACAGGAAGAAGAACTTCGACCAAAGAAGCCCTCTTTTACTTATGAAAATGGAGTTATTGACCAGGAAGAAATTGATGAGATTTTTGCCAGAACCTTCGGGGCAGCAAAACAGAAGAGAAATTCATGGACGAAGACAATCAAGGCTTCTGATGACAGTACATATAGGGGAACACAGCCTGCTTATGTACTGGGAACGGAGGAATATCTTCTGGTTGACGGCTATAATATCATTTTTGCCTGGAAAGAATTAAACGAACTGGCGCAGCATAATATCGACAGCGCCAGGGACAAGCTTATGGATATTATGTGTAACTATCAGGGTGCTAAGAACATAAATCTGATACTGGTCTTTGATGCGTATAAGGTATCAGGCGGACAGGGAGAAATCTTTGATTATCACAATATTCATGTTGTGTACACGAAGGAAGCAGAAACGGCAGATCAGTACATAGAGAAGGTATCACATGAGCTGGGCAGAAAATATCATGTGACAGTAGCCACTTCTGACAGGCTGGAACAGATGATTATCTGGGGAGCTGGTGCAAGAAGAATCTCAGCGCCTGGGTTCTATGAGGAAGTCATGAATACGATTCAGAAAGTCAGACAGAATATAGAACGGGATAAGCCTAAGAACAAGAATTATTTAAAAGACAATATATCCAGGGAAGCATATGAAAAACTTGAGAAAATCAAGGAAAATTTGCAGTAACGCAGTGAATTGCTACAGTAATTGATAAAATTTTATTAAATAGACTATATGAGGATTGCTTTCTTATGAATTTACATTTATAATGAGCTAGAAGTAAACCTATCGTTATAATAGGAATTATAAGAGGAGGAACTCATATGAGTAAGGAAATTCTACAGGTTAATCAGGTGACAGCCCGGGTTGAGGACAAGGAAATTCTTCATGGGGTGAGTCTTGATATAAAAAAAGGTGAAACACATGTCCTGATGGGACCAAATGGTGCGGGTAAATCTACCCTGGGTCATGTATTGACAGGGAATCCGAAGTATCAGGTAACGCTGGGGCATATTATATTCAATGGAGAGGACATGACTGAAACTTCGGCTGATAAAAGGGCGAAAGCAGGCATGTTTCTTTCGTTTCAGGAGCCACTGGAAGTACCGGGGCTTTCTCTGGAGAGCTTTATCAGAAATGCACTGGCACAGAGAACAGGAAGCCATGTGAAGCTGTGGGAGTTCAAGAAACAGCTCCAGAAGGCGATGGAAGTATTACAAATGGATCCTTCCTATGCAGAGCGTGATCTGAATGTTGGCTTTTCCGGAGGAGAGAAGAAAAAGTCAGAGATCCTGCAGCTTATGATGTTAAAGCCCAGTCTGGCGATTCTGGATGAAACAGATTCCGGTCTGGACGTAGATGCAGTACGACTGGCTTCCGAGGGTATCCATGTATATCAGCAGGAGAATCCGGACAGCTCATTGCTTATCATTACTCACAGTACCAAGATTCTGGATTCTCTGCATGTAGATTATACACATGTCATGGTAAACGGTCATATCATTGCGACAGGAGATGCTTCCTTAATAGAACAGATCAACCGAGAAGGTTATGAACAGTTCAAAGAACAGATGTGAGGTGGCAGCTATGAGTGAAAAGACATATGTAGAGGATATCGACAGAAGTGTGTATGATATCAAAAACGAAGAAAAAGACGTATACCGTGTCAAAGAAGGTCTGACGCCTGCCATTGTAGAACAGATTTCCAAAGAGAAAAAAGACCCGCAGTGGATGCAGCTGTTCCGTCTGGAATCATTGCAGATCTATAATCAGTTACAGGTTCCAAACTGGGGACCTTCTATTGAAGGACTGAACATGGACGAAATCGTAACTTATGTGCGCCCAAATACACATATGAGTGCGAAATGGTCAGATGTACCAAAGGATATCAAAGATACCTTTGAGCGTCTGGGAATCCCTCAGGCAGAGCGAAAATCTCTTGCCGGTGTAGGGGCACAGTACGATTCAGAGCTGGTATATCATAATGTAAGGGAAGAAGTAGCAGCACAGGGTGTTGTCTATACAGATATGGAGAGTGCATTGAATGGCGAATATGCAGATATGGTGCGAAGCCATTTTATGAAGCTGGTCAAGCCTGCAGACCATAAATTTGCTGCTCTTCATGGGGCAGTATGGTCAGGCGGTTCCTTTGTCTATGTACCCCCTGGTGTATCTGTGGAAATTCCTTTGCAGTCCTATTTCAGACTGAATGCGCCGGGAGCCGGTCAGTTCGAGCATACTTTAATCATTGTGGACGAGGGTGCTGACCTGCACTTTATAGAGGGTTGTTCCGCACCGAAATACAATGTGGCAAATCTCCATGCCGGATGCGTAGAGCTTTTCGTAGAAAAGAAAGCAAGACTGCGTTATTCCACAATCGAGAACTGGTCCAAGAATATGTACAATCTCAATACCAAGCGTGCTCTGGTCAAGGAGGGTGGTACAATTGAATGGGTATCAGGTTCTTTTGGTTCTCATGTATCATATCTGTATCCGATGAGTATTTTAAAAGGCAAAGGGGCAAGAATGGAGTTTACAGGAATCACGTTTGCCGGTAAAGGACAGAATCTGGACACAGGCGCCAAGGTTGTACATGCTGCACCTGAGACATCTTCCTATATCAATACGAGGTCTATTTCAAAAGACGGTGGAATCAGTACGTTTAGAAGCAGTGTAGCTATGACAAAAGAGGCAGAAAACAGTAAATCCGCAGTATCCTGTCAGTCTCTGATGCTGGATGATATCTCCAGATCGGATACGATTCCTGCTATGGATATCCGCACAAAGAATGCAGATGTAGGTCATGAAGCCAAGATCGGAAGAATCAGTGATGAAGCAGTATTTTATCTGATGTCCAGAGGAATCAGCGAAGAAGAGGCAAGAGCAATGATCGTCAGCGGTTTTGCAGATAATGTATCAAAGGAGCTGCCTCTTGAATATGCAGTGGAAATGAACAACCTGATTCGTATGGAAATGATTGGATGTATCGGTTAAGGAGGAACCATTATGGAAATGACAATCAATAAACTGCCTGCTCCAACATGGAACCGTCTGGGAATGAATGAAAGCAGGATAAGTGATATTACAATAGATGCTGCATGGAAGGCGCAGATACAAGTGCCAAATGCAGCGATTACAAGAGAAAGTACAGAGATTGACTGGAATAGTCTAAACAGTGGACTGGGACAGGATATGGATATCCTGGGAGCATCCATAGAGGCGGACAGCTTTCATGCAGAGAATAATAGACATAGGAATGAGCCGGTTGTCTATCGGCTTCAATATCGGGATACCCATAACTATTACAATAAAGTACAGATTTATGCAGAGGAAAACAGCGAATCTTCTTATATTTTTACAACGGCGAATGAATCGGGATGCGCCGGACTTTCTGCATTGCAGGTAAAGGTATACGCTAAGAAGGGTGCGAAAGTCAGATTGTATTTTGCACAACTGCTGGACAAGAGCTATGATGTACTGCATGATGTAGGAGGTTTCTGTGAAGAGGATGCTTCGGTAGAAATCGTGTATATTTCATTGGGCGGTAATCGTGTATATGCAGGAGGATTGATTGACCTACAAGGTCAAAGAAGCGGTATGGATGCAAAAATCGGGTATCTGGGAAGGAATGACCAGCATATTGACATGAACTATGTAGCCCGTCATCAGGGAGCAAAGACAGAGAGCAATATGGAGATATCAGGAATTCTTCGTGACCAGGCATTTAAGCTGTTTCGAGGAACCATTGATTTCCTGCATGGAAGCTCCGGCGCAGTAGGAAATGAGAAGGAAGATGTATTGCTCATCGGTGATGATGTGGTGAACCAGACAATCCCTTTGATATTGTGTGCAGAAGAAGATGTGGAGGGGAATCACGGAGCTACCATTGGTAAACTGGATGAGTCAATGCTCTTTTATCTGGGTTCTCGCGGAATCAGTAAGGAAGAGGCAGAACGTATCATTGCAAAAGCAAAGATTGATGCCCTGTGCAGTCTGATTCCAGATGAAGCAGTACGTAAGGAGGTCGAGGTATATCATGGCGGATTATAAGAAAGATTTCCCTTTGTTGATGAATCGGTCTATAGCATATCTGGATAATGCAGCTACAGAACAAAGACCTGCTTCGGTATTAGAGGCAGAGAAGAATTTCTATGAGAAATATAATGCCAATCCTCTCCGCGGACTTTATGAGTTAGGTGTAGAGGCGACAGAACAGTATGAAAATGCAAGGGAGCGTGTCAGACGCTTCCTCAATGCAGGAAGCACAAAGGAGATCATCTTTACCAGAAATACAACAGAAAGTATTAATCTGGTGGCGTACAGCTATGGACTGAACTTTCTGCATGCAGAGGATGAGATACTGGTTACAGTTATGGAGCATCACAGTAACCTGCTTCCTTGGCAGATGGTGGCAAAAGCCACCGGAGCCAGACTGGTATATCTGGATTGTGAACAGGATGGAACGTTGACAGCACAGGAAATCGAGAATAAAATCACATCGCATACCAAACTGGCAGCAA
>QWCV01003029.1_pt1 | contig 12750 bp, 14 predicted proteins | sample 1972621 | NCBI WGS metagenome assembly QWCV01 (sample SAMN09866699, study PRJNA288562) | Human gut metagenome isolate pre2_stool, whole genome shotgun sequencing... | isolation source: gut | host: Homo sapiens | place: USA: California
TGGCATCCTAATGGATGCCTTGATGGCAAGCCTTCAGGAAATCTTAAAACTCAGCGATGAGCAATTGACAGCTTTTACTGCTGATTTTGAAGCAAGACTACCGAAATATCTGCGTAACGCACTCCATCCAGAGTCTATAGGGGCATAAATCACTATTTTGTCATCTGAAATATTGAATTTTCAAGGAGCGAAGCCCATTTCAGGTATGGGAAGTCTTAGTTATTCATATAATTTCCGATAAAGTCCAGGATCACCACATACTCTTTTCCTTCGCTTTTTCTCAGTCCCCTGCCTAATTGCTGAATAAAGACAACCGGCGACTCCGTTGGTCTCAGCATGATAACCTGGTTAATTTCCGGAACATCCACCCCTTCATTAAAAATATCGACAGTAAAAATATAATCAATCTGCTGCGACTCATCCACATCATCTGTCAGTCCGCGGATCACCTGCTCTCGCCTGTCCTGACTGTCTTCACCCGTCAAAACCTCCGTCCGATATCCCCGCCGATTGAATTTTCGGGACAATTCCTTCGCCTCATCCTTTCGGCTGCAAAATACAAGTCCTCTGACACGGTCGCCGCTATATCCATAGTACTCTGCTTTTTCGATGACATAATTCACCCGATCGTCCGATACCAGTTTTGCAAAATTACGGATTCCCGTGTTGTCGTCAAATACTTCTCCATCCACTTCCAGATCCGTAATTCCAAAGTAGTGGAATGGACATAACAAGTCTTCTTCCAAAGCCTGCTGTAAACGAATTTCATATGCAATATTGTGATCAAAAATCGAGTACACATCGTACTGATTTGTATCCGGGCTGGCCGTCATTCCAAGCCAGAACTTTGGCTCAAAATATCGCAAAATCCGTTGATAGCTTTCTGCCCCGGCATGGTGACACTCGTCCAGAATAATGACATCAAATTCCTGCGGTTCAAATTTGGTATAAATCTCCTCTTTTGACATCATCTGCATGGTAGCAAACAGAAACTCTGCATCCAGTTCCTTTCGCGAACCTGATAAGAGCCCGTATGTTCTGGAATTTCCAAAGACTTTCCTGTAGCTTTTGATCGTCTGCTTTGCGATCTGTTCCCTGTGTACCAAAAATAATACTCTTCGCGGATTCATTTCCCTCAGAGCAAACGCAGAGGCATAAGTCTTTCCGGTTCCCGTTGCACTCAAAAGCAAGGCTCTCTTGATTCCTCTATGCCACATTTCCATGACATGTTCTACGAACACAGCCTGCATCTTGTTGGGCTGTAATGTATATTGATCCAGCTCCACAATCTGCTCTTTTAACGCCTGCTGTTTTTGTTCTCTGATAAGTTTATTCTTCATATATTTCTCTGTATAATCCGAAATAAACTCATCATAAGACTGCGACTGCGGGTCATTCCACAAATCCTGGAATTCCTCAAGTACTTCTCGTGTATATTCCCCATTGATTGTCGAAACAATCTTGGTATTCCACTCCTTGTTCCTCGTAATCGCACTCAACGTCATATTGGAACTACCGATAATCATCCGGTAAATCTCTTCTTTTTTGAAGATATATCCCTTGGTGTGAAATCCCTTGCTCCGGGACTTAATACGAAACATCTTCAATTCTATATTTTTTAGTTCCGCCAACTTTTTCAAGGCTTCCGGTTCACTAAACATCAGATAGTCCGTCGTGAGAAATTTCCCGGGAATTCCCTTTTTCTCCAGCTCTTCCAGCGTTTGAAGCAATGGTGTGATCCCACTCTTCGTAACAAAGGCAACACTGATCTGAAATTCATCACATTCTGACAGTTCTCGCTCAATAGAAACCAGCACCTTTTTCCCAAGCTTCGGATTATTGGAAACAAATTCCGGGCGATATGCAAGATTGGAATGATTGCCCGCATCCAGGAAAGCAGTCATATAACCTTGTAAAAGTAACTCTGTCTGGTTGATTTTCATTTGTGACCTCGTAAATGCTGTTTTGATCTTTGTAATATGATCTTAGTATAACACACGGCGAATGCAATTGGAAATTCTCATGACAAGTTGATCGGGGAATTGTATACTGTAGGTAGCTAGAGCTTTATTCAGATATGATTTGATAGATTGATCTGTGGTGACTTAATTTTACCAAACAGCTATAGGCAAAATCTATTTTTATGGAAAAGCCAGAAACATTGCGTGATAAAAAACAGCAGATAACCGTTACGATTATCTGCCATTTCTGTCACTGCGACCTCCCGCACATTTTATATATTCCACAAACTTCCATCCGGCATCAGATAGAGATTTCCCTTTTCTACGCAAAGCTCTTCCCCGGTCTCCATATCTATTGTCACTACATATTCATGATAAACCGGATCTTCCACCCACCGTGAAAGAAACAGCACATTGCCGTCTCTGCAGATCATGCTTTCGTTGTCTCCGATCGGTAACTTCCTTTTTACCGGCCAGATTGCCTCATATTCGTTATGCGTCTGCCTTCCCAATATCCACGGAGTCATCTCCAGCTTCAGATTATAACAGTCCTCCACTTCATCCAGATCCAGGGACTGCAGGATCTCCGGCTTTGCCCCGGGAATATAAGTGTAGATCAGAATTTTCCTCAAAGAAAAATCTACCGCCAGAATTCCAAAACTATCTTTGTCCCAAACCGGATTTTCATAATAGACATGTTTCTTTTTGGGGAAGGGATGGTACACTGCCCCGTCAGGATAATGAAAAAAATAAGGGCAATTACCCGGAAATTCTTTCCCTTCTTTCTCCATCATTTCCGCATCAAACAGATCGCATACATCTTCCTCAAAGGCAACTCCCAGATACCATTCCTCCGAACCTTCCACACGTTCCACATACATCTCAGGAGTCATGAATTTTTTTATTTTCATAGAATACCTCTCCTTTCTCATGCCATTATCCTCAAATTTACTTCATACTAGCATGGCACGATTCAGCCCTCAAGGAAGATATCTGTAATTATTTCTTAATGTTTTTAAAAACTCCATATCCTATACTTTTTCTATTTGTTTTTCATCCCCCTAATAAAGTTTTCGATAAATCTTTTCCAGATCGTCAGCCCCGAATTTCACATAACTCTGCCCCAGCAAACGCTGCTGCGATTTCTCCACACTCTCGGCAAAGCTTCGGATTTCTTCTTCTTTCATGCCGTATTTGTGAAGCGGTGTCCTCTGAATCAGTCCATCCAGCAATTTTTCAATCTCCTTGTAAACCATATCAGGTTCACACGAAAAAATATCCGCCAGAAATGTATTCAGTTCCCGGATTCCCCCATCCGGATCCGCCTCCTGGTATGCCTGAAATACCGCAGTCAAAAACTGATAATTTGCTTCTCCATGCGTCACATGATAAGTTCCGCTAAGCGGATAAGACATGGCATGCACCGTTCCTGTCCCGGCAATGGCAAAAGAAATGCCTGCAAGATCACTGGCTATCAGAAAGTCTTCAAACAATTCCTCTCTGCTGTCTGGTCCTTTCTCTTCCAACATACGGAAGCCCTTGAGAAAAATCTGCATAGCCTCTTTTGCAAACATCCGTGTATACAATGTACTTTTCGGCGATACATAGGACTCGATAGCATGGATCAGGGCATCAATCGCACTCGTTACAAAAAAGTGCCACGGCAGTTTCCCGAGAAGTTCCGGAATAAGCACCGCCTGATCCGGATACATCTCCTCACCGGCCAGTCCCAGCTTTGTCTGAAGAGCTGTCATCTCCGCAATAGATACATTTGACACCTCCGCACCAGCCCCACAGGTCGTCGGCACAGCAACCAAGGTCCGTATCTTTCTGACTGGCACCTTCCTTTGATAATATTCCGCAGCTTTTGCCTCTCCATCCAGCACCAGGATCTTTGCCATATCAATCACTGCTCCGCCGCCGATCGCAATAACCCTTTTACAATCCGTTCTTCTGAAATCTTTTAACAGAGCATCCACCATCAGATCTGTAGGTTCGCCCTGTCCGTATTCGCTTTTAAAATGTACAACAGCACCGCTTGATCGAAGTTCTTGAAAATAAGTCTCAAATACTGACTGACTCGTAAAAACAAAGTCTCCTTCTCCGATCTGAAACTCCTTTATAAATTCACTCGCTTTTTGATATTTGTATACTTCCGTAATTTCCTGAAATAATTTCATCCTCTTCTCTCCTCCAAATAGTCCAGTCCGGCAATCCCTGATTCCCGTTTCATCTGGTCATCTTCTAATCTATTTTTGATATATTCTTATTTTATCACAAAACACGGTCAGCTACACAGACAGCTTCTTTAACATACTCTCCGTCCTTTTCTCTATCAGAAAAATACAATTATTAATATACTGTCTGTACGCCGCTTTCGCTTCATCCTCCTGAAGGTTCAGGCCAAATTGTCTCCCCGGTAAATAGCAGTTGTTTTTTGTACTGATCTTGTATTGATTGATACGCTGGCATTCTTCTTTTACCAGCTTATAACCTCCTTCCCTGCAATTGGATATGGACAGGGAGATAACGTCATAGTTCTCATTCACATAATCATCGAGCAGGAAGAAATTGATAAAGTTTGGGAACCCTTGGTATCCTCTTCCAAATAATTCGAACCATTCTTTTTCTTCACAGATCTCCTGCCACAAAGACTGTTTATGGCTGGATACCCCTTCAAACCCACATTCATAGGCATTCTTGATTTCATCCAGACACAAATCGATCCTGTCATAGATACCTTTTCCGCCTTTCGTTGTGTTGATGGAAGGAGTCTTTCTCAACCAAAGCATATGCCCTCCGAGAAGTCTGGTCCTCTTCAATCCCTCTCCGATCTCCCTGTCTGTAAATCCATATTCCAGTCTGGCCCAGTTCCAGGAAGGTCCGATGTAGTCTGACCCGTATCTACGACCTTCCTCATCCGTAAGTTCCGTCTCCTCTGTTTTTGAAAATAACAACTCATTTTCCTCATAATTTGTTTTCCCGCCAAATACTTTTGCCAGATCTTCATATAATTTATGACTCCGGCAATCCGGATCCAGACTCTTCCTGCCGCAATCCTTATCATAGCAATATTTTTCGGGATCAAATATTCCTTTATTTCTCGCTTCCAGAACATCATCAATATAGCAGTAATCCCTGTTCATCTTAATTTTCTCCATATTTTTCATATAATTTCCTGACTTTCTCCGCTACCTGCTGTCTGATACTCTCCGGTTCCAGAACTTCCACCCGGTCACTGTATTGAAGTGCCCAATTCACCATGGCAAATGGACTGCACTTTACCTCCACAATATCACTCTTTCCGACGAATCGGAATGTATCTCCAAACCAGTCGTGAAGAAAAGTATAGTCTACCTTTTCCCGCACTCTTGTTATCTTCAATCTGATTTTTACCGGCTCGTCAAACGCCATGTTAAGATGTGAAAGATGAAAGTCCTCACTCCATTGCTTTGGGAGATGTTTCACCTTCTCTTTTTTCAAAGCCGGTATTCCGGGAATTCCGAGTTTTTCATCACGTCCCGGTATTTCCATTTCTCCCATCAAATCCACTCTCCAGATAGACATATTCCGGACAATCTCTTTGTTGATCGTCATCTCTTTACATGCCAGAAGATAATATTTCCCTCCGTTTGCAACAAGATAATATGGGCTGACTGTATCTTTCTCTTCCCTGACAGGTTCCAGTTCCTTTCTCCTGTTGTAGCCATAAAACCGAAATCTGATCTGCACTCTCTCCTCAATCGCCTGCTGGATCATCTTGAGATTCTCTCGTATTCGCCCCTGATCCGCAAGCTGCGGTTCATTCACTCTGCAAATCTGTTTTGCTCCCTTAGGATAAAATTTTGTTGTAAGATGGCTCTCTATCTTTTCTATGAGTTTCTCCCCGTCTTCAGGTGCGATCGTCTTTGAAAATAAGATCCCTTCTATCAGACTGTTGATCTCGTCGTAAGAAAATATATGATTATAATACAGTCCCCGGATCGGCATCCGTTGAGTATCCTCTTCATCATCTTCTTCCGCATTCCCCCCGCTTCCATATCGCCTGGCAAATGCATCGAAAATAATTCTCCATTCTTCCTCCGGATTCATCATTTCGTTACTGTCCGAATTCATGGCATTTGCCATATTCACTATAGTATCATTAAATGTTTCCTTGTTCCCGATATATTGCTTCAAATACTCAATCTTTCTCAGATCTGACTGCTTCACCTTATGCTCCTGATCCGTATTCTTTTTCAGATACTCAAGTATTCTGTAGGATCTCTCATATTTGGATGGTTTATTTGAATACCGCTCTGCCATACACCATTTCCTTTCAAACTACAGGGCAAGGGCATTTAGCCCCGCCCCCTTTTCTTTTATCTTAATATAAACTGATAATGATGTACAACGATATTCTCTTTCTTTTCCTCAAGAGGGAAAATCCAACGAATCAGCAGATCTGCTTTCTCCTGCGGTTCAAGCCATTCCGGATGCTCAGCTACCTGCTCTCTAAAATCTTTATTCCAGATAACGGCATCCTCTCTCGGGTATTTCCCTTTCCTGTCATACATCGTCACTTCATATTCACTGTTGTAGATCTCAACCAGTATCTTTAGCCCGGTATGTTCGTAAAACTTCTGAAGTTCTGTCGGATGAAAGCTTTCCGGAATAATTTCTAAAAGATTCTGCACTTCAGGGATATATCTGTTCTTCATCAACTCAATAAATCGCAGATGCTTTCCATTTCTTGCATCCAGTTTCAGATAATCTTCGACAGCCTGAAAATGATTGATCAGTATGTTTTTCTGCGGTAAACCCATAAAAGCACCTCTTTCTTGATTCTCATGAATCACATATTCTCTTTTCCATGTACGTTACGCTTTTCATTATACAAAGTAAATGGGCGGAAAAATCCGCCCATTTAACATTTTTTCACTATTTTAACCTCTCCACTTTTATTCACTCTTTCCCGTGTCAATAATCTTTTGTAAGTTAAATCCATGCCAATCGCTCCCAGTGGAGTGGTAATCAGAATTGCCAGTACTACAACTAACAGCACAAGTCAGATCAGCAAAAATGCGATGAAAAAGCAGTATATAAAATTCTTCTGGTGATTACGGATCAGAGTAAGAAGATTAATGTATACATTTCTTAAATTTAATTATGTGTTTTATTGGAATTCCATAACAACCACTGACCGGGATCGATGGCTTCAAAATACGTTGATTACTGACCTCATCGATTTGTAATTGATACATATCAAATCCATATGTTTGATAAAACTTAATTGCATTGCAATTATCATTTGTTGTTTCCACATACAAAGTTTGCTTTTCTCGTTGTTTTGCGATAGCTTCAATTTTTTCAAGCAAACGTTTTCCAATCCCTTTTCCAGAAACAAAGGAATTTAATGAAACGATATGTATCGCAACCGGATCCTCAAAAAATGTTATAATACCTTCCAAAGTATTATTGCTTAATATTTTTATATGTTCAATCTCCAAAAGGTTTATTTTTTTTGAATCATATATCATAAAAACACTTCCCCAGTTGCTTTCAAAGATCTTCTCCAAAGATTCCATAAAATAACCTCCCTTCAATTAAATGTCTATTGTATCTTATTTTTTATACGCAAACAGGCTTCTGTGTGCATAATCCAATGTCTGGAGAACGGCATTTGAATTAGTCCACGAATATCTTTATTGCACCAATAATCAATCAGCCAATTTGCTTTTTCATCTTCCTTTATCACCGAATGTGCTACGATATCTTCAATACGGAAAATATGCCAGATCGAATAAGCGATCGTCTTACTATGATAGCCATCAGCATTAATGAACGGGATCGAGTTAAAATCTTCTCTGCGTAGTTCCTCTTTTAAAGATACTAAGGTTTGCATTAACTGACTTCGTAAACTGAACAAAGTATCAACCCCCATCTTATATGTATCTTTCTTTTTAATTTGTCCCTGCATTGTTTTATTAAGTTCAGACCATTCTTTATTCATGTTCTATTTACTCCTTTTCTATTATTTTACCAAGATTGAAACAAGAGTAACAAGATTAATTTTTCTATAATTGAAAAGCACTTGGGCAAGGAGTCATAAATAACTCCTTGCCCTTCATTTTGTCTTTCATTCTGAATTATCTCAATTCACTCACTTCTATTGCATAAATTTCCGACCACTCATTCATTTTTAGCAATTCTTCCTTTTTCGCAATTCCCGAATACCCATAAATAAGCATTCCATTCTCTTCGATATACTCTGCTGCCTCTTTGTATATTTCAGAAGTCTCATTCATCATTTTTAAAAATGATTCTTGTTCTCCCATATATCTCAGCATACTTTCAAAATGGGTCTGCATAACCTCTGTATTCTCAATTTTATTCTCCAAAGGCTGCGTTTCTTCGTCATGATTCCATATAATCATCTCTGGATATTCCTTTGTGTCCCATCCCAGATTACATGAACGTAACAATTCGCACTCAATGCCCAGATTTTGAATTCTTCCTCCAGTATATACGGCACACCAGTTAGCATATGAATTCTTTTCCTTTTTAAATTTAACAAATTCATTGTAATCGACCATTTTATCCAATGTTGCATAAAAAACATACTTTACATTTTCTTCTAAGCCTTGAAGAGCTTCTGTGGCCTGTTCTCTGGTTCCACCTGAGAAAAACATCTCTTTGCCCGCTGCCTCTATCTCACGAAGCGATTGTTCTTTCAAATCCTCTAACTGAAACCAGGCAAATACATTATCGTGAGGTGGATTTAGCAAATTCATATCATAAAGATTCAAATTTCCTTTATTCAAGGCACCTGCAATATTCGTAAATTTCCCATTATAGGAAACATTTTGATAAATGTTGATATCATAATTTCCATAACCTTTATCTCGTACTACAACATTATCCCGAACATATCCTGGAATTTTTAATTCTGTATACACCCTGAGATCCAAACTCATTTGATTTGTATTTTCAAATATCTCCTTTCCCGGGTCATAATAAAACAATGAAACAATGTTAGGAAATACAAACAAAATCAAACATACAATCACAATGACAATACTTCCAGTGATAATCCCCATTTTTATAAATGCCTTACGAATACTTTTTTTAATCATACCTGCAAATTGTTCTGTTTTGTCGTATTCTTCACTTTGATTATACTCAACATGTAATTCTTCACCTAATTCATCTTTTTCAAATAAATATTCGCTGATTGCCTCTTGTCTTTCGATATCCTGCTCCACTTTCTTTTGAAGTTCTTCCGGCAATTTCTTTTTATCATATAATTCTAATAATTCACGGTACTTCATATCCTTCCACCTCCATCAATTTCTTTAAATCTTTTTTTGCTCTGTGACTAAGCACTCTCACATTTTCCTGGGAAAGCTGTAAAACATTTGCAATTTCTTTTAATGGCATCTGCCCAAAATACTGTAGCTCCAGTACTTCCCTCTTAACAGGGGATAATTTTTGCATTGCTGTGTACAAAATTCTTGTCTCCTGTTTGGAAATATATTCTTCTAGAAATTCGTCAACCTCTAATTTAGAAATCTTCTTCAAATATTCCTCATCACAAATTTCCCGCCTGTTTCGTTTATACAAATTGTAAAAAAGATTTCTTGCAACTTTATACAACCATGCCCGCATATTTGTGTGATATTCCGGTAATGCCAGGATTGCTTTTAAGAAAGTTTCTTGTAATAAGTCTTCTGCCAACTCTTTTTGCTGGCACATAGAATACAAATACAAAAACAATTCTTTTCCATACTGATGATATAATTGTTTTATCATTTTTTCTTCCAAGCATCTCACCTCTTTTTCATAACTTAATCCTATCTACCCATATAACAAATTAAATGTCAATATGTTACACATAAAAAGAGAGGGCCGCTCCATCATCTGATTTGGATGACTTTACGACCCTCTCTACGCTTTGGACTCCATCATTTATATCCCATAAATTGGTCAGTGCTAAACTTCCATTGTACCTGAATTCTTTTTAGCAAGCCCTCTTATCAATACGCCAATCAATACGACTGTATCTACAACTAACATTGCTATAATATTTTTTACTATTCCATAAATAAAAAGTATAGAAAAAAGTTCCACTGATAAAGCAAGGAAGCACATATAGTTTGTTAAATACTCTGTCATAACCTCACAATAAAAATTCATCTGCAATTTTCCGTAAATAATCGGCCTGACAAAATAACGGATTACAATACACGCTATCGGATAAGCAAAAATAAATTTCTTGTCCCGTAATGATACGTTTTCTGATATAATACTTCGTATATCCTCAATAGAAATTCCCAATGTTCTAAGATATGCAATCTTTTTAAGATTCTCTATATCGCTATTGGAATAGTCTCTATAACCGTTTCTTTCATTTCTTACAGGAACAATCAGTTTTTCTTTTTCATAAAAGCGTACATTTGAACGTGATAACCCTGTCAGTTTTTCAACCTCTTTTATTGTCATATCATGCACCTCTTCTCAAGCACCTATATTCTATTTTTGAATATAAATTATAAACAGTGTTTACAGTCAAGCAGAACTTGCAGCAATCAACACCTTAAGCTCTGAAGAACTACATTGTTTTATTAAGTTTACACCATTCTTTATTCATGTTCTATTCCTTCTCAAATTGCATATTCTCGAATCTGCCCTCCCTTCATTTACCGAAAAAAACTTGAATCCTATTTTCGATTTCAGAACGATATGATAGAATGGGGAGGAAATTGAGAGAATACGGGGAGAATATATATGAATCTGAAAGCAAAACTGGAAAAACTCAGGGAACACCCATTGGTTCAGGTCTTGGAAAATAATCCTGGAAACCCGCGCACACTGGCATTGATCGAGCCCTTATGGGGCATTCCTTACAATCTGATCGCACCGTTTGCCACGCTGTACATGTACACCCAGGGCATCACAGACGTGCAGATCGGTCTGATTCTATCCATCGCCATGGTGTTTCAAGTGTTTTTCTCATTTTCCGGTGGCATCCTGACCGATAAAGTCGGTAGAAAATTCACCACCATGATGGGCGACTTCTTTGGTTGGGCACTGGCTTGTCTCGTATGGGCTATATCCGACAACTTCTGGCTGTTTTTACTCGCTGCCGTCCTGAACTGTTTTGAGCAGATCAACCAGACCGCGTGGTACTGTCTGCTGATCGAGGACGCACGCTCAAAAGACCTTGTCAATATCTACACCTGGGTGAGCATCGGCGGTCTGGTGTCCATCTTCTTTGCACCGCTTTCCGGCTTGTTTGTCAATGCCTATTCGGTAGTACCGGTTGTGCGTGTTCTGTATCTGCTTTTCACCGTGTCGATGATCATCAAAATGCTCATCACCTTGAAATTCTGCAGGGAAACAAAGCAGGGGAAAATCCGACGTGCCGAAACCAAGGGTGTTTCCGTTTTCCAAATGCTCGGCGAATATCGGCAACTGATTCCTTACCTTCTGAAGGACAAGGGCGCTCTGAAGGCCGTTGCCGTTTCGGTCCTGCTGTATATCAGCAATATGGTAAACACCAACTTTTTCGGGCTGTATGTAACCCAAAGGCTCGGGCTTTCTGAAAACTACCTGGCCGTGTTTCCGATTTTAAACGCTGCCGTCATGCTTGTCTTTATGGTCGGTATCCAACACCGTATGAGCGTTGCAAAATTCAAGGTTCCGCTGTGGACCGGGCTCGTTCTGTACTGTGCAGCTGCTCTGGTGTTGATTCTCTCTCCTGTCAACAGTTTGGTGCCTGTTCTTGTCTACGTATTCACTGCTGCCGTTGCCGCCGCATTGGTGAATCCGCGCAAGGATGCACTGCTCCAGCTCAGCATCAACGCACAGGAGCGCGCGCGCCTGAACGCTCTGATCATGGCCTCAACCATTGCACTCTCCTCTCCGTTCGGCTACCTGGCCGGATGGCTTTCCAGCCTGGACCGCCGTCTGCCCTTTATATTTACCATCGCGCTGTTCATTCTGGCGATGTTGGTCATCGGCCACATTCAGGATCCCCAAACAGAGGAAGCACGCGCCTGAATAAAACGACTGCATCCTCCATTTGTCGAGAAAATAAATTTAACAAACTCAGACAAACAGAGAGCCGGAAAGTCCGCTGTTTATGCGTCTTCCCGGCTCTCTGTTTACTATTCGCCACCAACATATAACATAATTGTTAAATGCCAAGTTGACTTTTATGGGTTTTTATATTCGTAATATCCTTATTTTACTCATTATCCATGGTTTCCGACCAAACAGGTATCATACGGGTATCACGAATATTTCTCCTTAATCGCCCTATCTACATGGTGCTAACACCATGTAATTCTATCCAATAAGCCAGGATTTATAGGGACTTTACCGTACCTTTTTGAAAACAATTAGTCGTCATCCCAAGACGTTCCCATCAGCTCTTTTATCTCAGCACCAGTCGCATAATCGCAACTAATTTCTTCAACCGCACAACTCTCACAAACATCACCGTTTGGATAGTATTCATTATATATTCCAGCCCCATAAGAACGACCGATTCGTCTTCTTGCATCAGAAAGTTCAAATTCTTCTCCACAAAATTTGCATATTGGCATAGCAAATCCTCCATTTAACTAATTCTTATAATTTCTAAAATCTTCTTCTGATTCGTAAATATCATCAGAAGAAATACTATTTTTATGACCGCATTCTGTACTTTAGCTGAAGCACCATTAACATCACCCTAACATCACAGCAAAAAAGAAATCCCAAGAACGCCCATTTTACAAGGATTCTTGGGATTTACTAATTATTC
>QWCV01003034.1_pt1 | contig 12744 bp, 13 predicted proteins | sample 1972621 | NCBI WGS metagenome assembly QWCV01 (sample SAMN09866699, study PRJNA288562) | Human gut metagenome isolate pre2_stool, whole genome shotgun sequencing... | isolation source: gut | host: Homo sapiens | place: USA: California
TCTTAGCGTCTGATGTGGGATTTAACAGCTTCAGCTACCAGCTCGGCAACCTTGGGGTTAAATGCTTCCGGCATAATGTTGTCTTCGTTCAGTTCATCATCAGGAACCAGGCCTGCAATGGCATTGGCAGCAGCAAGCTTCATCTCTTCTGTAATCTGTGTGGCACGTCCTTCCAGGGCACCCTTGAAGATACCGGGGAAAGCGACAACGTTATTGACCTGATTCGGGAAGTCGCTTCTGCCGGTTCCTACGACTTTTGCACCGGCAGCCTTGGCAACATCCGGCATAATTTCAGGAACAGGGTTAGCCATAGCGAACAGAATAGAGTCTTTTGCCATGGAAGCTACCATTTCAGGAGTTACGATATTAGGAGCAGATACACCTACGAAGATATCAGCGCCTTTTAATGCATCAGCAAGGGAACCTGTCTCATGGTTGGGATTGGTGATCTTTGCCATCTTTTCCTGCATCCAGTTAAGCCCCTGTGTTGTGGTATCTACGATACCTACCTTGTCACACATGATGACATTGGTGAAGCCATAAGTCAGAAGAAGTCTTGTGATAGCGACACCGGCACTTCCTGCACCATTTACAACGACCTTGCAGTTTTCTTTCTGCTTGCCGACAACCTTCAGTGCATTGATAATACCTGCAAGAACAACGATTGCAGTACCATGCTGGTCATCATGGAAAACAGGAATATCCAGAATTTCCTTTAATCTCTCTTCGATTTCAAAACAGCGTGGAGCTGAGATATCTTCCAGATTGATTCCGCCGTAAGCAGGCGCAAGCCAGGTAACAGCCTTGATGATTTCTTCTGTATCCTGTGTATCCAGGCAGATGGGTACCGCATTGACTCCACCAAATTCCTTGAACAGAACGGCTTTGCCTTCCATGACGGGCATAGCGGCATAAGGTCCGATGTTGCCAAGTCCCAGAACGGCACTGCCATCAGATACAACGGCAACAGTATTTGCCTTCATCGTATATTTGTAGGCAGCTTCCTTATCCTTGGCGATTACCTTACAAGGCTCTGCAACGCCGGGGGTATAGGCAAGAGATAAGTCCTCTCTTGATTTTACGGGAGTTTTGGAGACAGTTTCCAGCTTTCCGTTCCATTTTTCATGAAGTTCCAGTGCTTTTTCCTGAATAGTCATAAGTACACATCTCCTAGTATTTTAAATTTTTAACTTCATTATAATGTAAGAAACAGGTCTTAGCAATAAATTCTTCTTCCTATTTTAGAAAAAGTGCGCTATAATAGGTAAGGCAGCACATTCTGCTGCGTCACATGAACATATTACGAAAAAGTCGTATATGTATCTGAAAAATACAGCATATCCAAAGAATAATTAAGAACCCCAATTATAAAAGGCAGAAGATATTCATAATGGAACGTATATAGATATGGAGGAAGGTATGAGAGAAAAATACGAATCTCTTGCATTGGCTGATTTACGTGCAATCGCCAAAAACAGAGGCATTAAGGGAACCAGCGGGCTGAAGAAGGCACAGTTGGTGGAACTGATGCTTGCTGAAGATGAAAAGGACAAGGCTGCCGGCAAGGATGTAGAGCCAAGACCAGTGTTACGTGCGCCGGGAGAAGTCAGGGAAGAACGCCCCGAAGAGAAATTCCCCGCAGAACTGGACAGCGGTATGGCTGCAAACGGCATTCTGGAAGTCATGCCGGACGGATTTGGTTTTATCCGCTGTGAGAACTTCCTGCCCGGTGAAAATGACGTTTATGTAGCGCCTAGTCAGATTCGCCGCTTTAATCTCAAGACAGGCGATGTTATTGTAGGAAATACCAGAGTAAAGACACAGAATGAGAAGTTCAGTGCATTATTATATGTGAAGAAGGTCAACGGATTACCACCTGAGCTTGCATGTAAACGCCGCAATTTTGAGGACATGACTCCTATTTTCCCTAATGAAAGAATCAGACTGGAGACAGCAGGGGCGAGTGTTGCCATGCGAATCATGGATCTGATGAGCCCCGTAGGAAAAGGTCAGCGTGGTATGATCGTGTCACCGCCAAAGGCTGGTAAAACAACACTGTTAAAGGAAGTTGCCCAGTCCATCAAGAAGAATTCACCGGAGATGCATCTGATCATTCTGCTGATCGATGAGCGTCCGGAGGAAGTAACAGATATCCGTGAAGCAATAGAAGGACCGAATGTAGAAGTCATTTATTCCACCTTTGATGAATTGCCGGAGCATCACAAGCGTGTATCCGAAATGGTCATAGAGCGTGCCAAGAGACTGGTAGAACATAAGAAAGATGTATGTATCCTTCTGGACAGCATTACCAGACTGACAAGAGCCTATAACCTGACCGTGCCACCCAGTGGAAGAACACTTTCCGGTGGTCTTGATCCGGCAGCTCTGCATATGCCCAAGAGATTCTTTGGTGCAGCCAGAAACATGCGCGAAGGCGGCAGCCTTACCATTCTTGCAACAGCACTGGTAGATACAGGTTCCAAGATGGATGATGTGGTATATGAAGAGTTCAAGGGAACAGGTAATATGGAAATGGTACTGGATCGCAGACTTTCCGAGAGGAGAGTGTTCCCTGCCATTGATATTCCCAAATCCGGTACGAGACGTGAAGATCTGTTGTTGACACCGGATGAACTGGAGGCAATTAATATTATCCGAAGAGCCCTCAATGGACTGAAACCGGAAGAGGCAGTAGATAAGATACTTGACCTTTTCTCCAAGACCAAAGACAACATGGAATTCGTCAATACTGTAAAGAAGATGAAATTCATATAAAAAAGACTTGCATATCATAAAAAGCTATGTTATACTGAATAAGCTGTTTATGAGAACATAAGTAAATGAAAAAGAAGATTTTATCTATAGAGAGGTGAAAAACATGAGAGAAGGAATCCATCCTAATTACTATCAGGCAACTGTTACATGCAACTGCGGTAACACATTCGTAACAGGATCTACAAAGCCTGAAATCCACGTTGAAGTTTGTTCAAAATGCCATTCATTCTACACAGGTCAGCAGAAGGCTGCATCAGCTCGTGGACGTATTGATAAGTTCAATAAGAAGTACGGCGTAGAAAGCAAATAAGAAACGTTCAAAAGGTTGAGGTAAGATTTTATCTCAACCTTATTTTTAGTTCATAGGATATGTGACAGACTCGGAGGACTATATGGCTAAGAAGAAACAGACACATTATTCCGGTATCGGCGGACAGGCTGTATTGGAAGGTGTGATGATGAAGAATAGAGATAAATATGCAGTGGCTGTACGCAAGCCCAACGGTGAGATTGATGTAGAGGTCGAGGAATACAAGGGCGTATGCGGAGATAAGAAGTTTGCGAAGCTGCCGTTTATCCGTGGTGTATTTGCTTTTATTGATTCCCTGATACTGGGAATGAAGGTAACGACTTATTCTGCTTCCTTCTATGAGGAAGAGGATGAGAAGCCAAGTAAGTCGGAAGGGAAGCTGGAGAAGCTTCTGGGTAACAAGGCAGATGATATCATGATGACTTTTACCGTGATTTTATCCGTAATCATTGCAGTAGCGTTGTTCATGCTCCTGCCCCTGTTCCTTTCAGACCTGCTTGGTAAATACATCCGCAATGCCAGCGTGATTGCAATTATCGAGGGAATAATCAGAATACTGATCTTCATTGCGTACATCGCTGGAATCTCTCTTATGAAAGATATTAAAAGGCTCTATATGTATCATGGGGCAGAACATAAATGTATCAACTGTATTGAAAAAGGCAGACCACTTACAGTAAAAGACGTAAAGCGAAGCTCCAGACAGCATAAGCGTTGTGGAACAAGCTTCCTGTTATTTGTTGTACTGGTGAGTGTCATCGTATTCTTCTTTATCAGAGTGGATAATATGGCACTGAAGCTGATTCTGCGTATCGCACTGGTTCCTGTCATTGCAGGTATTTCCTATGAGATTATCCGCCTGGCAGGCAGAAGTGATAATGTTCTTGTAAGAATCATATCTGCACCTGGTATGTGGATGCAGAAGCTTACGACCAAGGAGCCGGATGAAGATATGATCGAAGTGGCAATTGCTTCTGTAGAAGCAGTCTTTGACTGGAAGGCATACTTAAAAGAGACCTTCGGATACGAAGTAGATGACAGTTGGATGCAGGATACAACTGCGGCAGAAGAGCCTTAGCAGGGTTATGGATATGACATACAGGGAATTATATGAATATGGAAGGAAGCAGCTGGAGGATGCAGGAATTGAAGAGGCTGCACTGGATGCCAGACTGCTTCTGGAATATATCTGCCATACAGACCGCAATGCGTTGCTGGTTCATGGAGACAGTGTGCGAAATGATCTGGAAGAACAGTTCTATCGTACAGTAATAGAGAGAAGGGCACAGAGAATCCCCCTGCAGCACATTACAGGTGAGCAGGAATTCATGGGGCTTACTTTCAAGGTGAATGAGCATGTACTGATTCCAAGACAGGATACAGAGATTCTGGTGGAAGAGGCAATGAGATATCTTAGTGACGGCATGCGCATACTGGATATCTGCACCGGCTCCGGATGCATTTTGCTGAGCTTGTTAAAATACAGCAATGAATGTGAAGGCATGGGCGTGGACATTTCAGAAGATGCACTGGCAGTTGCAGGAGAGAATGCCGGCAGACTTGGGATTCAGGCAGATTTCAGACAGAGCGACCTCTTAGAGAAGGTAGAAGGCAGGTTCGATATGATCGTATCGAATCCACCCTATATTGAGACTGACGTGATAGAGACTCTGATGCCTGAGGTCAGGGAACATGAGCCGATGATCGCTCTGGATGGCAAGGCTGATGGGCTGTATTTTTACAGGAAAATAATAGAGCAGTGTCCGGCATATATGACTCGTGGTGCGAGATTGTTCTTTGAAATAGGTTATGACCAGGGTGAAGCAGTAAAAGAACTCATGCTGCAGAGGGGATTTACTGAAGTAGAAGTGATACAGGACTATGCGAAGCTGAATCGGGTCGTAACCGGCTGCTGGAATATGGCATAGGTATTCCATAAGGGATAGATAAGCACATGGCAGACCAGTGTCTGCACAGGTGATTGACAAGGTTAATATTTGGAAAGGCATGGTAATAGAGATGTTTGATAAGTTAGATGATTTGATTGCCCGTTATGAAGAAATCATGAACGAGCTTCATGAGCCTACAGTAGCAGATAATCAGGCAAGATTCCGCTCTCTGATGAAAGAGCAGAGCAACCTGCAGCCTATTGTAGAAGCTTATACAGAATATAAGAAATATAAAGAGACCGTAGAAGATTCCCTCTCTATGCTGGAATCTGAAAATGACGAAGAGATGCGTGAAATGCTCAAAGAAGAACTCAATGATGCCAAGAAGCGAATTGAAGAATTAGAGCAGCAGTTAAAGATTCTTCTTCTGCCTAAGGACCCTAATGATGATAAGAACGTAATCGTGGAGATTCGTGCAGGCGCAGGTGGAGACGAAGCAGCATTGTTCGCAGCAGAAATCTACCGTATGTATGTACATTACGCAGAGAGCCGCCGTTGGAAAGTAGAGACTATGGAAGTGGAGGAAATCGGTATTGGTGGTATGAAGAGCGTTACTTTCATGATCAGCGGACAGGGCGCATATTCAGTAATGAAGTATGAATCCGGTGTACATCGTGTACAGCGTGTCCCTGAGACTGAGTCCGGTGGACGTATCCACACTTCTACAATCAGTGTAGCCGTTATGCCGGAAGTTGATGAAGATATTGATATCAAGATTGAAGATAAGGATATCCGTATTGATGTAATGCGTGCATCCGGTAATGGTGGACAGTGTGTCAACACCACAGACTCCGCTGTACGACTGACTCACTATCCTACAGGTATCGTGGTATACAGCCAGACTGAGAAATCCCAGTTACAGAATAAGGCTAAGGCTTTCGCCCTTCTGCGTGCCAAGCTGTATGATATCGAGCAGCAGCAGAGACATGATGCAGAAGCAGAGATGCGTAGAAGCCAGATTGGTACAGGCGATCGTTCCGAGAAGATCAGAACCTATAATTTCCCTCAGGGACGTGTTACTGACCACAGAATCAACCTGACACTGTATAAGCTGGATAAGATTATGAATGGTGATATCCAGGAAATCATTGATGCCTGCATCGCAGCCGACCAGGCAGCTAAGCTGGCGAAGATGAATGAGAACTAAACTGTATAGAAATATAAGAGAAACGGTCATGGCAGTGTGATATGTGCCCTCTTTACTGGACAACCAGTAAGGAGGGTATTTTTGTGCGCTATAGTCAAGAAATTATGCTATAAAGCTCATGTGGTAATCTTTTTTTATATGATTTTTGTAAATAAGAAGATTGAAAAAGGACATAATTGTGGTATAATTAGACCATAAATAGAGGAGGTATCTATTATGCCACATATAATTCCAATTAAAGATTTGAAAAATACATCAGAGATATCTGATATGTGCCACAAGACAGAGGAACCAATTTATGTTACTAAAAATGGATATGGCGATATGGTAATTATGAGTATGGAGACTTATGAGTCAACCATGAAACATATTGCCATGTATAGAGATATAGAGATATCTGAAAAGCAGATAGATAAGGGAAGGTGATAAGATTGAGCAAAAATTTGACGACTTCAAAACTGGATAGGCAAAATATTCTTAATAATGAAAAGGCTTTGGTAGAAATTCAGAATCAGACAGGAATTCAGGGAATAAAGTTTGAGAATAAAGTTTATTTTACAAAAACTATGTTATCTACATATTTTGAGGTGGATATAAGAACAATTGAAAGATATGTCAGTGATAATGTAGATGAACTTTCATCTAATGGTTATGAAATAATTAAAGGAAAGCGATTGAAAAACTTCATTGATGAAATTGAAAAGTTGGATGTTCCCGACATTAATGTCGGGAACATCAGTAATCGAACGTCTCAATTAGCCATTTTTGATTTTCGATCTTTTTTAGATTTGGCAATGATGTTAGTAGAAAGTCAGCCGGCAAAAAGTTTGCGGCAGATAATGTTAGATATTGTAATAGATTTTATTAATCAAAAAGCTGGTGGTGGAACTAAATACATTAATCAAAGAGATAGCGAATTTTTGGGTGCTTTTTTGCAGGAAGAAAATTATAGAAGAGAATTTACAGATGCTTTAAGAGATTATGTGGACATGGGCAATGCTAAATATGGAATTTATACAGATAAGATATATCAAAGTATTTTTAGAGAAAAAGCGAAGGAATATCGCCAGATTTTAAAGCTTTCTGATAATGAAAAAGTGAGAGATACCTTTTATTCAGAAATTCTTACACTTATAGCATCATATGAATGCGGATTAGCAGATATGATAAAACAACAGTCAGAGAGTCTTGGTCATAAGTTGAATAATTGGGAGATGGCTGATTTATTTAAAGCATTTGAATCACTGCCTTTGTGGAAACCATTAATTATACAAGCAAGAACTAAAATGGCAAGTCGAGATATGGCATTAAGAGAGGCATTCCATTATCAATTAGAAGAATATATAAAGCCATTGTCTGGTGAAGAATATGAAAAATTCTTAGGAGCGGCAGGAGATGAACTTGAAAAATTAATGGCAGAAAACAAAGATGTATTAAGAAGATTAAAGGAGAGTGAATAATGTCAAATTACATATATATCACTCCCGAACAGGCAAGGATAACGCATGAGAAAACGATTGAATATAGTGGAGGTGGAACGCTTGAAGAACTCGACTTCGGACGGTTAGAAAGTGTTTTATACAACATACAAAATGATGAATGGTATCCTAGATTTGTAGATAAGTTGACCCATTTGTTTTTCTGCACATGCCAATTCCATTGTTTTGCAGATGGAAATAAAAGACTGGCAATTACACTGTCAACACTCTTTTTGCTTTTAAATGGTTATATGTCAATAGCCGCTACATTTTTGCAAAAAACAGAAAATATTAGCTTGAATGTAGCAGCAAGTAAAATAGATAAAGAATTATTACATAAAATTATGGAAGCAATAATGAATGAAACATTTGATACGGATGAAGAATTAAAGTTAGAAATTTACAATGCTATCAATTAAAATAAATTTATGATGATGAAGACGTATCAAGCTTTGATTGAAAAATAGGAAGATGAGAATATGAAGTGGATTTTAACTAAGAGGGAGTATCAATGAGTTACAAGGCAATGGATGGAACCAGACAGTGGGATGGAAGTAAGAAAGTACCGGAAGAGAGAATGGCAATGAAGATGCAGAGCTTTGCGCGGACGGGAATAACGCCGGACATTGCAGGGGCAGACCTGTCTTATGCGTTAAAGCTGCAATATGCCAGGTGGAAAGCTAAGGGATTAAGGACTACCATGGAAATCACTCCGGCTGAATACACAATGCCACAGTCACGTTCAAAGAATACCTTCTGGAGTGATGAGAAATATACGCATGAGAGAAGAATGCACATGGCAAATTTATCACAGAAATACTATAAGGGTGATAAATGCATAGATACACAGGAAAGCCAGATTGCAATCAATGCAATCGTAACGGATACGACAGTAGAGACCAGTGCAGTAGAAAGTGACTATTATTGCTGCCCATCCTGCGGTGCTATCAGCAGAATTAAGGAATTAATGACAGGATGTCCATATTGTCAGACCAAATTTCAGATATCGGATTTGTTCCCTAAGGTTACGAACTTCTATTTTTATGATGATGATTCCTCACAGGTTAAGAAAATAAAGAATATAGGGATCGCAGCAGGTATACTTATTTTCATTTTGGCTGTAATCTACAGCATGATGAATGTAGAACATTTTAATGTAATGAATATCGTGGGAGCAGCGGCTGGTGGAGCCTTTGGAGGATATGCAGTATTTGCTTTTTCCACAATAGGATATGGAATCTGTAAGGGAATGCAAGGTGTTGGTGAAGTTGTCGGCTCCAGGAAAGCAGAAAGAAAAATAGAAAAGAAATTGAAATCCTTAGATAGTACCTTCTCCTATAAATTATTTGAAGGACAACTTATTTCATTCCTGAAAATGACACTTTTTTCAGATGATACACGTAATCTTGCCTGCTTTGAAGGTACTTATGTCCCTGAAAAATACAAGGATTTAATAGATATGAACTATCATGGAACAGTAGCCTTGAAAAGCATGGAAACAACTGGTAATATTGTAAAACTTAATATGAAAGTGTTCCTTCGTAACACGTATTGTATAAATAACAAAATCAAAATAAAAGACGAAGAAATCCCAATCCAGGTGGCGAAGAATATCTCTACCCCTACCAAAGCCGGATTTTCCATCAGACGATCCCAATGCAAGAACTGTGGAGGCAGCTTCGATGCCACCCATCAAAGGATTTGCCCTTACTGTCAGACAGTGTATGATATGAAAGATGAAGACTGGGTAATAATCAATATAGGAGAATAAAAGTTCCTGTATTCCTTAAAGTGGACATTGTCCATTTTGTATGCTATACTCTCTTTTGTATAAATATTCAGAATCGAGGTATAACATGAACATAACAAAGAGAAGAATGTTCCATGCACTTCTTACAATATTGTTATTCGCAACACTATTGGCAGGATGTGCAGGCAAGCAGTCAGATGCAGGACAAAATGATGCATCACAGAAAGAGATTACCTGTGCAGCGGATCTGGAGGGGGCAAGAATCGGTGTACAGCTTGGAACAACTGGTGATATCTACGTATCGGACTATGAAGGCGATGAAGCAGGAACCAAAATCGAGCGTTATAACAAGGGTGCAGATGCTATTCAGGCATTGAAACTCGGCAAGATTGACTGCGTAGTCATAGACGAGCAGCCAGGCTTACAGTTTGTGAAGCAGAACAGTAACATTCGTATTATTGATGAAGAATTTACACTGGAAGATTATGCCTTTTGCGTAGCCAAGGAAAATACAGAGCTGCTGGACAATATCAATGGTGCACTGGAGAAGTTAAAAGCTGATGGCACAATTGACAGTATTGTGAAAAATTATATCGGTACAGAGGAAGAAGTAGGGCAGTATCCATATGTCAGCAAGGAAGTAGAGAGAAATAACGGGACACTGATCATTGGAACCAATGCAGAGTTTCCACCCTATGAATATTATGACAACAATCAGGTAACGGGTATTGATATCGACATTATGCGTGCAATCAGTGATGAATTGGGTATGGATATCCAAGTAGAGGATATGGCTTTTGACTCTATTATTGCAGCAATCACATCGGGCAAGGTCAATGTCGGTGCATCAGGCTTCACAGTAACGGAAGAACGTAAGAAGAATATTAACTTCACAGATACTTATATTACGACCAAACAGGTCATTATTGTAAAAGGCGATAACGACACGCAGAAAGCAGGTATCGGGGAGAAATTCTACGATAACTTTATCAAAGACAGCCGTTATATGTATATTGTAAAGGGTCTTGGCAATACGATTCTCATTACATTGCTGGCTGTTACGATTGGTATTATCCTTGGGTTCATTATCGCAATCATCAGAACAGGCTATGACAGGAATGGTGAACTGCCGATATTGAATGCCATTTGCAAGGTATATCTGACAGTTATGCGTGGTACGCCTGTTATGATTCAGTTGTTGATTATTTACTATGTCATTCTGGCATCAGCAACGAATAAGATCATGGTTGCAGCTATCGCATTTGGTCTGAACTCCGCAGCATATGTTGCAGAAATTGTCCGTTCCGGTATCATGTCAGTGGACATTGGACAGTTCGAGGCAGGCAGAAGCTTAGGTCTGAATTATCAGCAGACTATGCAGTCTATCATTCTGCCACAGGCAATCAAGAATATACTTCCGGCATTGCTCAACGAAGTTATCAGCCTTTTGAAGGAGACTTCTATCAGTGGTTATATCGGATTGATGGATCTGACAAAAGGTGGAGATATCATCAGAAGTAATACATACGAGGAATTCCTGCCGCTGATTGCAGTTGCAATCATCTATCTGGCGTTAGTTATGCTGTTGAGTTTCCTGGCAGGCAAGCTGGAGAGGAGGTTACGGAACAATGAGCGATAATGTGATTCTGGAAGTAAAAGACTTACATAAATATTATGAGAAACAGGATGTATTAAAAGGAATCAGCACCACAGTACGAAAGGGTGATGTCATTGCCATTATTGGACCGTCTGGGTGTGGTAAATCTACGTTCCTGCGTTCCCTGAATCTTCTTGAAGTACCGACTAAGGGACAGATTCTCTTCGAGGGAACAGATATAACGGATAAAAAGACAGACATTAACCAGATGCGCCGTAAGATAGGTATGGTATTTCAGCAGTTCAACCTGTTCCCTAATATGACCATTCGCGAGAATATCATGTTGGCACCTGTGAAGCTGAAGCTGATGACCAAAGAACAGGCATCTGCCAAAGCAGAGGAGCTGCTTGCAAGGATTGGATTGGCTGATAAGGCAGAGGCATACCCTGCACAGCTTTCAGGTGGTCAGAAGCAGCGTATCGCTATTGTACGCTCACTGGCTATGAATCCTGATGTGATCCTGTTCGATGAACCAACCTCAGCCCTTGACCCGGAGATGGTTGGAGAGGTATTACAGGTAATGAAGGAACTGGCAGGCACAGGGATGACGATGGTAGTTGTGACACATGAAATGGGATTTGCTAGAGAAGTTGCGAACCGTGTCATGTTTATCAACGAAGGTGTCATTGCAGAGGAAGGAACACCACAGGAGATCTTCAGTGCGCCCAAGAGCCAGAGATTACAGGAATTTTTATCCAGGGTGTTGTAATGATATATTTTCCGGTGAAATATACAGGATTAAAAGAACGTGGTGTAAAGGGCTGCGTTCTTTTGATTTTGTGGTACTAAATGTCATTGTATATCTAAAAGCTATCTCAGAATACTTTATTTAGAAGACACGGAGAGGGTAATGATGAAAAAAGTTGTTGCATATTAGCCGCAGTGATTGTGATAGTCTGTGCAGTTTGTTTTGGAAGATGGGGGCAGGAAAATTCTGATCTTTCTTTTCAGTTTGAGAAAACGGTTTATACGTATAAAGATGAATATTGCAGCGTGGAAGATCTTGTATATCTGCAGATGGTGGGAAGCAGGAATAAGGAAAAGGAAAGAAAAATCAATCAACTGCTTGAAGACGATAGAAAAAAAGTGTTGGAACTGGCAATTCCTGATCCTGATGAGGAGCTGCCTTTTCACTTGCTGTATGTTCTGAAAAAAATAAAAATTTGGTTTAGCAGTAGATGTAGAGACATTGAAATTTATAATTTGTGGTGATGTATTAATTATGGAAAAAATGGTTCGTATTTTAAATTAGAACGTGTTGGATAAGTTCAGATGTCAGATGGATTCGAAGGATAGCATGTCAGTTGGATTTTTACATAAGCGTCATTATGTTGTCAGGATGTCAGGCATCGGAAAAATGCTGCGGTTATTGATGATAAAGATGAGAATGTTGTACAGGTTTGTGAAACAGAATATGTAGCTGAATGCTTACGCCAGAAGAGGATATGAATGGAGGCGGATTAAAAGATATAAAAGTAGGTACTACATTCGCACAAGAGGAGACGGAACCTATGTCTGAAGCATTTCTCTATCAGGAAGAAAGTGGGCTGTTTTATCTTGAATCATACAGGGCACTTGTAGACTAGTACAGCATTAAATAAATAACTAGTCAAATATCATGTATGGTGCTATACTTATAATATCAACGGAAATGAGGTATCAGTATGGCACACGCACA
>QWCV01003045.1_pt1 | contig 12705 bp, 13 predicted proteins | sample 1972621 | NCBI WGS metagenome assembly QWCV01 (sample SAMN09866699, study PRJNA288562) | Human gut metagenome isolate pre2_stool, whole genome shotgun sequencing... | isolation source: gut | host: Homo sapiens | place: USA: California
ACAAGAAAAAAGAGAAGAGAACTATCAGAAAATGATTTTTGAATTAACAGAAGAATTGAAAATAATATCTGAAATTAATGATCATGTAAAAAATATTATACCTAAAAAATTAATTTAATTTTTTAGGTATAATATTTTTTGTGATTTATATAGTAGCAACAGTTCTAAAAATAAAAATTATTTATTCTTATAAAAAAAAATTTTATTTTTAAGATATATTCTATTATAGTAGTATTATAAATAATAAGAGGTGATAGAGTATGAAATTAAAAAAAGGTTTATTTTTACTAATAATAGTATTATCAATATTTACGTTTAATCAAAATATTATATTTGCAGATTCTACAGATGATATTATTTCTTTTGAAATAAAAGGTTATACATTTACTTATGAAAATGCACCGTTAAAAATAAGAGAAGAATATAAAAAATCATGTGAAGAAATAAGTTCAACACCTTTACCAGATGACGAGATATTTATTTCTGAAGAAAATATAACAAATTATACGGTTAGGAGTTCAATAGGAACTTATACTTCATATAAAATAAGATATTCAGAAAATAAATTTATTGTTTCAGGAGCTAAAAATTATACAGTTTATAATTATGAAAAAGTAGGATATAATTATACAAAAAAGGGAAATCCTGTACATTTAGTTCAACTATTATTAAATAGGGTAGGTTATAATTTAAATGTTGATAGTTCCTTTGGTTCTAAAACATATAATGCAGTTAAAAGTTTTCAATCAAAAAATTTATTAACTGTTGATGGAATTGTAGGAAATAAAACATGGATATGTTTTTCAAATAAATTATAAAGAAAGGAATTTGAATTTATGCAAATATCAAAATTACCATATTCAGAGCTGCAAGTAATGCAATTTATTTGGTCGCAAAATAAAAAAACACCATCTAAAGATGTAATTCTCGAAATGGAAGAAAAAAATAGCTGGAAACAAACAACAACATTAACTTTAATATCAAGATTAATAAAGAGAGATTTCTTAAGTGTTGAAAAAATAGGAAGATATTCTTATTATGAACCTAAAATAGCAGAAAAAGATTATATACAATTTGAAACAAATAATTTTATGGATACATTTTACCAAGGTTCTTTAAAAAATATGTTATCTTTATTAAATGATAATCATAAAATGAAAAAGGATGAATTAGAAGATATACAAGAATGGTTAGAAAATTTAAAAGAAGATAAATAAAATATGTCTTTGATACAAACTATAATTGTAAATATATTAAGATTAACTGTAATATCTTCTATTTTGATTTTATTTATTTTATTACTAAAAAAGACTTGGTTAAAAAACTACAACAAAAACTTAAATTACTATATTTGGTTATTTGTAATATTTAGGTTGATTATACCTATAGAAATACCAATCAAATATACTTTTTCAAAAAAAACTAACATATATAGAGCAAGTAAAACATTAGTATCAATACAAAGTGGAATTCAATTTGATACATATTTTTATATATTTATTTTTTATTTAGTTGGAGTAATTATATTATCAATTTATTCAATAGCAACATATTTAAAATATATAAAATTAATTAAAAAAGTATCTTATGATATAGATGAAAATTTAAAACTAACACTTGATAAAGTAAAAAATGAAATGAATATAAATAAAAATATAGAAGTGAAATACTGCGATTATATAAAATCGGCGTGTTTAATAGGAATTTTTAAGAATTATGTATTATTACCTAATGTAAAATATAATAATAGTGAGGAATATTGGATTCTAAAACACGAGCTAACACATTATAAATACAAAGATAATTTACTAAAATTGATTTGCTTTTTAATTAGAATAGTTTATTGGTTTAATCCTTTGATATATTTATTGATTAAAAAAGTTGGAGAAGACTGTGAACTGGCATGTGATCAGAGAGTAATAAGTAACAAAACATTTGAACAAAAGAAACAGTATGCTTTAACAATAGCTAATTCAGTAAAATACGCTATTAATTTTGAGGAAAAACTTGAAAATCAATATTATATAGGTCTTAGCAATTCTAAAAAGTTAAAAAATAGATTGCAAGATTTATTTACAAAAAATCCTAAAAAAGGATATTTTATTTCGATAGTAATTTTGGCAATTATATTATCTAGTTTTATTAATGTGGAATTTGATTATTTGTTAAAAATGAATTATTATAAGAAAAATGTTACAATTATAAATACTTATACATATAAATATAAAGATGCTCCTAAGGCAGTAAGAGGGTTTTATGAAGATGAATGCAGAGCAAATAGAGTTAAACCTAAGGATAATGATACAATCGAAATAACAGAAGATACTTTAAAAAGATTACATAAAAGTAAATAATAAACCAGAGTATTATATAGACATAAATGTATAATACTCTGGTTTATTTTATTTAACTGTAATATTTATGATTTTATCTATATTGTTTAATTTTGAAATATCAGTAAAAGATTTATTTTCTGCATTTTTAAACATATTTTCAATAAGATTATCAAGTGCATATTTTTTAGAATCAGAAATACATTTATTTTTCAAGTCGGTTTTATTTTTAAATGTTAAAGCACCGCCTTCTTCAAATAAAGTAATTTTATATACAGTTTCTGTAGGGTTAATATTCATTATATATGGAGCTAGATTAAGTTTTAAATCCATTGAAGAGTTATTTTGTTTATACGTTTTTAGAAAAAAGTAAATATCATTATGATTATTTTTTTCAAGTTTTAGCATACTTGTATAATTAAAGCAAAAATAGTTAGAAGATTTATTTTTTGTAATAAATAAATTCATATTTTTTATTTTTGAATAATATTTCGTCATATTATTTGTTAAATCAACTTTATTATTATCCAAAAAAATAGTTTTACCAAAGTCTAATTTTTTTATATTTTTATTATTAATAGAATATAAATCATAAATTAATGAAGTTTCAATACTACCTTTAGAGTAAGCATCATAGTCAATTTTAATTTTACCAACTAAAAGTTTTTTATCTTTATCTAAATTTATAATCCTGTAAAATAAAATTCCTTCTGCGTCTTTTTCTAATAATTTTTTACTATCTATATTTAAATTCCTTCCGTTTTCTAAATACAAAGATGATTTGCCGTATTTAGGAATAAGTGTGTTTTCAACATAGCTAATATAAGTTTTATCAATGTTATTGTCATGATAATTTTTAACAAAAAATACTCCTCCAGTTATCATAATACAAAGTGTGAAAAATAAAATAATTCTTTTTAATTTTTGATTCAAAATAATACCTCCCATTTTAGAATTAATCATATTCTTTAATCTTTTTATTTAAAATTTTAATAACTCTAGAAACGCCCTTTTGTTACCACTTAAATTTTTATTTACAAATCTAAAAAAATAATACTATACATATAAAGCTTAAATCAATAACTTTTATAAACATATATAAAACCTTTATTTTTTTGAAAATATAAAAATAATAAGCTTTTATATGAAAGTATTTTATAAATAAATGAAAAAATTTGAAATTTTAAAGAATAGAAATATAATTTAAAAATGTCTAAAAAGATATTTTAATAGAAATAAAATAATAAATATAAATATTTTAGTAACCTAGAATTCTAATTTTGTAGAATTCTAGGTTTACTTTTTTATTGTAATTTTCTCTTTCAAATATAGAATGGGGGGAGATGAATTTATTATGAATAAAATTTACGATTTATTATCAAATTATGACGAAAATAAAGAAGAGGTAACATTAAGTGTTTTAGAGAAATTTGAACCTTTATTGAATAAATATAGCAGAAAAACTTATTATTCTGATATGAAAAATGATTTAGTTTTATTTTTTTTAGAATTGATTCCCAAAATTCCAATACATAAAGATAATTTTAAACAAGATAAATATATCATATCTTATATTAACAAATCTATAAGAAATCAATACATTTTACTAAATAAAAAATATCATAATAATTTAAATAATGAATTATCTCTAGAATATAAAAATTATATGTTACCAGTATTTAATCAATCATATGAAAATATAGAATTACAAAGTATAATAGAAAAATTAACTGTAAAAGAAAAACAAGTTATTATATATAGATATAAATATAATTTATCATTTGCAGATATAGCAAAAATAACTCATAAATCTAGACAATGTGTGTATAAAACTCATAAAAGAGCCATTAATAAATTAAGGAATTTTTTAATTATTATTTAATAGATAACTTAAACCTAAATTATTCATAAAATATTAAAAGCTACGCCGTTTTGAACTGCACCCTGTCAAGTAGACAGTTAAAAAAATAAAAATTAAGCAACTAAGGTCTGCTCTCGATATTCTATCGGAGACAGGCCTTTTAGTCTTTTTTGGAATCTTTTTTTATTGTAAAATTCTATGTATCTATCTATAGCTAATTTTAATTCTTCAAAATTATTAAATTTACTTAAATAATACATTTCAGATTTAATAATTCCCCAAAATCCTTCTATTGGTCCATTATCGATACATCTACCTACACGAGACATACTTTGCGTAGCAGATATTTTATCAAGTTTTGCCTTGAAATTTTTACTTGTATATTGGAATCCACGATCACTATGAAATATCGGTTTAGCATTAGGGTTATTTGCAATTGCTATATCAAGAGTATCAAATACTAATTTATTATTATTTGAATGACCTAATACATATGAAATTATACTATTATCATACAAATCTATTATTGCACTTAAATAGGCCTTCGTACCATTTGTTAATTTAAACTCAGTTACATCGGTTAGCCACTTCTCATTCGGCGTAGCTGCGCTAAAATCTCTGTTTAATATATTTTCAGCTGTAATTTGAGGAGTACTTTTAACATAATTTTTTCTTTTCTTACGAATTACCGATTTTAAATTGAGAACTTTCATTAATCTATATATTTGTTTGTGGTTATATTTTGAATTTAAATTTTTATTAATATTCATTGTTATACGTCTGTATCCATAAATACCTTGGACCTCTTCATATACTTTAATTATTTCATGTGTAATAATTTTGTTTTCTTTATCTCTTGTAGTTTCTTTCCTATTTAACCATTTATAATATGAGGCCCTTGATATACCTGCAAGTTTGCATAGTGATAATACTGAATAGCCTTCACTAGATAATTCTTTAATCGCAATATATATGGTTTGTTTTGTAAAACTACTTTTTATCGCCTCCTTTCTATTTCCTTCAATTTTTTTAAGAATTTATTTTCCATTTCTAATTGTTTATTTTTAGCTTCTAGTAATCGTATCTGAGCATTTAATTTTTCAGTCTCAGTCATTTGATTTATATTTTTTCTTTTACCTCTATTATCCTTTAGAGCCTCATATCCATTTTCTTTGTATTTTTTAACCCAAGTGTAAACTTGTTGATATGAAACTTTATATTTATGTGAAGTTAATTGGTAATTATCATTATTTTCTATGCAAAATTCTACAATTTCAACTCTTTCATTATATGTTGTTTTTCTACCTTTAGTCATAATCTTATTCTCCTTCGCATTATGAAATTTCCATTTATTATGACTATTATTATACTTTAAAATCCAACTTTGAAGTACACTATGTGAAGAAATTTTATACTTATCACATATATCATATTGTGATCCCTTACCAGAGAGATAGTCTTTAACAGCTGAATATTTAACTTCTAGAGAATAGTATTTATTTTTAGGACTATTTTTTAAGCCTTCGGCTCCATTTTCTTTATATTTTCTAACCCATACTTTAAATTGTTCTACTGATATTCCTAATTTATTAGCTAGTTCTGATGGACTTTTATTTTCTTTAATATATTTTTCTACACTTAATACTTTTAATTCATATGATACTTTTGATTTTCTTCCCATAAAAATATGCTCCTTTCATCGTAACAGTTTTTTTATTTTAACTGTCTACTATAAAGGGAGCATATCATTTTAAGCGTAGCTTTTAATATTTTATGAATAAATTTAGGGAGTGTAAGATAAAGTGTGTAAGTAGACAATAACTAATTTCTTTATTTTTAGAATTTGTGTAACTTCGTAAAGGCTGGAATGCTTACCTTGACTAAGCTACACAAATTAAAAGTTATTTTTTTAAGGTTATTGTCAAAATTGTGCAATTTAATAAATACACAAACTTATTGACGCTCCCATAATTTTAGGATAATTAATATTTACAAAACCATTTAGTATTTTATTATTTTTTAAATAAAAAATACTACTCCAATTATCATAAACATATCCTAACTTAACAAAAGTATTATTTTCAATAGTATCTACTTTTTTACCTAATTTATTATTTATTGGTCTATTATTACGAACATTCAATTTATTATCACAAATTACTTTTGCTATGCAATTATAATTTTGAGCATTTTTTATAGTAGTATGAGGAATTAGAAGTTTTAATTTTAACTTATTCCATTTTTCTTGAGTTAAAAAACCTGTTGGACAAGGTTTTGATAAAACATCATAATGTCTTAGAATTCTATTTGGAGGAATATCTAATAAATACATTAAATATCTAACAAGTTGACCTGTTAACTTAATAGTTGTTTCATCTACTTTTCCTGTATTTGAGTTTAGCTTGCTCATTTCAATTCCGATACTATTTGAGTTTTTAGGTTGTACCATCTTTATTTTATAAGTATTGTTGGGATTTACTATATGCCAAGCAATATTGTTATATTCTATACATCTATATATTTCTTTATCACCTATAATATAATGAAAAGAAGCATTACATTTGTTATTTTTGAGAGCTAATGCATAATTTTTAGTAGTTGCAACATGTCCTGTACTATGAATTATTATGTATTTTATTTTTCTTGAATTACATTTAGTATAATTTTGGCTAGATGCTTTTATAGTTGTATTTATAATTGGTTTTATCATAGTTATAACTTTCCCTCCTTCAAAAAAAGACATTAAAACCAGCTAACTTTTAAATAGTAAATCAGCTGGTTATGAGATTAATTTTTTTATTTTTAGGCCCAATTACCTTTTATATGAGAATCACCATGTTTTATTTGGGTATCTACATATGCATAACTTATCCAATCATAATCTTGTCCAGTACTTTTTTCTCTAATTGACATATAAACTCCATTTTTGAAATGTATACCATGAAATAACATCCAATCTTGATGAGATGAACCAGAAATTCCACTATTAGATTTAGTATTACAATAAACTCTGTCTCCTGGTTCAAGGGTATCCATAAACTCTCCACCTGGAGTATAATAAGAGGTTTTTGTAGTGACTAAATAATATTGTCTTTCAGTAGATGTACCTGTTCTATAAGGATTATTTTTCCAATAACCTACACCATTGTATCCCCTGTACCATCCAGATATCCAAGAACCAGATGAATTTCTAATTTTTATTTTATGCCATTCGTATCCATCTGAATCAGTTTTTTTATTTCCAGTGAATCCAAAACATTCTTTATTATACATTTTTGCAACTATTGAATTACTTGTACCAACATTTGATCTTACATTAATATTATAACCACTTTTATTTACTCCAAATTGTACAGGAGAAGAAGTACTTGTAAGCATAATCTTTTCATTTGTAATACATTGTTTATCATATATATCGGAATCTTCTGATTCTAATATACCATCTACCTCTGAAGAATCCATAATTCTATCAGGTTCGACATTTTCACTAAAATTTATATTATTTATTTTATCTACCATTATATCGGCCTCCTAATTAATATTTATTAAACAATAAGAATAATTTGAAAAAATTGTAAACCATAATTTTATATGAAAAAATTTATACTTAAACTAAGTTTACTTTTTAATATAAATTAATATTTATTATAATAAAAATATGAAAGGAGATTTTTATGTCTAACAAAAAAAATTATGTTGATGAAATGGTTCTTGCAGTACAACAGTGGGTAAATTCGGAATATTCTGGAAAAAATGGTTTTAATGAAATAGAAGCTGATGGAAGAACGGGATGGAATACTATAGGAGCATTAATAACAGCATTGCAAATAGAAGAAGGAATATCAGAACCAAATGGAGTTTTTGGACCAACAACAGAGGCAAATTGCCCAACAATTAGTATAAATTCAAATTCAGGAGATGCAAAAATAAGTAGAATTATTAAAATAATACAAGGAGCATTATATTGCAAAGGATATGATCCAAATGGATTTGATGGAAGTTTTGGAAATGGAGTAAAATCAGCAATACAAAGACTTGAATCTGATGCAGGTTTATTAAATCCTAAGGGAGTAGTTACACCTATGATTTTTAAAGCATTATTAACAATGGAAGCTTTTATTTTACTAACAGGTGGGGATGAGAATATAAGAAAGATTCAACAAAATTTAAATAGAGATTATCATAGTATTATAGGATTAATTCCATGTGATGGAATTAGATCTAGATATACTAGTAAAGCTTTAATTTATGCTTTTCAATTTGAAGAAGGAATATCAAAACCAAATGGAGTTTTTGGACCAAGTACAACATCATTATGTCCAACATTATCTATTGGAAGTTCAAAAAAGAAATTTGTGTATATTTTACAATATGCATTATATTATAATGGGTATGATCCAAATGGATTTGATGGAAGTTTTGGAAATGGTGTTAAAAATGCAGTTATTTCTTTTCAAAGTTTTAGTTGTCTTTTAGCTAATGGAATTGTAGGTTTACAAACATGGGCCTCTTTATTAGTAAGTTATGGAGATAAGACCAGACAGGGGAGTGCTTGTGATTGTATAACTAGATTAACTTTAGAAAAAGCACAAATATTGAAAGATAGTGGATATGAAATAGTAGGAAGATATTTAACAAAAGTTCCTGGTGGTGTTGATAAAAATTTAACTTTAGAGGAATTAAATATTATATTTAATGTAGGTCTTAAAGTTTTTCCGATATATCAAACCTCAGGAAATCATGCAGAATATTTTAATAAATCAAAAGGAAAAATAGATGCTATAAGTGCAATAACAGCGGCTTTGAAGCTAGGATTTAAAGAAAATACTATTATTTATTTTTCTGTAGATTTTGATGTACTCCCTCAAGATATATCAAATAATATAGTACCACATTTTAATTCAATAAACGAAGTTTTTAATTCTGAAATTCAAAACCCTAAGAATTATAGAATTGGTGTATATTCTCCAAGAGATGTATGTACTCAATTATATAACTTGGGATTAAGTTGTAGTAGTTTTGTTGGTGATATGGCATCAGGATATAATGCTAATATTGGTCATCCACTACCTAAAAACTGGGCATTTGATCAAATAAGTACAAAAACAATTGGTTCTGGATTGACTCAAATAGAAATAGATAATAATATTTGTTCACCAAGAGGATTTGGAAGTAATTCTGTTGATATAAATGATGATGAAATAGAAAATAAACTATTAGAAAAGAGAGCAAATTTAATTGCTCAAAAAGTTTTATCTGAACTTAAATTAGATAATAAATTGGGAATAATGTTGACTGAAGCTACTTTTGGAGATGAATTAGTTTTAATTGATCCAACTAATTCATTAACCATAATATATTCTTGTGGTACATATGATGCTCTAGGAGATACTAATGCAATGATGTCATATGATATAAGAAATGGCGTATCATTACCATCACAACAAGATTTTATATTTGATTGGATTGGAGACGAAACTAATTTAAGAATAAATATGATAAATGAAGTAGGACAGTTAACAAGAAATATAGGAGTTGTTGTTTATATAGGAAATTTAAAAATAGGTATATGTAAAAATAGTATGCATGGTATCGGATTAAGAATAGAGGTGTATGAAGATTTAGTTCAGCAAAATATTGGATACACAAGAAATGTTTATGCTAGATTTGATATATATCCAAATGTGGATAATACAACTAAAAGTAGAATTGAAAATTCAATTGAAAATGCATATAATGTGGAAGTACAAAATAATATTGCTTACGTTCTTTCAACAGCATTAGCTTTAGGAATTGTTTTTGGAGCAGCAATTCTTTCTTCTCCTGAAGTTACGACAGTTGGATTAATAGTTATAATTTTAGATAATTTTGATAATTTTGATTTTAATAATTTGAATTGATAGATGTAAAAAGGAAGTATTATAAAATAGGACTGTGTGAAAAAAAGAGAGTTTGAAATTTTCTTTCTATAATAATTTTTTAGAAGGCATAGGTTGCAAGCTTATGCCTTTATTTTCAATATAATATGTATTTAATTGCATGTCAAAAAAAGCTTTTAAAAAGCATTTTTTGACTTAGAGTTAACCTAATCTTTCTCTTGCTAATTCGCCGTAGGATAAGCCATACTCTCGAAGAGATATTGTACATTTTCTTCAAAGCTTGAAAGATATAAAGCTTTGAAGAAAGCTGTATCGCTTGGAAATACACTGCATTGATGGTTTAAACGATGAATAGTGATATTAAGATTTTCTATTGCATTTGTAGCATATATTATTTTCTAACATTAGATGAAAACTTAAATATTGGGCAAATAGTATCCAAATTATCAACCCAATTTTTCATTGAATTATGATATTACTTTTCACATTTTTATTTTACATCCAACATAATTTTATGTACTATTATATATAGATTTTAAATTTTTTGTGTATAGCGTTTTATATTTGTATGATACATGTTTTAATGTATTTTTAACTTGATGAACGATATTCAGTGTTTGGAAAGTTTACGCCTATAGAGTCTTTAATTCCAGCAAGAACATCATCACAAAGTATTAATATATTTTCAACACTTTGTTTGAAGTTATATTTTTTAACAATTCCTTTTTAAGTTCTAAAAAATTAGATGAAATAGTTATTTTCTTTGAGTATTTTATAGTATAATAGTTCACTTTAAGTTCATAATTTTTACAATTAGAACATTTATATATTTTTCTTTACTTTCATATGCAGTTTCAGTTATAAGATTTTTATAGATAATATTTAAATTTTGTTTTATTTTTTTTAAAAATGTATTCATGTTGAAATATCCGTAGTATTATTAAAAGTGGCTTTACTTACAATATATTCTAATTTAATCTATTTTTATAAATTAATAATAATTATTATTGTTATAATAACTTTCTTTTGTATTTAATAATTAATGCATCAAAAATATTTATTATTATTGATATAATTAATCCTAAAAATATATTTAATTTAATTTTTTTTAAGTAAGGTAAATTTGAAAAGGTAATATAAATACCTCCAGATATTGTTAATAACATAATAATACTTCTTATTAACATTATAATTGTCCAGATTTTTATAAATTTATGATGATTATAGTCATTTTTCTTTGAGTTTTGTTTTTTTATAATCAATATAACATCAAATATTAATACAATTATAAAAAAAAGCCATGTTAGAAATAAAAAATAAAGACGTGTACTAATAAATCCACAAATAATCATACCAATAGCAATAATTAAAAATATTCTTTCTATATAGGACATTAAATATTTTTGTTTCATAAAATAATAGCCTCCATTAAATATATTTATTCATTAAAAATACATATTTAATATCTTTATATAATTTTTTTGATCTTTTAATCTATCTAATTTTATTTCAACTAAAGATGATTTACGACTATACAAATATTGCATCGCAACCTCCCCTTTAGGATAAAACATAGATAAATTAAAAATTAGATTTTTACTAGTTACAGTTTCAACTGTTATATAACAATCATCTGCTGTTTTATAAAATCCATCAGAATCATATGTTTTTAAGTCAAAATCTAATTTTTTGAAATCGTTTTCTGTTAAGTTATCATTTTTATTTAAAATATCTGCAATATCCATATATTCATCATATAAACTAAAATGTACTATATCGCAATCTAATTCTTTTAACATATCTTTTAGTTCATTTAAGTCATTTTTTCTAAATAGTATACTGTAGCCTTTTTTATCATATTTAAGAGTAAAAAACTCTTTTGTTTCGCTATATTGATATTTATTATTAAAATAGATTATAGATTCAACTTTATCTTTATCATATTCAACTTTAATTTGTTCTTTATTTTTATAAAATATTTCTTCATAATCAGAGTTTGATTTTTTTGATATTTTATAAGAATCCATGATTTTATTAATATTATATTTAGAATCATCTATTTTGATTTTTTTAGCAATATCAAAATAGATTTGTTGTAATTCAGTAGTTTCCTTTTTTTCTTTATTTAATTGTTGCTCTTCTTTCATTGATGTATTTTCTGTTGTTTTATTTTTTGCTAAATTGTTTTCTGTTGAAGTTGAACACCCGACCACTAGACTTGATGTAATTAATATTAATGATATGATTTTTTTACGAATTTTCATATTCTATTCCCTCCCAAAAGATTTTATATTTTTTATAAAATTGTTTATAAATGATATATTACTTATATTATTACATATGTAGAATTAAAAAACAAGATTACTTTAAATATTATGTTGACTTATTGAGTAGAGTTATCTTTTTGTATTTTTAGTAGAAAATAATTAATATTTAAAGGATTACTATATTGTGGAAAATTAATTATTTCAATTAGCAACATCACAGGGAATTTGGACTGTTTTATCAGTTTTTTAAATTTTTTATATAAAAGGCACAAGAAAAAAGAGAAGAGAACTATCAGAAAATGATTTTTGAATTAACAGAAGAATTGAAAATAATATCTGAAATTAATGATCATGTAAAAAATATT
>QWCV01003057.1_pt1 | contig 12661 bp, 9 predicted proteins | sample 1972621 | NCBI WGS metagenome assembly QWCV01 (sample SAMN09866699, study PRJNA288562) | Human gut metagenome isolate pre2_stool, whole genome shotgun sequencing... | isolation source: gut | host: Homo sapiens | place: USA: California
AGCAACGGGGAGGACAGCCTGTTTCTGGCGGAATGCATCCGGAAAGGGCTGAAGGTTTATAAGGCTCCTGTCACCATAGGGAAAGAGAACGGAAGGCCCTCCACCTGGTTTCATGGATATAATGAGAAGTTTTTTTATGACAGAGGCGTGCTTTACCGTTTCCTGTACGGGAAGGCGGCGTATCTCATGGCTCTGCGTTTCCTGTATAAGCAAAAAGAGGTTATGTGCAGGGATTACTCCTTTGGTGAGGCGTTTGCCCTGATGAGAAAAGGGATTCATATGCGAGAGGTATAAGTTTGAAAGTTCCTTTCAAACGATTCATTCACGCAGTATCGCAGGCAAGCCTGCGATAGGCAGGGGGTATAACAATGATTTTTTACGGGCTTCTGGGCGCGGCTGCCATAGCGCTGGCATGTCTGGTTAATCAGGAGGCTGCCGGCAGGGAGCATGGGGCCGGCGCAGTTACGAGGCGGCAGGCCATGAACGGGGCTGTGTTGTTTACGTTGTTTCTGCTTATGGCCGGCGTCGCCTCCCTGCGCATCGATGTGGGAAACGATTACGGGAATTATGTGACCACCTTCCACGAAATCTATGTGGGCGGCTATGTGGTGACGGAACCGGGGTTCAATCTTTTGGTAAAGCTGCTGTACCTGTTGGCGGGCGGGGAAAAGCAGCCGCAGGCCTCCAAGGTGCCGCCGGCGGCCGTGCCCGCCCCGGCGGAAGCCCAGCTGCAGGCACCCCTGTTTTATATAAAGGATATCCTCACCCCGGCGGCGCGCAGCCTGGCTGTGCGCGCCGGGCAGCATGTGCAGCGGCGGCGCTGGGTAATGCGCGGGCTGTTTGCGCTGTTGGTGCTGTCTGGGGCAAGTGTGCTGTGGCTGGCGGGCCGGGAGAGCGATACAGGCCTGTATGCGCTGGCTGCCGTGGAGGGCCTGCTGGCGGTGCTGTATGGGGCAGAGGTGTTCTTTGGGGCGCTTTCGCGCCGGAATTTACGCGCAGCCGCGCGCAAGGCCGGGGTGCGCAGCGCGCAGTTTGGGGAAGAAACGGTGCTGCTGCAAAGCCCGGGCGAAAGCGCATGCCTTGCCTACACCGGCGTGACGGATGCATGGCAGGGGCCGCAGGGGCTTTGCCTGTTTTGGGGGCAGCGCGCCCTGCCGGTGCCAAAGCAGGCGCTGGAGGCAGAACAGTTCGATGCCCTGGCACAGCATTTGCGCCGCCAGACGCCGCAGGTGCGCTGGAAGCAGGGGCGTGCGGCCCGCCGGCGGCTGCGCGCTGTGTTTTTGGCGCTTGCACTGGCGGCGGCGCTGGGGGCGGCGGCCTATGGGGCGGGGCTGCGCGTCAGCCTTTCCTCTTCGCTTCGGCTGGCTGTGTTCTACAAAAACCCCTCCACAGGCAAAACCGTGCATTTGCGTGGCCTGTATGCACAGCAGTTCCCCTATGCGGTGCAGGGGAACCTGAAGCTGCAATGGCTCACCGGCGATGTGTGCACAGCCACCTATGAAGGGGAAGACGGGCGTACACATCAATATATCGCCACTTTTGGGGACAGGGGAAGCGGCAATTCCTATTACTATGTGGGTTCTGCACTGGTGGGCATATGGGAGCCGGAAGGCCAAAATACGGCGGGCTGGCGGCTGGAGGCCACAGACGGCCCCGGCGGCTTTGTCGCGCTGGAGAACGGCAGTTACCGCTATGAATATGAATACAGCGACTGTGTGCAGGCCGGCACCCTTGCGCTGGCCCTGTGCAAAGACGGCATCCCGGAGTGGACCGTGGCGCTGGGGCCGGATTTTGAATTCCGAAATGGAGATTCCGGCAGCGTTGCGGGCGGCGGCAGCATTGTGGTGTGCCGGGTATCTATGGAAAAGACAGCGCCGCTCACCATGGCCTACATGGGCTACCCCGGCTGAGAAAAGAAAGCGCCCCGTGCGGGCGCTTGCGGCCGGGCGCAGGGCGTGCTATACTGGCACATACATCCGGAAAGGGGGCGGTGCGCCGTGCGCATCCAGATTATTGGCTATTCCGGCAGCGGAAAATCTACGCTGGCACAGCGCCTGGGGGAAATGTATGGCCTGCCGGTGCTGCATTTGGACACAGTGCAGTTTTATGGAAACTGGAACGAGCGCAGCCCGGAAGAGCAGAATGCCCGGGTGCAGAAATTTCTGGAAGAAAATGAGGGCTGGGTGATTGACGGCAACTATGCCCGTGTTTGCCCGCAGCGCTTTTCTATGGCAGACGTGTGCATCTTTTTAGATTTTGCGCGTGTGCCCTGCCTTGCCGCCAACCTGCGCCGCTGGTGGCAATACAGGGGAAAGGCAAGGCCCTCGCTGGGCTGTGAGGAAAAATTTGATGCGGAATTTTTCTGGTGGATTATGCACGAAGGGCGCACCAAAGCCCGGCGTGCCCAGCACGAGGCCCACTTTGCCGCAGCCAAGCAGGGCGTGCGCCTTTGCACGCGCCGCCAGGTGAACAAGTATCTGGCCTCTTTGCCTGCCCCGGAAAGGGCCTGATGGTTTGCCTGCAGAAAAAGTGCTTTGCGCCCATGAAAATGCAAAAGCGCAGCCTGTAATATCAGGCTGCGCTTTTATAATGCTGTTTATTTGGCGTATTCCACCGCGCGGGATTCGCGAATGACGTTTACCTTGATTTGGCCGGGGTAATCCAGCTCTTCCTCAATTTTGCGGGAGATGCTGTGCGCCAAAATGACAAGCTGGTCGTCTGTGATGGCGTCCGGTTTCACCATAATGCGCACCTCGCGGCCCGCCTGAATGGCAAAGCTTGTCTCTACGCCCTCAAAGCTGTTGGCAATTTCCTCCAGGCTTTCCAAACGCTTGATATAGCTTTCAAGGTTTTCCTTGCGCGCGCCGGGGCGTGCGGCAGAAATGGCGTCCGCCGCCATCACAATAAAGGCAAGCGGCGTCTTGGCCTCCACATCGCCGTGGTGCGCCTCAATGGCGTGAATAATGGCCGGGTTCTCTTTATACTTTCTGGCAATGTCCACACCAATGGAAATGTGGCTGCCCTCTATCTCGTGGTCCAGCGCCTTGCCAATGTCATGCAGCAGGCCGGCACGCTTTGCCTGGGTGACGTTCACGTCAAGCTCTGCGGCCAAAATGCCGGAAAGATATGCCACTTCCAGCGAATGGTTCAGCACATTCTGGCCATAGCTGGTGCGGTAGTGCAGGCGGCCCAGCAGCTTTACAATATCGGGGTGCAGGCCGTGCAGGCCCACGTCCATCACTGCTTTTTCGCCCTCGCGCTTCATGGCAAGCTCCAGCTCGCGGCGGCATTTATCAACCGTCTCTTCAATGCGCGCGGGGTGGATGCGCCCATCGCTGATCAGGCGCTCCAGCGTCATGCGGGCAATTTCGCGGCGCACAGGGTCAAAGCTGGAAAGCGTGATGGCCTCGGGCGTGTCATCAATGATAAGGTCTACGCCGGTGGCTGTTTCCAGCGCGCGGATGTTGCGGCCCTCGCGGCCAATGATGCGGCCCTTCATTTCGTCCGAAGGCAGGGCCACCACCGACACGGTGGCCTCGCTGGAATGGTCGGCCGCGCAGCGGGCAATGGCCTGGCTAATCAGCTCGCGCGCCATGGTTTCGGCCTCGTCCTTTGTCTGCGTTTCATACGCGGCAATGTGCATGGCCTTTTCGTGGGCAAGCTGCTCGTCCAGTTTCGACAAAAGCAGCTGCTTGGCATCCTCTGAGGAAAGGCCGGCAATGGTCTCCAGCTTTTCCATCTCGCGCAGGCGAAGCTGTTCCACCTCGTTCAGCTTGGCCTCGGCCAGCTCCTGCCGTTTGCGAAGGTCTTCCTCTTTCTGCTCCATCACAGAAACTTTTTTGTCCAGCGCCTCTTCTTTCTGGTCCAGCCGGCGCTCCTGGCGGGAGAGCTCGTTGCGGCGCTCTTTAATTTCTTTATCGGCCTCCGTCTTCATTTGAAGGGCGGCGTCTTTTGCCTCCACAAGGGCTTCCTTGCGCTTTTGCTGCGCCGTTTTTACAGCGTCATTCACAAGCCTGCGGGCTTCTTCTTCCGCGCTGCCAATTTTTGCCTCGGCTACCTTTTTGCGGTGGCTTTCGCCCAGAAAAAAGCCCACTACGCACCCGGCGGCCAGTATGGCCATGATCCCAATGATCACCAGCCACAACGGCAGTAACAATGGTAACATAAGATGGGGTCCACTCCTATTCAGTTCAAAATTGATGAATAAAAGTAATATGAGGGCAGCCCAAGGCGAGCGAAACAACAGGTTTATTTACAAATGAAGTAAAAGGCAAGCCCGGCTCTTTTCAGCGGGCTGCCTCAATATTACATATAATCACATATTATATTGTATCGTTTGTTCACAAAATTGTCAAGAAATTGTTACCTCTTTGTGACATATACCGTTGACAAACCGCAACGGGCGGGTGTATGCTTACTTGCATAAGACCATCCCGTAAAAACGCAGAAGCGGACATGGGAACTTGCTTTTTGCACATGCAGAGAGGGCCGCCGCCGGGCTGTAAGCGGCCTTGTGCCGGGCATGCTTCCTACCACCGCAGAGTGCGGGGGCGAACCCCCGCCGGGCACGGCCCGTTACAGCCGGCAAGAGTGATATTGCTATTTGTTTTATTTTTGATTTTAAAACAAATAGTAGTATAATTCGGGTGGAACCGTGGGCTTCCTGCTCATCCCGTGCGCATTCGTGCGGGATGGGCATTTTTTGTTTTCAGCCGAAACCGGGCTGAAGAAAGGGGAAACGCATGATACAAGTAACACTGAAGGGCGACAAAAGGCAGTTTGAGGCGGGCATCACAGCCGCCGAAGTGGCCAAAAGCATCGGCGCGGGGCTGTATAAGGCAGCCTGCGCCGCCAAGGTGGACGGCGAGGCATGCGATTTGCGCACGCCGCTGGAAAAGGATTGCACGCTGGAAATTATGACCTTCGATTCGCCCGAGGGCCAGCACGCTTTCTGGCACACGGCCGCGCATGTGATGGCGCAGGCTGTGCAGCACCTGTTCCCGCAGGCCCGGTTCGGCATTGGCCCGGCGCTGGAAAATGGCTGGTATTATGACATCAAGGCAGAGCGCCCGCTTACCACGGGCGATTTTGAGGCCATTGAGGCCGAGATGAAAAAAATCATCAAGGCAGACCTTCCGGTGGAAAAGCGCTTTATCACCGTGGAAGAGGGGCGCGCGCTGTTTGCCGGGCAAAGCTATAAGCTGGAGCTATTAGAGGAATATGCCGAGAAGGGCTGGCAGCTCAGCGTGTACACGCAGGGCGATTTTACAGACCTGTGCGCCGGCCCGCACCTGATGAGCACCGGTGCCCTGAAGGCCGTGAAGCTTTTGAAGGTGGCGGCCGCCTATTGGCGCGGCGACGCCCAGCGCGACAGCCTGGACCGTCTGTACGGCATCGCTTTCCCCAAAGCAAGCCAGCTGGAAGACTACCTGCACATGCTGGAAGAGGCGCAAAAGCGCGACCACCGGCGCCTTGGCAAAGAGCTGGAGCTGTTCACCCTGATGGAAGAAGGCCCCGGGTTCCCGTTCTTCCTGCCGAAGGGCATGATTTTGAAAAACGAGCTGATTGACTACTGGCGCGAAATTCACCGCGCCGCCGGTTATCAGGAAATCAGCACCCCTGTGATGCTCAACCGCGCTTTATGGGAGCGCAGCGGCCACTGGGATCACTACAAAAAGAATATGTATACCACGGTGATTGATGACACAGATTTTGCCATCAAGCCCATGAACTGCCCGGGCGGCATGCTGGTGTATCAGACAAAGCCCCGCTCTTACCGCGATCTGCCCCTGCGCATGGGCGAACTGGGCCTTGTGCACCGGCACGAGCTGTCCGGCGCGCTGCACGGGCTGATGCGCGTGCGCTGCTTCACACAGGACGATGCGCATATCTTCATGACGCCCGAGCAGATCAAGGATGAAATCAAAGGCGTGGTGAAGCTGATTGACCAGGTGTACAGCCTGTTCGGGTTTGAATACCATATCGAGCTGTCCACCATGCCGGAAGACCACCTGGGCGATGAGGCGGCGTGGCAGCAGGCCACGGACGGCCTGCGCGCCGCGCTGGAAGAGCTGGGCCGCGAATATACGGTGAACGAGGGCGACGGCGCCTTCTATGGCCCGAAGCTGGATTTCCACCTTGTAGACGCCATTGGCCGCACCTGGCAGTGCGGCACCATCCAGCTGGATATGCAGCTGCCCGAGCGCTTTGAGCTGGAATATACCGGCGAAGACGGCCTCAAGCACCGCCCGGTGATGATTCACCGCGTGGTGTTCGGCAGCATCGAGCGCTTCATTGGCATTCTCATCGAGCATTTTGCGGGCGCTTTCCCCACCTGGCTGGCGCCCGAGCAGGTGCGCGTGATTCCCATTGCCGAAGCGCACCAGGCCTATGCGCGCGAAGTGGCCCAAACGCTGGAGGCCGCGGGCGTGCGCGTCTCGGCAGATTGCCGCAATGAAAAAATGGGCTACAAAATCCGCGAGGGGCAGCTTCAAAAAGTGCCCTATATGCTGGTGGTGGGCGCAAAAGAGATGGAGGACGGCACAGTGTCTGTGCGCGCCCGCAAAGAGGAAAACGGCGGGGTGAAGCCGCTGGAGGAATTTAAGGCTCAAATTTTGCAAGAAATTAAAACAAAAGCGCGCTGAACACAGCAGGGGCTGTGTGCGCACGGCCCGGCGGGAAACACCCGCCGGGCCTTTTCTATCTGCTGCCCGCGTGGTACAATAGCATCAAGAAACAAGCGGAACACCGGGTTTCAACTTTGTGGCAGCGCGCGCCGGGGTGTCCCTTGGCGGCGATAGCCTTTGTCCCAGTATGTTACCATATAACAAACACAAAAAAAGGGGGCCTTGCCATGCTGAGCCTGGAGGCAGTGCTGCGCCACCCGGCATTGCGCGGCATGCGCTGCGTGGCGGGGCAAAGCGGCCTTGCCCGAAATGTGGCCAACGTGGCCTTTCTGGATTACGAGCCCACACAGGGCAGCTATGACAATTTTTACAAAGACGAGCTGGTGCTGAGCACCATGCTGTTTGCACAGGGGCAGCCCGCCCTGGCCTGGCAGGCGATGGAGGGGCTGATGCGCCGCGGCGTCACCGCCATTGCGGTAAAGACGGTGTTCCTGCACGAGTTTCCGCCGCATGTGTGCGCCATGGCGCAGCAGACAGGCACGGCCCTTTTGCTGTATGACGGCGTGTATCTGGAGGATGTGATTGCCGCCGTAAAGGGCATGCTGGGGCAAAGCGCGGCGTTTGAGAAAAAGGATAAACTGGCTGCCCGCCTTGCGCGCGAACAGCAGCCTGCGCGCTGTGAACGGCTGGCACAGCGCCTGCTTGGCGCCGCGCCGGTTCAGGTGCAGTGCACGGCATGTGCTCTTTCTGGCCATGCCCCGGCCGGGGCCTGGCTGGACGAGGCGGCCCGCTGGGAGGCGGCCAGCGGCGGGGCCGTGTTCCGCCTGGGTGGCATGCTGGTGCTGCTTTGTGCCGCGGGGCGCGCGTATACACCGATGACACGCCCCAGTGCCTTGCCGTAGGGGAAGTGGAAATGGCAGTGAAGCAGGGCTTCCTTGCGCCGCAGGAAATTGCAGGCGAGCTTGGGCAGGTGCTGGCCGGGCAGAAGCCGGGCCGGACAGGGGACGGAGACATCACAGTGTTTGACACCACGGGCATTGCCCTGCAGGACCTTGCCGCCGCGGCCTGTGCGCTGCGCAGGGCCGAGGCGATGGGCGTGGGCACGGTGGTGCAGCTGTGAGCGAAAAGGAGGAATACGATGAAGATTCGGGATTTTGGCGTAGAGATGTGGATGAACGCCTATGAGAATAACTGCACCTATAACCTGGCCGAGACGTGCGTAAAGTCGCTTACAGTGCAAGAGCTTGCCGCGCTTTCCGGCAAGGGCGACAAGGTGTGGGAGGATATCCGCGTCATGCAGCTTACCTATGGCGACATCGAGGGCTCTATGGCACTGCGCGAAGGGCTGTGCGGCCTGTATAAGACGGTGCGGCCCGAAAACACCACCATCACACACGGGGCCATTGGCGCGAACGATCTTGTCATCAACGCCCTGGTAGAGCCGGGCGATACGGTTATCAGCGTGCTTCCCACCTATCAGCAGCTGTATTCCATTCCGGAATCGCTGGGCGCCCGGGTGAAAATTTGCCAGCTTCGGCCGGAAAACGGCTTTTTGCCAGATTTGGCAGAGCTGGAAAGCCTTGTGGACAGCAGCACAAAACTGATCTGCATCAATAACCCCAACAACCCCACCGGCGCGCTGATGGACGAGGCTCTGCTTCGCGGCGTGGCGAAAATAGCCGGGGCCTGCGGTGCCTGGGTGCTGTGTGACGAGGCGTACCGCGGGCTGAACCACGCGCCGTATGGCGAAAACTTTGCCCCCGCCATGGCAGATTTGTATGAAAAGGGCGTCAGTGTGGGCACCTTCTCAAAAACTTTTTCGCTGGCGGGCCTGCGCCTTGGCTGGGTGGCCGCCCCGGAAGAGCTGATTGAGCGCATCAACCGCCGGCGGGATTACAACACCATCAGCTGCGGCAAAATAGACGATTACCTGGCCGCGCTTGCCATTCACAGCCGCGAGGCTCTGTTGCGCCGCAACCTGAAAATTGTGGCGGATAACGCCGCTGTGCTGGACGCGTGGGTGCAAAGCGAGCCGCGCATTTCATATGTGCGGCCCAAAGCGGGCACCACAGCCTTTTTGAAGTATGACGCCCCGGTGGACAGCGTCACCTTCTGCAAACAGCTTTTGGAAAAGACGGGCGTTATGCTGCTGCCCGGCGCGGCTATGGATATGGAGGGCTGGCTGCGCATTGGCTATTGCTTTGCAGAAGATACCACAGCCCTGCGCAAGGGATTGGCCCTTGTGTCGGAATTTTTGCGCACGTTTGATTGAACCACAACAGACGGGCGACCCCGCGCGGCGGGCTGCCCGTGGCCAGGAGGGAGATTATGAAACAGAATGATGCTGCCCTGGACGGGCTTGCCGGAATGATGGCCATGGCGGACGCCGCCCAAAGCGGCGCCGTGCTGGACCTTGCCCTGGGCGACCCGGACCTTGACACCGATGCGCGCGTGGTGCGCGCCGCCATGCAGGACGCGCTGCACGGCTATACGCATTATGGCCCGGCAGCGGGCGATGCACAGCTGGTGGCGGCCATTTGCCAAAGCTGGCAGGAGGACTATGGCCTTGCGCTAGCCCCCGAGCAGGTGATGGTGACGGCGTCCGGCTGCCATGCCATGTGGCTGCTGCTGTCGGCCCTGCTGGCCCCGGGGGAGGAAGTGGTGCTGTTTGCGCCGTATTTTTCCCCATACCCCCAGCAGGTACGCCTGGCGGGCGGCGTGCCGGTAGAGGTGGCCACCCTGCCGCAGCAGGGCTTTGTGCCCCAGGCCGAGGCGCTGGCGGCCGCCTGCGGGCCAAACACCAGGGCCGTTATTCTCAACACGCCCAATAACCCCACCGGCGTGTGCCTTACGGCCGAACAGCTGGCCCCGCTGTGCGAGGTGTGCCGGGAAAAGGGCATTGTGCTGATTGCAGATGACATTTACACCGCCTATTGTTTCGACACCCCGTTTGTGCCCGCTGCCGGCATGCCCGGCATGGCCGGGCATGTGGCCACGGTGCACTCTTTTTCCAAAGATTACTGCATGAGCGGCTGGCGCCTGGGCTATGTGGCCGCGCCCGCGCCGCTTGTGCAAAAAATGCGCGAAATAAACGAAAGCAATGTGTATGTGGCGCCCATGGTGTCCCAGCGGGCGGGGCTGCACGCGCTGGCCCTGCGCCGCGAGATATTTGCCCATGTAAACGAAACCTACCGCGCCCGCGCCGAATATGTGGCCCGGCGGGTGGCGGACATTCCGTTTTTGGCCCAGCAAAAACAACAGGGCGGGCTGTACGCGTTTCTTGACATCCGCAAAACGGGCGACACAAGCGCCGCCTTTGCCCAAAAGCTGCTGGCGCGCCATGGCGCGGCCGTCATACCCGGCACGGCGTTTGGCGCCGCTGGCGAGGGGTTTGTGCGCATGGCGCTGCGCGCGGATATTCCCAAGCTGGAGGCGCTGTTCAACAGCGTTTCGCATGACGAAGAATGGCTTTGCGCCGCCGCGGGCCGCGCCTGACAGCGAAAAACAGAAAACCGCCCCTTCTTTTGGCAAAATGCTGAAGGCAGGGGCGCTTTTTTGTGTAAGACGCCTGTGCCGCCGGGCCCGGGGATGTGATATGATAAAACAAAAGGGGTAAGGTGTTTGCCGCAGCAGAAAGGCCTGCCCCTGTTGCGGGTGGCACCGGGGCATTTCCCGGGGAATGGGGGCTTTTTTATGCGGGGTGTTGGAAAGAAACTGGCGGCCGTTTTGGCGCTGGCGTGCCTGCTGGCGTGCGCGGCCTTCGGCGCGCAAAGCGTGCCGGGCGCCGTGCTGGACGCGCGGCAGAGCACGGTGCGCATTGTGGCCATAAGCGGCGAAAACGCCTTCTACGGCACGGGTTTCACCGTGGCGCGCAACTCGTGCTATGTGGTGACAAATTACCATGTGATAGAGGGCTGCAGCGAATTTGAAATATACCTTTCGCACGACGCGGCCGTGCCGGCCACAGTGAAGGCCACGGCCCCCGGGGCAGACCTGGCTGTGCTGGAAACCGCGGCGCCCCTGAAGGTGCCGGGCCTTGCGCTGCGCACCAGCAGCTTTGACACGGGCCTTGCGGTGTGGGCGCTGGGCTTTCCCGGCGGAGCGGACATACTGACCGGGCAAGAGGCGGCAGGTGTGGATGAAATGACGGTGACAGACGGCATCGTCAGCGCAATCAAGACAAGCCGCGTGGTGGGCACGGCCTCGCAGGACGTGCAGCTTGTGCAGACAAACACAGCCATCAACCAGGGCAATTCCGGCGGCCCCATGTTGGACGAGCACGGAAATGTGGTGGGGGTAAACACCGTGGGCGTGGACGGTGCGCAAAACATCAATGGCGCCGTGCATGTCGTTGAGCTCATCAATGTGCTGGAGGCAAACGGCATTCCGTATAAGACGCAATCCCGCATGGGGGTTGTGCTGGGTGTGGCGGCGCTGGCGCTGTGTGCGGCCGGGGCCGTGCTGGGCGTTTTCATGTGGAAGAAAAAAGGCCGGCCGCGCGGCACAGGGCAGCGGGCCGTGCCGCTTGTACAGTTTGTGCAGGCGGGGCGCAGGCTGGCCCCGGCCGAGGCGGCCGCAGCCGTGGCGGCAGCCCTGCAGGAAAAAGGGACGCAGGCGCACAGCCTTTGCGCGCCGCAGTGCGTGCTGGTGCGCGGCAATGGCATAGAGCTTGTGAAGAAAAACGGGGCCGATTACCGTGCGCCGGGCTACACCGCGCCCGAAATTTACTATGGTGTGCAGGGCGAGGCGGGCAGCGTGTATTTTTACGGCGCGGTGCTGTACGCCCTTACCGAGGGCGCTGTGCCGCCAGATATCCCCGCGCGCATGAACGGCGCGCCGCTTGCCCTTGGCGAGCAGAACCCGCTGCGCTTTTTTGTAGAGAACGCCATGGATATGCAGGCGGGCAGGCGCACACAAAGCCTTGCGCAGTTTGCCGCCGAACTTGCCGGGCTGGCCACGCGCCTTGCGGCAGCCCAAACAGCAGCGCCTGCTGCAGGTGCGCCGCATCCGGCGGCCGCTGCGGAAAGGCGGGAGATACCGCCGTGCGCTGCCGCGGCACAGGCGGCACAGGGGCCGGCGCAGCCTGCGCCGCAGCCGAAGAAACGCCGCCTGCGCAGGCGGGTGGTTGCGGCAGTGGTGGTGCTGGCGGTTTTGGCGGTGCCGGCCGGCTTTGGCATTTACACCTGGCGGCAGGCCGGCGCGCTGGAAACGGCTATTTCCTATGGGCAATATGGCCGGGCACAGGCCGTATACCGCCGTGCACCGTGGCTGAGCATGCTGGATGAACAGCAGGCGGCCTATGTGGACGCACAGGTGCTGATGGAGCAGGGCGAGCTGGAGCAGGCGCGCCAGGCCTTTCTTGTGCTGGAAGGATATCAGGATTCTGAGGAGCTGGCGGAAAATATTCGGTTGTATTTGATTGCGGTGGATCATCCCAAAAGCCTAGGGGCTTTAAAGCAATATGAGTATTTTATAGAGCTGGGAGATTTTTTAGATTCTCACAGCCGAGCGCTTGAATGCCTACCGGGAATTGCTGAAGAGGGCGTGAGCTGGTTTGAAGATTGGCGCTTTGAAAGAGCGAAAGAAGCTTTTACGATCCTTTCACAGTACGAGGGAAATGAAATTGCACAGATGTATTTGGTAGCATGCGAGTTAGGGCAAGAATTTTCCGAACAGTACATAGACAACGATCTGGTTAGATATACCTCTGACCAGATGGCAACTATGCGTGGGCTGGATGATTATATCGACATTTCGCCGCTTATATACTATGATATGAGAGCATATCTCTATGGAGATTGGTATTCCAGCTCTGGGAATTATATGTGGTTTTCTGACGATGTGTTTGGAAGTAGTTTTTATATCCCGTCTGCAACTTATTACTTTTATGAGGACGGAATGGTAAATACAGGTAACGAACAATACTATGCCACATGGGAATATGTCAACTTCGACACTCTGTATGTGACGGTGAATGGCCGCAGCGAATATTATTACCGCACGGTGTAACAATAAAATATTGTGCGGCGGGCCCC
>QWCV01004085.1_pt1 | contig 12606 bp, 10 predicted proteins | sample 1972621 | NCBI WGS metagenome assembly QWCV01 (sample SAMN09866699, study PRJNA288562) | Human gut metagenome isolate pre2_stool, whole genome shotgun sequencing... | isolation source: gut | host: Homo sapiens | place: USA: California
GACTGTTACTAATCGGTCGAGGCTTTAACCAAAGAAGGCTGAAGTGTAAGAGATGTAGAAAGATTCTTGTATGTTGTTTTGAAGGTATATCCTTTACAAATAAGGCCCGGTGGCTCAGCTGGTTAGAGCGCCGCCCTGTCACGGCGGAGGTCGTGGGTTCGATTCCCATCCGGGTCGCTTTATTTTTTGAATATTTGGGATCATAGCTCAGCTGGGAGAGCATCTGCCTTACAAGCAGAGGGTCATAGGTTCGAGTCCTATTGGTCCCACTTTTTAATTTAATAACTATGCCGTTGTGGCTCAATTGGCAGAGCAGCTGATTTGTAATCAGCAGGTTACCGGTTCAAGTCCGGTCAACGGCTTCACACCTGGTCATAATTATGTTATGATTTAGGTGTTTAAAATATATATGGTTGGATTCCCGAGTGGCCAAAGGGGGCAGACTGTAAATCTGTTGGCACCGCCTTCGAAGGTTCGAATCCTTCTCCAACCACTTAATTTTTATCGCGGGATGGAGCAGTCTGGTAGCTCGTCGGGCTCATAACCCGAAGGTCGTTGGTTCAAATCCGGCTCCCGCAATTTTTTATTTTAATAATTAGTATGCCCAGATAGCTCAGTCGGTAGAGCAGAGGACTGAAAATCCTCGTGTCGCTGGTTCGATTCCGGCTCTGGGCATCTTTTTTATTTTATAAAGAAATTCAAAGAGTTAACTTTCAGAAAGAATGAAAAAACCGAAAGTTGACTCTTTTTTTTAATTCCTATTCAATAGGAATTAAGTATGATATAATAAAAATGAAAAAATATGTTTACAAAGGGATAAAAAATGACATCAATTTATAATAAGTTGAAACAACTACAATACAAAGAAGATTATCCTTTTCACATGCCAGGACATAAAAGAAATTTAAAGATCGATCCATTATTAGATGCGATTTCCAAAATTGATATTACAGAGATTACAGGATTTGATGATCTTCACCATCCAGAAGAAATGATTAGAGAATTGATGGATGATTTAAAACAGATTTATGGAACAAAAGAGAGTTATCTACTGGTAAACAGCAGTACTGCGGGGAATTTAGCTGCAATAGCTGCATTGTGTAATATTGGAGATAAGATACTGGTTGCGAGAAACTGTCATAAGTCAGTCTATCACGCGATAGAATTGTTGGGACTTGATCCAATCTATATTTATCCAGAGATTGATGAATATGGAATCTGTAAAGGCATTACGAAGGAACAGATAGAAAATATCATAACAAAAGAAACTTCAATTAAGGCAATGGTCCTTGTTTCACCAACATATGAAGGAAGAGTATCAGATATTGAAGGAATATCAGATGTTCTGCATCGAAATAATATACCATTGATCGTAGATGAAGCTCATGGGGCTCATTTTATTTATCATGAGGCATTTCCAGAGAGTGCAGCAAATAGCGGAGCAGACATTGTGATACAAAGTCTGCACAAGACATTGCCCGCATTTACGCAAACGGGATTACTTCATTTGTGCACAGATTGTGTCACAAGAGAAATGATGCAAAAGAAATTGTCAATATTTCAGAGCAGCAGCCCATCCTATGTGTTGATAGCATCAATTGAACAATGTATCCACATATGTAATGAAAATCGTGGATATTTTCAACAATACTACGAGAAATTGTGGATACTACGTGAAAAACTAGAAGAATTAAAATATATCAAACTGGTACCAACGGATGATATTGGAAAACTTGTGTTTTCGGTAAAAGACACGACAATATCTGGAGAAGAACTATTTGAGATTTTAAGAGACAACTATCATTTAGAGATGGAAATGTCAGAACTTTATTATGTGATCGCAATGACAAGTGTGTGCGATACACAAGAAGGGTACGATAGATTGTATCAGGCATTAAAAGAGATCGACAGTGAGATCACAAAAAAGAATACAGAGTATTTATTTTTGGAAAATGATTTTCATCAAAATAAAAAGATGTTAAAACCAGAAGAAGCTGCAACAAAAGATCGAATACAGATTGATTATGATGATGCAAAAGATGAGATTGCAGCGGAATTTATTTTTTTGTATCCACCAGGAATTCCACTTGTTGTGCCTGGAGAAGTGATCGATAAGTATGTGATCGATAAGATCAGACAGTATGAGCAATATAATATGAAAGTGATAGGACTGGATGATCATAAAATATATATAATAAATAGATGAGAGGATATAAATATGGGATTATTTTTGACCGTTGAAGGACCAGATGGAGCTGGAAAAACAACACAAATAGAATTACTAAGAGACTACTTATCTGACAAAGGTTATGATATAATAGTATGTAGAGAACCTGGCGGAACACCGATCAGTGAGGCTGTAAGAAATGTGATCCTTAACAAAGAATTTACTGAGATGGGACATATGACGGAATTACTGCTTTACGCAGCTGCCAGAGCTCAATTGATCGAAGAAGTCATTCGTCCGGCATTAGAAGATGGAAAGATCGTAATCTGTGATCGATTTGTGGAATCATCTGCAGTCTATCAGGGAATTGCCAGAGGAATGGGAATTGATCTTGTTTACAAAGTAAATCAATTTGCAATCGGAGATACGATGCCAGATCTGACGATTATGATCGATCTGGATGCAGAAGCTGGTATTTCAAGAAAGAAAAAACAGGCAGAGCTGGACCGAATGGAAAGCGAGACAATTGATTTTCATAAGAAGGTTGTTGAAGGATACAGACAACTTGCGAGCCTGCATCCAGATAGAATCTATACTGTTGACGGAAGTCTGACGATCGAAGAGATTCATCAGAAGATTGTTTCACAGGTCAACAAAAAATTTCATGGTAAAGGGTGATGTAGTATGAAGAGTTTTGATGCAATTATAGGACATAAAAAAATAATTTCTCATTTTGAATTTATATTACTCATGAAAAGTATGAAATCAGAGTTGATGATATTCGAAAAGGGATCAATGAGACGATCGATATTAAACCGTATAGCGGAGATTATAAGATTTATATCATTGATGATGCGGATAGAATGAATGCAGGAGCGCAGAATGCCTTATTAAAGACATTAGAAGAACCACCTGCATATGCAGTGATTCTTCTATTAACAAACAATAAGGATAGATTGTTAGATACGATTCTCTCAAGATGTGTGTCCATGACATTAGGAAGTGTCAGAGAAAGCGAAATTGAAGATTATCTAAAAGCCAATACAGGGGCAAGTCATGCAGATATCGCATTTGCAGCAGCATTTTCACTTGGGAATATTGGACGTGCATTGCATGTACTGGATACAGAAGAATTTAAAGATATGCTGAATGATACAATGAACGTGATCACTCATATGAAGAGTATGGAGATTTATGAAGTTGTATCGTATGCGAAGAGTCTGACAAAATATAAGAATGAGATTTATGATTTCCTTGATATCATTATGGTATGGTATCGAGATATGCTGATTCTTAAGACAACAGGATCTTTAAATCAACTTGTATTTAAAGATAAATACCGTCAGCTAAAAGATCAGGAGATTTATATTTCATTTGAGGGAATCAGTCATATTCTTGATGAGGTAGAAAAGGCTAGAAGGCGACTGATCGCGAATGTTAATTTTGAAGTGGCAATCGAAATGCTGCTTGTGACGATAAAGGAGAATGGTAAAGTATGGTAGAAGTAATTGGAGTGCGATTTCGTACTGCAGGAAAGATATATTTCTTTAATCCAAAGGAATTTCAGGTAAAGTCAGGAGACCACGTGATCGTGGAAACTGCCAGAGGAATTGAATTTGGATCAGTCGTTTCTGAGAGAAGACAGGTAAAGGAAAAATGCATCGGAGATGAATTAAAACCTGTTTTAAGAATCGCAACCAAAGAAGATGAAGAAAGGGCAGCGAAGAATAGAGAGAAAGAAAAAGAAGCATATAAGATCTGCCTTGATAAGATCAAGGAGCATGAGCTTGATATGAAGCTTGTATCAACAGAATATACATTTGATAATAATAAAGTATTATTTTACTTTACGGCAGATGGACGAGTTGATTTTCGTGAACTTGTAAAGGATCTGGCAGCAGTGTTCAGGACAAGAATTGAATTACGACAGATCGGCGTCAGAGATGAAGCCAAGATGCTTGGTGGTATGGGAATCTGTGGAAGAAAATTATGCTGTAATACATTTTTATCTGAGTTTGCACCTGTTTCTATCAAGATGGCCAAAGAGCAGAATCTGTCACTGAATCCGACAAAGATTTCAGGAGTCTGCGGAAGATTGATGTGCTGTCTTAAGAATGAACAGGAAACATATGAGTATTTAAACAGTAAGCTTCCAAATGTTGGTGAGAAATTAAAGACAAAAGATGGCGTAGTTGGAGAAGTTCAGAGAGTAGATGTACTTCGACAGAAGGTAAAACTGATCGTGGAAGATGAGAATGGAGATAAAGAAATCCAGGAATATAAGATTGATGATCTTCTGATGAGAAAGAAAAAGCCACAAGGATGTCAGGGGTGCAGCAAAGGATGCAATAATAAGAATCAAGGATGTAATAAAGGACATGGAAAGAGAAAGAATTGATGATCTTGGGATCAATGGTTATCAGATCATCCAGAAAGAACAGGGATTTTGTTTTGGAATGGATGCGGTTCTTTTATCAGATTTTGCACAAGTTAAGAATGGTGGGAGAGTTCTAGACCTCGGTACGGGGACTGGAATCCTCCCAATTTTGATGGAGGCAAAGACGAAGGCTGTTCATCTTACAGGGCTTGAAATACAGCCAGAGATGGCGGAGATGGCGGCAAGAAGTGTCAAATTAAATCATTTAGAAGATAAGATAGAGATCGTAGAGGGTGATATCAAAGAGGCTTCTGCGATTTTTTCGCATGATAGTTTTGACACGATCACATCAAATCCACCATATATGATCGGACAGCATGGACTTAAGAATCCGTCGGAGACGAAAGCAATCGCAAGACATGAGATACTTTGTACATTTGCGGATATCACGGCAGCAGCTAAAAAGCTTTTAAAGAATAAAGGAAAGCTGTTTCTGGTACACAGAACATTCAGATTGTCAGAGATTTTATGCCAGCTGTCTAAGGATGGATTAGAGCCAAAAAGAATCCGTTTTGTGCATCCATACATTGATAAAGAACCGAATATATTTTTATTAGAAGCAGTAAAAGGCGGAAAGTCAAGAATGACAGTTGAGCCTCCATTGATCGTTTATCAAAAAGAAGGAAAATACACAGAAGAAATTTATAAGATTTATGGAATGAATCCGGAGGAATAAGCATGAGTGGAACATTATATTTGTGTGCGACACCGATTGGTAATCTGGAAGACATTACTTTTCGTGTGATAAACACATTAAAAGAAGTTGATCTGATCGCAGCGGAAGACACAAGGCACAGTATCAAATTATTAAATCATTTTGAAATTAAGACAAAGATGACAAGTTATCATGAGTATAATCGTGTGGAGAAAGCAAAAGTTCTTGTAAAGCAGTTGCAGGAAGGAAAAGATATCGCACTCATTACAGATGCTGGGACACCGGGAATTTCAGATCCAGGAGAAGAATTGGTAAGACAGTGCCATGAAGCAGGAATCACAGTTACTGCATTACCGGGAGCATGTGCGTTGATCAATGCACTGATCATCTCTGGGCAGCCAACAAGAAGATTTTGTTTTGAAGCATTTCTTCCATCAGATAAAAAAGAAAGAAAACAGATTCTTGATTCTCTGGAAAATGAGACAAGATCTATTATCATTTATGAAGCACCACATCGTTTAGTAAGGACTTTGGAAGAACTACATGAAGTGCTCGGAGACAGATCCATGACATTATGCAGAGAACTTACAAAGAAGCATGAGAGCGTTTTTAAATCAACACTTGGGGAAATCCTTGCCTATCATAGAGAAAATCCGCCAAAAGGCGAATGTGTGATGATCATAGAAGGAAAATCATTTCAAGAATTAAAAGAAGAGAGTCAGGAAGAATTTCTAAAGATTCCATTGTCAGAGCATATGAACCGTTATATGGATCAGGGATATTCAAAGAAAGAAGCGATGAAAATGGTAGCCAAAGATCGAGGTGTTGGTAAGAGAGAGATTTATCAGCAGTTGTTGGAAGAGGAATAAAAATATATCAACAAAAAAGGTATGGGAAAATAATATCAATTCCCATACCTTTTGTTTGTCTTTATTGAAATGATTCAAAAAATTACGCTTCAGTAATTTCGAATCCAGCAAGTTTAGCTAATTCAATGATAGATTTTCTTGAGACTTTCTTTCCTTTGTAGTCAATCAGATCATCCATATCTTCTCCAGTAAAAATATCTGCAGGATTATATTTCTTTAAAATAATCTTATCGTCATCTACAAATATTTCAAGAGGATCGCGTTCGTTCACATCAAAGTTACGACGTAATTCGATCGGTAAAGTAATTCTTCCAAGTTCGTCAAGCCTTCTTACAATGCCTGTACTTTTCATGTGTAAACCTCCTTAATGTCTTACAATCATTTTATATCTTAAACCATAGCATACCAAAATCTGGTTGTCAATTCATTTGTTTACTTATAAACTAGAGAATAAATAAGTATAATTAACAGATTTCAGCACCTGCTGGCATATCTTTATCTGGTGTTACAAGAGCTAATTCACCCTTATCATTTTCAGCACAAAGTAACATTCCTTCAGAGAGAACTCCTGCTAATTTGGCTGGTTTTAAGTTCACAAGTACCATAACTTTCTTACCGACCATATCTTCTGGTTTATAATAAGCTTTGATACCAGAAACAATCTGTTTTACCTGGCTTCCAATCTTAACCTGAGAGCAAAGAAGTTTCTTGGATTTCTTCACTTCTTCACAGGCAATGATCTCACCAACCTGGAACTGCATCTTAGTGAAATCATCAAAAGTGATCTCATCTTTTGGTTCAATGTCGATGACAGTATCTTCTTCTACAGCAGCGTTTGCAGCTTTGACAGAAGCAGCCTGTTTCTCCATTAAGACTTTGGCTTTTTCCATAACTTCTTTCTCATCTAATCTTGCAAATAAGATCTGAGGTTTTTCAGTTACTTTTGTACCACTCTTGTAGTTTCCGAATGTTGCAAGGTTATCAAATTCAACCATAGATGTATTTAACTGAGCAAAGATCTTCTCAGATGTCTCAGGCATATATGGTGATAATAAAGATGCACCAATTGTGATTCCTTCAACAAGGTTGTATAAAACAGTAGCCAGACGGTCTTTTGAAGCTTCGTCTTTTGCTAATACCCAAGGCATAGTCTCATCAATATAACGGTTGCAGCGACGGAATAAGTTAAAGATCTCAGTCATTGAATCTGCAACACGAAGGTCAGCCATCTTCTCAGCAACTTTATCTCTTGTACCTGTCACAACGGCTTTCAGATCATCATCATAATCTCCTACAACACCCTTGTCTTCTACGATTCCTCCAAAATATTTGTTGGACATAGAAATCGTACGGTTTACAAGGTTACCAAGAATATTTGCAAGGTCAGAGTTCATACGCTCGATCATCAATTCCCATGAGATCACACCATCACGTTCGAAAGGCATTTCATGAAGAACGAAATAACGCACTGCGTCAACTCCGAAGAAGTCAACCAGATCATCTGCGTATAAAACGTTACCTTTGGATTTACTCATCTTACCATCGCCCTGAAGCAGCCAAGGATGTCCAAATACCTGTTTAGGAAGTGGAAGATCTAGTGCCATCAGGATGATTGGCCAGTAAATTGTATGAAAACGGATGATATCTTTACCGATCAGGTGAAGATCTGCAGGCCAGAACTTGTTAAACTTGTCTGAACTGTTTCCATCACAGTCATAACCGATACCTGTGATATAGTTTGTTAATGCATCTAACCATACATAAACGATGTGTCCTTCATCAAAGTCAACTGGGATTCCCCATGAAAATGATGTTCTTGAAACACACAGATCCTGAAGTCCAGGAAGAAGGAAGTTGTTCATCATCTCATTCTTACGGGATTCTGGCTGAATAAATTCAGGATGTGTATTGATGTGTTCAATCAGACGGTCTGCATATTTGCTTAATTTTAAGAAATAAGCTTCTTCTTTTGCAGGTTGTACTGGACGTCCGCAGTCAGGACATTTACCATCTACTAACTGGCTCTCTGTGAAGAAAGATTCACAAGGTGTACAGTATAAACCTTCGTATTCACCTTTGTAGATATCTCCCTGTTCATATAATTTCTTAAAAATCTTCTGAACCTGTTTCTCGTGATCTTCATCAGTTGTTCTGATAAAACGGTCATAAGAAGTGTTCATAAGATCCCAGATTCTCTTGATTTCTCCGGCAACATCATCAACGAATTCTTTTGGTGTTACCCCTTTTTCTTCTGCTTTTAATTCTACTTTCTGGCCATGTTCGTCAGTTCCTGTCTGGAAAAATACGTCATAGCCTTCCATTCTTTTATATCGTGCAATACTGTCTGCCAGGATGATCTCATATGTGTTACCAATATGAGGTTTTCCGGAAGTATAAGTAATCGCAGTCGTAATATAATATGGTTTCTTACTCATAATGATCCTCCGATTTTCTGTTTCTATCCTTATAATTATAGTACATCTTGTGCGGATAGTCTATTTTTTTTCTTTAAAAAATAAGATATTAACAAGTGTTTATTTGGAGGTAGAAATGGAATTTGCAGGGAGATTGAAAAAGATCAGAATAAAGTTGATCATGATTGGAATTTGTCTGATATTTCTAGGAGGATATAGTCTGATCCAAGAATGGAAAGATCAAAAAAAGAATACAACAAAAAAAGTATTTGATCAGTATACGGATGCGTTTTTTAAAGAAAATATATCAACAAATGAGATCACGATGCATTTCTTTTTAGAAAATCCAGAAAAATATAGATTAGAACAACCAAAAAATCTTTATCCATCCATGAATCAGGGAAGTGTCTTGAATGAAAAAATTAAAATTTCAAAAGAAATTGAGAAGTTAAAAAAATTTAAGCAAAAGGAATTGACGAAAAAACAGCAAAATACATATATGGTTTTGATGGATTATTTAAGAAGACAGAAAAATCTTTCGATGTATCCGTATTATGAAAGAATCCTTGGGAAAACATCTGGGCAGCAGGCACAGATTCTTCTGACATTAAGTGAATATCGTCTGAAAAATGAGAAAGATATCAAAAGCTATTTTCAATTATTGAAGGGACTGGATGGATATTTTGATTCACTGATCGAATACAGCAAGGAACAGGTAAAGAGAAATTTATTCCTATCTGATCAGTCTTTAAAAGAAGTATTGCAGCAGATTCAGAATGTCATAAAGCAAAAAGAAAACAATATGTTGGTTGCAACATTTAATTTAAGAATTGCAGATATTAAAGGAATTAATGCAGCTCAGAAAAAGAAATACTGCAGAGAAAATAAGAAATTGATCGGTACAAAGGTGCTGCCTGCTTATGAAAAATTATATTCCCATTTGCAGGCATTAAATGGAAATGGGAAAAATGAAAATGGTCTGTATTATTATAAAAATGGAAAAGAATATTATAAAGTATTGGTTGCACAGAAAACAGGATCAGATAAAACGATAGAAGAAATGATCGAAATCAGTGATCGATCCATTGAAAAATGCCTTCGAAAACTTATAAAATTGCAAAAAAAATATCCAAATATCATAAATGAATATAGAAATCATAAAAAAAATATAAAAATTGTGCAAAATCCACAAAATATACTTAACAAACTAAGGCAAAAGATGGTAAAATATTATCCAAAGGCACCAAAAGTTAGCTGTAAAATAAAATATGTGCACAAAACCATGGAAGAATATACCAGTCCTGCGTTCTATATGGTACCAGAGATTGATTCTTACAAGGAGAATGTAATTTACATTAATAAGGCACAGACTGCAGAGTTATATCCAACTTTGGCACATGAAGGATACCCAGGACATTTATACCAGAATGTATATTATGCGGCAAGGAACGATGATCCAGTGCGCTATCTGCTTGATTATCCTGGATATTCAGAAGGATATGCAACGTATGTAGAAGTTTTTAGTTACAGTATGATGGATGCTGAAGGATATGGCGATATTTATCAACAGATGAATATGGAGATGTACGAGTACAATCTGGCACTTTGTTCAAGAGTTGATCTTGGAGTTCATTATGAAGGATGGAAGAAGAAAGATGTCAGGGCGTATTTAAGATCATTTGGAATGGATGATTCTCAGGCAGATGAATTATTTCAGATGATTATCGAGAATCCTGCAAATTATTTATCTTATTATATCGGTTATCAGGAGTTTCATGAGCTTTTGACTGATTATAAGAAAATGGCAGGGAATAAATACAGCTTAAAAGCGTACCACACAGAGATTTTAGATGCAGGCCCATGTAGTTTTGACATTTTGAGAAGACGCATCGAAAGCAACCTATGAATGGAGGAGTAACTTATGTCAACAAAAGCTTATTACACACATGAAGAAATCGGAAAAGGAAAGCCTGGATTTTCAAAAACAAGATCCATTATTGAAGCAGCATTCTATGGAAATAACGTTGTAGAAGTAAAAGATTTAAAACAGGCTTATGAATTAGCAAAGAATTCGCCTGGAACGATCGTTACAGATATGCCAGTATATAAACCAGAAGCGATTGGTTTAGATGAGGGGTCCAAAGTTCTATTATTTAATGATGGATCAGTGACTGGACGCTGTGCAGCCGCAAGAAGAATTTCCAGTGAACCTGGTGTCGATACAAATGATCTGGATTTAAAATTAATGGATGCGATCTATGATACAAGATGGACAACAATGTACCATGCACAGGTATATATCGGATTAGATCCTGAATTTATGGTAAAAGCACATCTTTTAATTCCAGAAGGTGAAGAAAATATTTTATATTCCTGGATGTTAAATTTCCAGTATATGAATCCTGAATACAATGAAATGTATAAGAATTCACAGCCAGTTGCAGATGAGACAGATATCTATATTTTCTCAGATCCACAGTGGACACATGAAGAACATCCATTAGGATTAACATATTTTAATACAGACACAAACTGTGCTGCACTTCTTGGTATGAAATACTTTGGGGAACATAAGAAAGGTACATTAACAATTGCATGGGCGATCGCAAATCGTAACGGATATGCTTCCTGCCATGGTGGACAGAAAGAATTCAGATTAGATAATGGAGAGAAATTCGTAGCATCTTTCTTCGGATTATCAGGATCAGGAAAATCCACATTAACACATGCAACACATAATAATAAATACGAAGAGATTCAGGTTCTGCATGATGATGCATTTATCATCAATACAGAAACAGGTGCATCTATTGCAATGGAACCAACATATTTTGATAAAACAGCGGACTATCCAACAGGATGCCCAGATAATAAATACTTATTAACAGCACAGAATTGCTCTGCAACGAGAGATAGCGAAGGAAAAGTCGTTCTTGTCACAGAAGATATCCGTAACGGAAATGGTCGTGCAATCAAGTCCAAATTATGGTCACCAAACCGTGTAGATAAGATCAATGACCCAGTAAATGCAATCTTCTGGATCATGAAAGACCCAACAATCCCACCAATTGTTAAGATCAAAGGAGCTTCTTTAGCATCTGTTATGGGAGCAACACTTGCAACAAAACGAAGCAGTGCGGAACGTCTGGCACCTGGAGTAGATCCAAACCGTCTGGTTGTGGAACCATATGCAAACCCATTTAGAACATACCCTCTTGTAAATGACTACAAGAAGTTTAGAAAACTTGTAAAAGAAAGAAATGTAGACTGCTATATCATTAATACAGGAGACTTCATGGGTAAAGATATCAAACCTGCAACAACAATTTCCGCAATTGAGCAGGTTGTAGAAGGAACTGGAGAATTCAAACAGTGGGGACCATTTACAGATATCGAAGTGCTTGAGATGGAAGGATATGTTTCAGATTTCAATGATATGAATTATGTGGAAACATTAAAAGCAAGAATGACAGACAGACTAAACTTTGTCTTCGAAAAAGACGTAGAAGATGGTGGATACAATGCACTTCCTACACAGGCAAAAGAAGCTTTAGCAAAAGTTATTGGAGAAGCACACAATTTAGAAGTGGAAAATTCCAATAATTAAAGGTATAATACTCTTAAATCGTTGTTTAGGAGGTGAATTGATTGGATAAAGATCGTTTAAATAATATGGTGGTAGACTTATTCCACGGAATTTCATATGAAGAAGAGAAAGCCGTGATCACAGATGAGTTTAAGGATATTTCGAACAAAGATCTGCATATTATTGATGCGATCGGAATCAAGAAACCGAAGAATATGTCAACGATTGCAGGAGATTTAAACATTACGGTTGGTACACTTACAACCGCTATCAATAACCTCTTGAAGAAAGGATATGTAAATCGCAAACGCGGAGAGAAAGATCGCAGAGTTGTTTATATATCTCTTTCTGAGAAGGGGAGGAAAGCATACAGTCATCACAGAGAATTTCATAAACGTATGATCCAGGGATTGCTTGATACGCTTAATGAGCAGGAACAGGATCTGTTGGTGAAGGTTATGCAGTATTTTCATGATTA
>QWCV01006554.1_pt1 | contig 12601 bp, 8 predicted proteins | sample 1972621 | NCBI WGS metagenome assembly QWCV01 (sample SAMN09866699, study PRJNA288562) | Human gut metagenome isolate pre2_stool, whole genome shotgun sequencing... | isolation source: gut | host: Homo sapiens | place: USA: California
CCGGGATTGACCGTCTCGGCGCCGTTCGCGAGCTGCTTGTTGAGCGCGCGCAGCGTGGCGCCGTTCTGACCCTTGGTCTCGTTGTTGCCGCCGTTGTAGCTGGTCGAGGATCCGGGGCCGCCGGTCCACAGCGTCTCCTCGTTGAAGGTGACGCGTTCACGGCTGACCTCGCCCCAGACGGTGCCGCCGATCTTGCCGTTGCCGAACGGCAAGGTGGTCTGCTGCCAACGGTTGTTGTCGGGGTTGCCGTAATTGCCGCCGGCGGTGGCGGTGGCGTCAGTCTGCGACGCGGGCTGCTTGTACCACAGCCAGTCGTCTTTGCTGGTGTCGCCGTCTCCGCCGTCCTCAACACTGGCGATGACATAGGCGTTGAACGAAGCGGCGATTTCGGGGTCCTTGTTGTACTTCACGGTAATAGGGTATACGCCGATGCTGGCACTATCGAAAGCGCTGGTGTCGATGGTGTAGTTATCCTCACCGTTGCCTTCGGTCAGCGTCTTGACCGTGCCGTCGGCCGTGCTGGTGGCCTTGACCACGAGTCCGGCCTTGTCGAACGCCTCGCCCTTCTGGTACTTGACCTTGGTCGGGCCTTCGATGCTCAGCGTGTATGCCTTCGGCTTCTTGGTGACGGACAAGGTCGGCTGCATGGCCTCGGTGGCGCCGGTCAGCGAGGTGACTTCCTTGCTGCCGAAACGCATGTCGGACTTGTTGAGCTCGCCCAGGGCCAGCGTGATCTTCTTCTCGGTGGCGCCGGCGCTGAACTTGGCGAACTCTGCCTTGATGATGTCGGTCACGTCGAGCAGAACCTTCTTGGCGTTGCCCGATTCGACGGTCATGCCATCGGAATACTTCTTAGATCCATAAGCGAACGCATGGGACGTCGCGGTCTTCGTGGTATCGGTCACCTCGAAGTCCGGGCGGTTCGCCCACGTGGCATTGTTGGTGTCGCAGGGAGCGGTGCCGGTGCACCGCGACGTGTCAACAGCGACCACCTTGACCTTATCGGTGGCCGTGGCGGTCTTGTCTGCACCGGCGTAGCCCAGATACGTCAAGGTGAGGATGGAGTGCTCGGGCGCCGCGGTGTAATCGGACAGGTCGAACGTCATCAGACCCATCTTGGCGTCTGTGACATCGTGGACGTCGGTGGACTTGAACTTCTCACCGAAGTCGCCGTAATCGCCTTCCGGCTGCAGCGCGCCGACATAGGCCGCAGTGTTCTTCTTCTCGTTCTTCTCGCTGGCCCATGCCTGCAACGTGGTGTCGGCGGAGGGCTTGAGATCGTCCTTGGTGGACACGGAAACGGTCAGCTTCGGAGCCATGTCTGCGGTCGCGCCGTTCAGGGACGTCGTGCCTTCGGAACTGGCGAAACGAACCTCGGTCTTCTTGGTCTCGCCCACGGCCAGGGTGATGACCTTCTTGCCTTCGGCGAACTGCTGGCGCACGATTTCGGTCACATCTACGGTGACCTTCTTGGTATTGGCGGGAACCACGGTGATGGCGTCGCCCGCGTAAACCGTCGTACCGTACTCGAACGGCTTGGACTCGGCGACGAATGAGGAGTCGTTGATGCTGAACTTCGGCTTGGTCGCGCCGGTCGCGACATTCGCGCCGCAGTCTGTGGCGTTATTGGTGCACACGGTGGTGTCGACGGGGGTCACCTTGATGGTGTCGGTGTCGGTGGCCGTCGGGTTGCCGCGGTAGCCGAGGTACGTCATCTCGAACGTTGCGGAATCGGGGGCATGGTCGTAGGCACTCAGGTCGAACGTCAGCAGGCCGGTCTTCAGATCGGTGGTGTCCGCGGCATCCGCGGACTCGAACTTCTCGCCGAACACGCCTTGCGAGGGCCCTTGCAGTGCGCCGATGTACGGCTTGGATGCCATTGAGGAATTCTTCTCGCTCGTCCACGTCTGCAACGTGGTATCGGCGGAGGGAGTGATGGTGGCTGTGGTGGAGGACGAGGCGTCGGACGCTGCCGCTCTCGTCGTGCCGACCGCGACGGCCGACGCAGGTAGTCCGGCCAGCAGCATGCCGACCGTCGCGCAGGACGCCACCAGTGGCATCAGACGCGATGACATCGCTCTATGTTTCATATTTGGTTCTTTCTCCTATAGTGCAGCCAGCAGCTTTGCCGGTTTATGTTAAAATATACATTGTTTACTAAAAGAATCAAGTCCGTCGGAGACTTGTGTCTTCAATTGGAATCACAGCTCTCAGAGAGCCCCTGGATACCGCCGTTCCCAGAATTACGTAACATTCTTGGCATTATTATCACAGGGTGCAGGGCCGCCGGGAAGAACGATCTCCAGCATCGCTACGCTCGGCAGCTCCTGACAGCGGGAGCACACCATCCGCGCCATCGGCCGGCCAAGTCGTCAGCGCAGCCGGTCGCGTACCACACCAGCGCAAAATCACATCAAAATCGCATTGTGTGGCCAGCCAGTCTGCCTCACAATGAAATGTGAACCCTCACATCACGTGGTGTGGCACAACATGCACCGCAAAACCGCCATTTTTCAACGGCCCGAAACGACTCCTCCGATGCCCGCGTACCACACCAGCCCAAAAACCATCGAAAAACGCATTGTGTGGCAAACCGAGAGGGCGATACGCGCCGGACGCCCCTCTGCTCTCGTCACAATCATGTTCTATGGAAGCACACCGGCCATCTGCCGCACCAGCGCATCCGCTCTCAACAATCCTTCTCCCGTTTGCGTCGCTATGTGCGCGCCGGAACGACGACCGTGCGCACATAGGGACGCAAACCACAGTCCCCGAACCCGTCGCGCACCATATATAGGAAATTCTCCGCCCATCACTCGCCTACATAGCAAACAGCCCGGCGAGCCCACGCACGGCGCACTGCCATGCGTAAGTTCACCGGGCTGTCAGCCTCATCAATCCAGCGAGCGCAACGGGCGCCCCATCAATCGGTGAGTGTGAATTGGCTGTTGTAGAGGTCGGCGTAAAACCCTCCCGCCGCGAGCAGTTCCTCGTGGGTACCGCGCTCGATCACGTCGCCGTGGTTCATGACGAGAATCATGTCGGCGTCGCGGATGGTGGAGAGGCGGTGCGCGATGACGAAGCTCGTGCGCCCCACGGTCAACGCATCCATGGCCTTTTGGATGAGTTCTTCGGTGCGGGTGTCGACGGAGGAGGTGGCTTCGTCAAGGATGAGGATCGGAGCGTCCTGCACCATGGCGCGGGCGATGGTGAGCAGCTGGCGCTGTCCTTGGGAGAGCGAAGTGTTGTCGTCAAGCACGGTGTCGTAGCCCTGCGGCAGAGAGCGCACGAAGTGGTCGAGTCCGACGGCCTTGCATGCGGAGACGATCTGCTCGTCGGTGACGCCGGGCTTGGAGTAGGCGATGTTTTCGCGCACGGTGCCACGGAACACCCATGTATCCTGCAGGACCATGGAGAACTGGTCGTGTACGTTCCAGCGCGGCACGGAAGTGGTGTCGATGCCGTCGATGGAGATGGAGCCGCCGGAGATCTCGTAGAAGCGCATCAGCAGGTTGACCATGGTGGTTTTGCCGGCGCCGGTCGGACCGACGATGGCGACTTTCTGGCCGGCGGAGACGCTTGCCGAGAAGTCGTGGATGATCGGCTTGTCGGGCTCATAGCCGAATCGCACGTGACTGAATTCGACGTCGCCGCGCACGGTCCGGGGGTTGCCGGCCGCATCGTAGCCGAGCAGCTGCGAACGCTGCGAAGCCGTCATACCGGCGGTGGCATTCGCGCGAGTGCCGCGATGCGCCAGCTTGCCGCTGTCCGTCCGTGCCGTGCTCGCAGCGGCATCAGCCACGCCGAGTTCGGCCTTGGTCGGTTCCGCATCCATCTCCGGCTCTTCGAGGAAGCCGAACACGCGCTCGGCGGCGGCCGCGCATCGCTGCAGGTTCTGGAACGCCTGCGCGAACTGGCTCAACGGCTGGGTGAACAGGCGGATGTACATCATGAACGCGACGATCACGCCGAATTCGATCTTCCCGTCCATGGCGAGCGCCGCACCGACCACGCACACGATCACGTAGCCGAAGTTGCCGACGAAGTTCATCAGCGGCATCATCAGGCCTGACAGGAACTGCGATTTCCAGCCGGATTCGTACAGGTCGGCGTTGTACTTCTCGAAGCGGCGGATTGAGTCGGCCTCGCCGTTGTACGCCTTGACGATGAGGTGACCGGCGTACATCTCCTCGATGTGGCCGTTGACGTCGCCGAGCGCCATCTGCTGGCGGGCGAAGTATTTCTGCGAGGATTTCATGATGACCATCATGATGATGAGTCCCAGTATGCTCGCGCCGATCGCGCACAGGGTCATGATGACGTTGTTGTAGAACATCATGACGAGCGCGCCAACGAACAGCGTTGCCGAGGTGATGAGCGAGCCGAGGGACTGGCCGAGCGTCTGGCCGATGGCGTCGACGTCGTTGGTGATGCGGGAGAGTACGTCGCCGTAGCTGACCTTGTCGAAGTATTTGAGCGGCAGCTTGTTGATTTTGACCGAGATCGATTCGCGCAGGCGCTGGGCGGTGCGCTGGGTGACGTTCGCCATCATCCAGCTTTGCACGTAGCTGAGCACCGCGTAGCCGACGTACAGTGCGACGAGCAGCCAGGCGATGCGGCCGACGGCGTTGAAATCGACCGAGTTCATCACCGGCTTGCCGTTCACGATGGCCGGCAGTCCCTTGACGATCTCGTTGGTCATGTCCTTGAGCTTGTCCGGTCCGATGATCTGGCATATCGTGCCGGCCGCGCCCAGCACGAGCGCAATGATGATGACGGGCAGGTAGTTGCGGCAGTAGTGGACGAGCTTGCCCATCACGTTGCCGAAATTGGCAGGCTTTTCGACCGTGCGGCCGCCGCCCATTGGTCCTCTTGGTCCTGGCATTTGTTACTCCTTAAAAGTCCGTATTGATCTCACGCGGTCAGTTCCGACTGACTGAGCTGGGATTCGGCGATCTGACGGTAGACATCGCAGGTGTCGAGCAGTTCCTGATGGGTGCCTTGGCCGACGACCTTGCCGTCATCGAGCACGATGATGCGGTCGGCGTTCATGATCGTGCCGATGCGCTGGGCGACGATGAGCTTGGTGGATCCCTTGGCTTCTTTGGCGAGTGCGTCGCGAACTTCGCGGTCGGTCTTGAAGTCGAGCGCGGAGAACGAGTCGTCGAAGATCAGGATTTCGGGGTGGCGGTAGACGGCGCGCGCGATTGACAGGCGCTGCTTCTGGCCGCCGGAGACGTTGGACCCGCCTTGTGCGATCGGGGCGGTGTATGTGCCGTCCATGCGCTCGACGAACTCGGTGGCCTGAGCGACGCCGGCCGCCGCCTTGACCCGGTTCATCTGTTCAGTCGGCATTGCGGCGCCTTCCGCTCTCTTGCCCGCGGCGATGAGTTCGGCTTCGCGTTTGCGGCCGGCCGGAGTGGAGGTGTCGGCCATTTCGACGTCCGCGGAGCTTGCCCCGTTCACGTCGTCGCCGTAGCTCACGTTGGATGCGACCGTGCCCTTGAACAGCACGGACTGCTGCGGCACGTATCCGATCTTGTCGCGAAGGGCTTTCAGATCGTATTCGCGCACGTCCACACCGTCGACGAGCACCTGCCCGGCCGACACGTCGTAGAAGCGCGGCACGAGGTTGATGAGGCTGGACTTGCCGGAGCCGGTGGAGCCGATGAACGCGACGGTCTGGCCCTTTTCGGCGGTGAAGTCGATGCCTTCGAGCGTCGCCTCGCGTGAGCCGGGGTAGGTGAAGCTCACGTTGCGGAACTCGACGGTGCCGGTTTTCCCGCCGCCCAGACGCGCCACGTCGGCGGCGGTCTTGGTGCCGGTTTTGACGATCGGATCGGTGTCGAACACTTCGAGCACGCGCTGCGCGGACACGTCGGCGCGCGGCCAGAGCACGAATACCATGCTCATCAGCAGGAAGCTCATGATGACCTGCACGGAGTAGTTGGAGAAGACGACCATGTTGGAGAACACGTTGAGCTTGTCCGTCAGGCCGGCGGCGTCGATCAGATAGGCGCCGATCCAGTAGACGGCGAGCATCAGGCCGTTCAGGACGGTGTTCATCAGCGGCATCATGAACGCCATGACGCGGTTGGTGAACAGCTGCGTGTCGGTGAGGTCCTTGTTGGCCTTGGTGAACTTGGCCTCCTGGTAGTCCTCGGCGTTGTAGGCGCGCACGACGCGCAGGCCGGTGAGGTTTTCGCGGGCCACGAGGTTGATGTTGTCGGTGAGCTGCTGCATGGCTTTGAACTTGGGCATGACCATGGCCATCATGATGACGACGGCGACGAGCAGGATGACGACGGCGATGCCGGTGGCGAGAGTCCATTCGAAACCTTCGCCGGCGATCTTGCATATGGCCCATACGGCCATGATCGGCGACTTGACGATGAGCTGCAGGCCGATGGTGATGAACATCTGGATCTGCGTGATGTCGTTGGTGGAGCGGGTGATGAGGCTCGCGGTGGAGAATTTGCTCATTTCGGCGGGGCCATAGGATCCCGGCGTCTCGACGAGCGTGGTGATGTCTGACATGTAATCGGGCAGTTTGAGGTCGAAGAAGACCTGCCCGACGATGGTCACCAGGGCGATGAGCATCTGACCGATCTCCGCTTTGGAGAGGTATTTCAGGATGCGAAGCATTGGCTTTCCCCTTGTGTTTTGTTGGTGATTGGTTACGTTATTTGCCGCGGCATCGATATCCGATGCTCGAATTAGTTTCTGTTGTTAGATTACTTACAGTGTAAGATATTACGCATTATTCTGTGTATTCGCTGTGAATGGCGCGCTTTGCGCTGGCTGCGCACGAGAGACACGGCACGCACGCCCCCCCACGTCATCCGCAGCCGGCGGAAGAAGCTACTCCTCGCCGGCCTTCGCGCGCTCGGTCCGCATATGATCGGCGACACGCCTGTCACGCTCGGCGAACGCGGCCCGCACCTCATCGGGGGTCGGGCGCGGCGCGCCGGGATGGCAGATGGCCATGTATGTCGAGAACTCCGACAGCAGATCAACGAACTCGCGCGTGCGCCGCTCCCCCATCTGCGAGAAGATCCAACAGATTGCCGAACGCATCTCCTCCAAGTCGCACTTGGACCGCTCTCGCCCGGCATCCGTAAGGTTCACGCGGATGATGCGGCGGTCGTCCGGGTCGATGTCTCGGGTGATCAACCCTTTTTTCTCCAGAGCGGCAAGCACTGTGGAGATGCGGCCGGAGCTGGCCTTCAGCGAACTGGCGAGCTGCGACGGCGTCATGGTGCCGCGCAGTGCGAGCTCGTGCAGAATGAATGGCTCGCCATGCGCACCGCGCGCGAACTCCTTCTGCATCTTGGAACGGTTGCCCCACACGCTGGCGTACAGTTCGCTGAGCGCCTCCCGCTCAAAACCCATTTCGCACCGCCTTCCGATTCGACCATTGCCGCACTACCGCGCTCCGCGGAGTACCGCCAATACATTCCAGCGGCATATACATCGTGCAAACATCTGTAATATTATCTCACACCGTAAACAATTTACAGTATGTGATTATATGTCCGCGCCTTACTCCCCTGCTACTAACTTGATCTGTACGCATTTTTTCCGTACAACCATTCTATGGCGACACTAACGAAGCAAACGGTATCGAAACAGAAAACGTCCCGGCTTGACATTCGACTGACGGATGCGCAACGGCAGCTCATCGAGCGTGCCGCCGAGCTGACCGGCAGCACGCTCACGCAATGGACCGCTCGCCATCTCCTGGAATCAGCCCGTAAGGATATAGAAGAAGCAACCGTCCTGCATCTGGAATCACAGGCATTCCAAGATTTCATACAGGCATTGGATCAGCCGGTTCCGCCAGCAGCCGAAAAACTCACGGAAAGGGATCCGCAGTGGGCATGATCCATCATTCCCAACGTCCGCGCAAGCTCGGCCCGGAAGAGAGAATGGGGAAGTTCTCTTGTGGAGTACCGTTCATCGACAAGTGGGCCGCACAACGCGCACCGTCATCGGCCCAGCATGGGACGGCCGTCGCGTACGTGTCATTCACTGCGTCAGGTGAACCGGCGAGATTCTACACGCTGAGTGCATATTCGGCACTGCGAGCACGATCTGTCAGCGGCGCACTAGGGTCACGTGCGCTCATTGTGGAACCTTACGACGATAAAGCACGCGCGTTCTATGCGCATTTCGGTTTTCAACCGATTCCCGGAACCACCAGCATGTATCTCAGGCTCGTTTGACGACGAGCCTGTTCCGTATTTATGACGGTGACTCATAGCGTTGATTCACGGCAGTAAAGACAGCTCCTCAGGGGCGAGCGTGAGATTGACTGCGGCGAACGAGTCCCGGACCTCATGCGGGTTGCGGGCACTGGGAATGGTGAACAGACGGTCATATCTGGTCAGCTCCCACGCGAGCACCACACGCTGGTACGAGACGCCGCGAGCCGCTGCGACCGTGCGGAACGGATCATACGCATGACTGTCGAATGCGTCCAGGAACCCGCCGAGCGGCGACCAGCACACAAAATCAAGACCGAGATCGGCACAGTGACCCATCGTATGCTCGGGATCGGGATGCGATGGCGAGAACTGGTTCTGCACCGCAATCAGACGGTCGCCGAGAATCCCACGGGCGGTGTCAATCTGCGCATTGTCCACGCGCGAGATGCCGGCGAACCGAATCACGCCCTCATCCAGCAAGGTTTTCAGCGCGCCGACCGTATCCTCATACGGAACCGCGGGGTCAGGGCCATGCGAATACAACAAATCGAGCGCGTCGACGCCGAGGCGGAGAGCGGACTCCTTCGCGTCACGAATCATCGTCTCCGGGCGCGAGTCGGCCATCCACCCGTACCGGCTGCCGGCCGCCTGCAGGTGCTGTCGCTCGGATGCGGATGCGCTCGCGCCGTCGCCCGGGGATTGCTGAGGATCTTCCGCGTCGCGGTTCGTCACTTCCAGCGTTCGGCGATAACCAGTCTTCGTGGCGACCAGAACCTCATCGCGCGGACCGCTCCAGCTGGCGAGCGCCGCATGAACCAGCATCTCGCCGTACCCGAAATCACGCGGCACGCCTGTACCGTCAGGCCCCGGTTCGCTTGGCAGATAATACGACCATGCGGTGTCGAGATAACGCACTCCGGCGTCAAGCGCGGCATGGATCGTGCCGATGGCCGTCGCCCGGTCCGGGCGTCCCTCGATAGAGAGCGCCATCGTTCCCATGCCGAGGCGCGGCATGCGCGCTTTCCCCGCAAACTCCACAATGTTCGATGTCACCATGCCACCATCATCCCACGCGACACGAACACAGGGCCGACTGGCAATGCGCCAGCCCATGAGTCCCGGCCCCGGTTCCTTTCGACTTGTTCCGGCGAAAGTCCCATCCGAAGACACTCAAATGGGACTTTGGCGGGATGGGTGGACTTCACCTCCCGCGTGAGGCCCCGGCAGTCAACAAAAAGTCGGCCGGCCACCGAATAGGTGACCGACCGGCATCATATGCCGATCCGCTGATTCAGCGCCGGGGCTCGCGCCGACGGCGGGCGGCAAGCGCCGCGCCGGCACCGACCGCGAGCAGTGCCGCGAACGCGCCGAACACGCCGCTCACAGAGGCGCCGGTCTTCGACAGGCCGGGCTGCTTGTTGCCGGCATCCGGCTTGTTCGGCTTCACCGTGTCGTCGGCTCAGTCGGCTTCGTCAGTTCGGTCGGTTCGATCGGCTTGCTCGGTTCGATCGGCTCGGACTTCTCCCTGACGGTCACGACACGCTTGACCGTGTACGACGCACCTTCGGAGTCGGTCACCGAATACGTCAGCGTGTATTCACCGGCCTTCTCGGTGTTCACCGAACCTTCGACCAGGATCTTGTCGGTCAGATCGCCGTCCTCCTCATCGGAAGCGGCCGCACCGGCCTTCGGGTCGAACGCGTCGACGTTGATGTTCTGCTTCGCGGATGCGTTGAGCAGCTGGTAGGTGGCACCGTCGGACGTGTCGAAAATCCACCGGGCCGCGGGGTCGGACTTGGCGTCTTCCACCGACTCATCGCTGAAGGCGTTGGTGCCGTCCTTGGCGACGAGCACCTTGCAGTCCGTATTGGTGATGACGTAGGCCTTGAGGCCGGGGCGCTCGGTGTCGGACTGGTCGATCTGGGTGAACTTCCAGGCCTGCTTCTTGGTGTCGGTCAGGGTCTCGGGCGTGTCGGCGATGGACAGTGCGGAATCGCCGGAAGCCGTGGCGGACAGGTTCTTGCCGGACTGCACGCCGACAAGCTGGTAGGTGTGCCCGACTAGGCGATCACCGAGACGGGATGGAACGCCCACAAGGCGTTCCGCGCCATGCCGCACGACGCGCAGACCGCATTTGCCATCCGCATGCTGTTCACCCACCGCGACGCGGACCGCTACGGCGCCGACATGTTCCTGCACTACGAGCGCGGCTTCAACGTGCGCTTCGAGGGTGCCGGCTCGAACAATTACTGAATTCGGGCATCGGAGCGCCGGAGGGATCCCGGACGCGCGAGCCGCCAAGCGCGACACACGCACAACACGCGACGGTTTTGCTTGTCCGCGAGTCTGTGGTATTCTCTTCGAGTTGTCTGTTGAGGCCAAAAGGCCGCGGCAAACAGCGTAATGGAGGATTCGCCTAGTGGTCTATGGCGCACGCTTGGAAAGCGTGTTGGTGTAACAGCCTCACGAGTTCGAATCTCGTATCCTCCGCCCGGATTGGAACCCCGGAAACCGTTGAAATCATTCGGTTTCCGGGGTTTTGCTTTGGTTCCTTCCGATTGCCGGTTCCCTCCAGGTACCCTCCGTTTCGACACCTTTGGCCCCGACCTGCCGCGCGTGTCACATATCGGAACCGACGATTCCGAAAACACCTTCGGGCCCCCGCCCGCCGCGTGTCCGCCATCGAAGTCCGACCCCGCCCCACGCGTCCCGCCGGCGGGCCGATCCGGATCCCCTCATGTCCCCCGCGCAGTTTTTTCGTTTTGGTTCGCAACAATCCCAGCCTCCGTATCGCAAGCGCATCGCAGCGAATACCGGTCGACCCAGCGCGAAGGTCCCCCCGGACCCCCTCCGATGAACGCCACACGAACGCATACGGGTGCCATAACAGCCCATTCGAACCGTCAATCGACTCCTTCATACATAGACAAGAAGCCAAGGAACGTTCGTCGGTCGGATGGGTCCGAAGGAGATAACGGCAAACCCCGCCGGCACCCTCCTCCGGGTATTCGCCAGCGAACGGCACCGGCACCGCCATGACCGCCAAGGAGAAGACATGAGCCCGGACCCCATCCGCCGCAAAGGCAGGAAAACACTCGCCAAGATATACGACTCCCTAACCGACCCGGAAAAGGCCCCGGACAGGTCGCGCATCATCGGACTGCCCACCAAGAAGGAGGCGCACGACATCCGGGACGAATTGACGGCGGCGGCGTGGGCCGGCGGCAAAACGGTGTCACGCACACAGACGGCCAAGGAATACATAAGCATCGTCGAATCATTCTTCCGCAAGCTGCGGGCCATCAAAAACACGGAGACACGAACCCCGCAGACGGGTATTCCGACCCTGCGGGAACTGCTGAGGGACACCCGCGTAACCAACCTCGACGAGTGTGAAAGAATGATCGAGACCGCAAGAGCGGACACGGCGATCCTGCTTGTCGGCGGGAAAGACCTCCGAGGCGAAGGAGCCCGGATACTGCTGACCCTGAACGAGACGCGACTCAGCATGGGAAAGACGACGATCCTCCTGGCCCACGGAACGGAAAAAGACCACAAAGCCGTCCTGCCCGCATACAAGCCCAAGTTCTACCGGCGATAAGCAAAAGCGCGAAGTGGTGCGAAGCGGCATTCCGGCGGCCCACCCTTCACCCCCGGTCGCGCACACGCCCGGCCGGCCGCCGTCCCCCCCCCGCCCTGCCCTTGAAGCGTTTGTGTCGCCATCACGCGCCCACGGGCCGGATCCGGCCCGATAAACCCGTACCGCACCCCCACCCCGGCCACCCACGGGTATTCACCCCCCGACCTGACCCGGCCGGGATAACTCGCGATATCAGCGTCGGAGTTGATACCGTCATTGGGAGAAATACCCCTGATGATCGCGTCCTTCGAGCCGGTGAAGTAATACCCCTTCGCCGTCACGCTCGTGCCGTTGATCCAGTGGTCACCCGACTTCACGCCGACCGTCACCCTGTCGGTGATGGGCTGGCCCTCCTGAATGATGTGAGGGGCTTCGGTGGAGATGGTGGGGGTGAAGGCCATTGGGGGCTCGGTTTCGTTGACGGCGATGCACACCACGGAGTTGGTGGTGGAACCCGGAGTCATGCGGTCATGCTGCTCGCTGAACAGCTGGCGGCCGAACTTCTCGATCTCGGCATCAGTCCAATCGCCAAGATAGTTCTTGATCACAGGCTTGACGGCGTCCCAATGCTTCGTGAACAGATCCCACCAATTATCCCGATTGGTTCCATACCAATTCGAGTTCATGAACGGCGCGGCCAGACCGACCACACGCGCTTTCGTCGCCTTGCCATTGGCACGGGCGATGGCGCTGTTCACGGCCTGATTGCAGGCATCCTGTACCTGAGTCCTGCTGATTCCGCTCATATCAATAC
>QWCV01003076.1_pt1 | contig 12594 bp, 8 predicted proteins | sample 1972621 | NCBI WGS metagenome assembly QWCV01 (sample SAMN09866699, study PRJNA288562) | Human gut metagenome isolate pre2_stool, whole genome shotgun sequencing... | isolation source: gut | host: Homo sapiens | place: USA: California
AATAACCAAAGCAGACAATACATATGGGAGTACATATCATAATCAGGAGTTTTCGCCTTTTCTCTTTCCTTTGAATCTCCAGAAGGATTTCCTTCTTCATTTCCGGTGAAAAATCTTCTATTCTGACTTTTTCTTTTTTGTGGGGAGTCAGCTTCTGTCTGGCATTCTCACGCTTCTGCTTACGTTCTTCCTTTTTACGCCTGATTTCCTCCTGTTTCTGAATCTGTTCTTCCTGAAATCTTCTATGCAGTTCATAGATATTATCGTCAAACTGTCTTCCAACAATTGATTCAAATTCAATCTGACTACTCTTTAACTGTTGATACAGCTTCTCGACATCTTTGGGGTTATCCAGCTTCAAGTCTCGTGTAATGGAATCAATGAGCTGTTTATCCCGCTGCGCCGCCGCATATTCCTCTGGTGTCCGGAAACGTCTGCCATCAATGGTCCATTGCAAATCCACTCTGCATACTTCCTTCCTGCTTCTCTTCTGCCATTTAACATAATCTGGTTTATTTAATTAGTTTACATATATATTATTATTTTACTATATTTTCAGTTTATTTCAAGTGTTTTCGTAATTATATATTTATTTTATATATTTTGTGTTTTATTTTTGTGTATACATAATGCCATTTGTAACACTTTTACATCTCTCTCATAAGATATAGAAAAACCTTTTAGGGGGTACTCAACATGAGTGACTTATCAGCAAGCAATTGTGGATGCAATCAGACTATTTCTAACAACGGATGTGGATGCGGTAACAACAGCTGCAGTAACTGGATCTGGATTATCCTTCTTCTGTCCTGCTGCGGTGGATGCGGCAATAACAACAGCTGCTTCGGCGGATGTGGCAACAACAATGATAACTGCTGCGGCAATAACTGGATCTGGATCATTCTTCTCTTCTTCTGTGGTGGATGCGGTAACAACAACGGCTGCTGCTAATCCAATTCTAACCAGCCCAATGGGTTCAAGTAACTTGAACCCATTGGTTTTGTCCAGCATATATCCACTATCTGCTGCATAAGATACAATGATTCGCATTAAAACTGGAGGCAATATGGAAGAACAGGATAACGACAACGACTATGTACTCGTTTTTGACCACTTCTATACAAACAATCATATTCAGATTATGAAGACATTACTTCCCTATATAGATTCTGCTGCTATGCCCATGCTTCCAGTTATGATCAAATACATGGAACTTCAATACACTATGAAGCTTGTCAGGAAAAATCCACGACCTGAAGCTCCCGTATTATCTGCATGTTCCAAGGATTCACCAGACATTGAGACCATTTATCAGTCTATCCGTAAATATCTGGCACCTGAGGAAGAGAAAAGTTTCCAGCAAATCATCCAACTCATGCATACTATGGATAACGTGCGTCAGATGCAGCAAATGATGGAAATGTTGCAAACGATATCCGGTGATGGAGAAAATGCAAATACTTTTCCTGATATGTCTGCATTGGAAGGAATGTTCGATAACGGAACAAATATAAATGATATTATCAATATGATGAAAGCAATGAAATAGGAGGATTCTATCATGGATGAAAGAGAATGGATGAATGACCCTGCTCTGGAAGGAATTGACAAGTCCAAGCTGGCTTTTCTTGAAAAACTGGTAATTAAAAGTTCTTCCATGACACAAAAAGAAATGCTGCCTTTCCTGCTGTCTCTTTCAAAACTAAGCAGGGAAAACAACATTTCCTTTGATAAAAATGAAATACAGTTAATCTATTCTGTCATTCGGAAATATTCTACGCCTGATGATATTGCGAAAATGGAGAAGATTTCTTCTTATTTCCAATAAGGAGCATCAACACGCCCATAGAAAACAGACCACATACCAGTAAAGTTCTGTATTCCAGTGGATCACCGGTCTTAGGAGTGGAATCTTTCACATGTCCTGCTCCAGAGCCAGACCCTGAACCACTTCCACCGCCGGTTGTTCCTGTCTGTTGTCCGCTGCCATCTCCTGTCAGCTGGGTAGATATCTGTGTAATGTCTGGTGTTCCCGTTCCTGTTGTGCCATTTCCTGTTGTTGAAGAACCACTGCCGGATGAGCCACCACTGGAAGAACCACCGCTTGATGAACCACCTCCAGAGGAACCACCATCTGAAGAAGAACCGCCTCCTCCGGACGAACTGCCGCCATTGGAGGAGCCACCACCTGAATTACCTCCGTTATTGTTATTATTGTTGTTATCTGGAACTGTTCCATTAAAGGTCAGTACGAAAGGCGAGAAATGCCAGGTTTTAAACATAACGCACTTTACGCCATTATCTTCCTTTATCTTTACAATCGTAAGCTCCTCTAACTCACTTTGTGTCTTATTGTTATTATTACTATACACTTTCATGTTATTCTTCGTCACATCCCAAGACTGCCACTGATCAGGCAACGGGAACGTAATTGTATAGTTCATAGTATTATCATAATCAGGAGTCCCGGATATTCCCTTTGTCATACTGATATCCAAATAATATATCCTTTGCTTATCTACATTAGCAAAATAGCTTTTTAATCCATTCGTTTCAGCATTCGGGCTTACTTTCACATAATAGTTATCTGCTTCAATTCCACTGGCTGCCACATCAACGTAAGATTTGACATTACTTATACCAGAAGCTGTGTTGGAAGCAAAAGAACTACTGTCCACATTCATGATAACGCTTTCAGGTTTCAGATAAGAAGTATACTCAAGCTTATCATATTTACCCGCCAACTCATTTGCCTTCGCATAAGATACCGAATTGCTCGTAGTATCTGCTGCCAATATATATACCGTATCTGTTACGGATTCCATTCCGCAGAAAGCGTCTCCTGCTATAGATGAGATGTTAGAAGGTAAGGTTACACTTCTGATACTGCTCATGTCAGAAAATGCTTTAGGTCCAATCTTGGTTACTGTATCCGGTATTTTAATTTCCAACTTGCCTGTGCTGTTTTTATTTCCTTCATATTTATACAGATATTTACCATCTGCACTTAATACAAATCCCTTATCATCTGTCTTCGTCCATTTTTTATACAGAGTACGTCTTGCACTTACTGTAGCATCCATATTTGCAGCAGTAAAGCATTCCTGGTCTTCATACCATGTATTATCCTCTGTTTCATATCCTGTGTACTGAATTTGTTTTTCATCTATATTCGCCGCAATATCGCTTAATTTATCACCCTTATTAGCTGGTGCATAAATTACCCCTTCTGATGTATCAGTGTATATTCCTCCATTCAAATCAAATGTAATCGTGATATCGTTTGCCTGCCATCCCGCATACAGCTTCATGTCTGTTGCTACTTTCTGGTTCCAGTCAACTTCTGTTTTTGTTGTTGTACTGTCCAGATACCACTTTGTAATAGTATATCCTGGTCTTATTGGCGTATTATCAGGCTTGGGTAAAGTAGAACCAATCTTCACTTTTTTGGTCTGTTTGCTATAATCCTTTGCATCTGCTGCAATATATGTAATCGTGCATTCACTGCTTCCTAAATCCCAGGTAGCATATAATGTCATATCAGTAGTTGTCATCTTGTTAAAATCCCAGTCCATACCATTTTCTGTCTGCCAGCTAAGAAGCGTTGCATCCTTGGCAGTGGAATTCACTGTCAGTGTATGTTTTGAACCAGATTCAAAACCAAGTATAGCGTTCTGGTCAACTATGCCACCTGTTTCTGTATCAACTTCTTGATCTACTTCCAATACAGCTACGCCGTTCACATCTTTCGCACTACCAGGAAGTTTAGGTGATGTAAAGTATACGGAAGGATACCCAAAGTTAAATGTAATTTTAATTGTTTTTTTTGCATCTGCTGATGTTAACGCACTGCTATCATCCTGTGTTGCAGCAATATCATCATAGGAGAACTGTTCTCCATCTACTCTCTCCCATACTGCATACAGCTTTGTATCTGTATCTGCCGTGCTGCTTGTCATATCCCATTTAGGTCCTGTTGTACTGGTACTACACCAGCTATCAAACTGATATACAACAGCATCTATTGTATATTTCTGTCCTTCTTTCAGTTCAATTCTCTGTCCACCATCTATTGTAATTTCTATCTTATCAATTTCCAATGTAGCGCCTTTTGCCACAGTTACTGTCTCAACCGATGGATTCAGATTCGTAAATCCATACTGGAAAGTCACTGTAACCTTATCTGTACTGTCAGCATTATCAGCCTGCACTGACGGCATAGGTATCTGTGACAAAAGAATCGCAAAGATAATCAAGCTCACTCCAAGTAAATTTTTCAGTCTACGATACATATAAGTCCCCTCTTACTTCTGTATTTTTTTCGCTATTACAACAAATCTTCCATCTTCTTTATACTTATCGCAGGTGGATAGAATCAGGCATGAATCCCCATACGCTATATCATCCAGCATATACAGTGCATTCTGTGATATATTGTCGTGAAAGGCTTCAAAATCCTGTTCTGTACTCATATCTATAGCATCATAATATCGAAATACATCTTCATCGGCATAGGCTACTTCTGAAAGCATTGCTGCAACTACCTTATATTCGTTTTCTTCATATAATGAACTGAAACGAATAGTAGGATGTTCTTCGCAGAACTGCTTGTCCTTGTATTTCTTCAAGGTTCCGAACATAACGCCAGACCTCATATTATGGCCATATATAATCAGGTTCTGACCGGATTGCATCACATCACATCGGTAATCCAGAATCAATAAACCATTCTTATCCCTCTCTCCATTAAAATTCTTATCCAGATAATAATTATTGTCCCCTTGTCTGGACATAACCGGATAATCAATTTTAGTACCATCTATGGTAAGCCATCCTGAGAAATCTGCATTCTCTGAATGTAACTGTTGAAACTGTCCTAATATCTCAGGCTGCACTTCTTCTTCCAAAGCAAGTGCTGTCTGTTGCGCTTCCAATGCCTGCGCCTTTGCCAAGGCTTCTGCTTCTCTTCTATCCCGCCACCTCTGTGTCAGCCTTGCTGTTCTGGCATCCTCTTTTACCTTCTCCTGTAATAAATAGGTGTCATAATTGGTCTTCATATCCAGGAATACATTCCAGTTAAAATATACAAAGCAGACACCAAATATCATAGCAAAAATGAGTATCACCATTCCTTTATTACGTGCAAACAACTTCTGTCTGTGATTCTCTTTACGCTTAACAGAAGCCACCTGCTTGCGGATTCTACGCATCTGGTCTTCTGTCAATATTTCTGTCAGACTATCCAGAAAGTCCAGTCCCAGCATGGATTGAAACTCAATATCATATAATTTTATTTTATAATAAATTTCCTGTGCAAGCGGCACTGTAAGTTCCAGATTACCATGCAGCAGAGAATCTATCATTTCCCTGTCAGCATTTGTTTTAGTCTCTTCATCCCGAAACAATGCCCCTCGTCTATTTGTTAATGCTTCCCTCATAACACCACGTTCACTGATTATGCTAATGTTTTATGTCACCTCATTTGTGTTCATTATAATATAAATTTTCAGAATTGTATAGTCAATTTTTGAAACATTTTGTATTTTTATGTAAATAGCAAAAGAACTCAGAGTTTTAATGCTCTGAGTTCTTCACATAATTAATTATTTTACCAGGAACAAAAATGCACCGATAGGTACTTTCTGCATCCAAATATTTCTCAACCGCTTTTTTTGCCAGCTGTAGGCACTCTTCTTCTGATATCTGCATATCTACCTGTATGGTTCTTCGCGTTCTACTGTTTATCTGAACAGGAATTGTTATCATACGATGAGACAGTTGTTCACATTGCCAAGGCATCATAAACACTGACTTGACCGGCTGTTGCAATGTCTGCCACAATTCTTCCGATAAATGTGGTGCAAAAGGAGCCATTATACCAAGTAGCTCACAGCATAATCTGTCTATCTGCGAGTCGGGTTCTGCTTTCGCAAGCTGATCCCGTCCATGATGAGGAACTGCGGTCTCCAGATCATGACTGTGCATCTTTTGAAGTACAGCTCCTGTGTCCAATGCCTTTTGTATATTGCCGATACCAGTCATGAGTACTGACATGGCATTGTGTCGGTTCGGCATTGTATTTCCTTTGGCAAAATGCATCAGCATATCAGATTTCATCTGGCTGGTCATTTCCAGCAGTTCCTCTACATTCTGATCATGATAACCGCCTTGCTGATTCCATTCGTTTGTAGCCAGAATCAATCTTCTGAACTTTCCCAGAAATTTGTACAGTCCTTCCAGACTGCACTCTTCCCAGGTATCCAGATAGGGATCATCTGCCTTGGGAGTCTTTTCAAACAGCAGGTACAGCCTCAGACAGTCCAGCCCATAATCCAGTATCAGGTCTTCCTGAAATACGCCCTTTCCTGTATCTGCAAGCCACTGCATCAGGTTCTGTGCTGCCTCACGCTGTGGCTGTATCGACCATTGTTCAAACATACTTTGCACTACCTGATCTACATCAATATTTTCAACTTCCCACAGCTTCTGCGCATGGTATTGTGTTTCCCGATGATTCATTAAAGTAATCATACGACTTATTTCACTACGATATTCAGGATTCTGCCCTTTACGTAGATTTCCTTTACTACATTCTTACCAGCCATAAGCTCTGCAATTGCAGGAATTGCATGTGCTTTTGCCTTAACAGACTCTTCATCCTCGTCAAGTGCTACTCCAAGAGTTGCCTTAACCTTACCATTGATCTGTACTGCAATCTCTACATTAGATTCTACAGTCTTGGCTTCATCATACTCAGGCCACTTCTGCTGATATGCTCTGCCACCATAGATAGACTCCCATAATTCCTCCGTCATATGAGGTGCTACAGGATTCAATAAGAGAATCAAAGTTGCATATTCAGCCTTATTGATGCTCTTTTCCTTATAGAAATCATTTACCAGAGACATCATAGCTGCGATTGCTGTATTGAACTTCAGACTCTCAAAATCATTTGATACCTTCTTGATTGTCTGGTGAATCTTAGTCTCAAGGTTCTCTCTGTAACTGTCTCCTTCAATAAGCATATCCTGTAACTTCCATACACGCTCCAGGAACTTCCTGCAGCCCTTAACACCTTCCATGCTCCAGGATGCACTTAATTCAAATGCACCGATGAACATTTCATAGGTTCTGAGTGTATCTGCGCCGAACTCGTTTACAATATCATCCGGGTTGATAACATTTCCTCTGGACTTGGACATCTTCTCATTGTTCTCACCAAGGATCATGCCATGAGAAGTTCTCTTCATATATGGTTCAGGGCAGGATACCAGTCCCTGATCGTAGAGGAACTTGTGCCAGAATCTGGAGTAGAGTAAGTGAAGTGTTGTATGCTCCATACCACCATTGTACCAGTCTACAGGCATCCAGTAATCAATTGCTTCTTTGCTTGCAAAAGCCTCATCATTATGAGGATCGATATATCTTAAGAAATACCAGGAAGAACCAGCCCACTGAGGCATAGTATCTGTCTCTCTCTCAGCCTTGCCACCGCACTTAGGACAGGTAGTCTCTACCCAGTCACGCATAGCTGCAAGTGGTGATTCACCTGTATCCGTAGGCATATAGCTGTCTACTTCAGGAAGTTTCAGGGGAAGTTCACTCTCATCAATTGGAACATAACCACAGCAAGGGCACTTTACAATAGGAATAGGCTCGCCCCAGTAACGTTGACGTGAGAATACCCAGTCACGAAGCTTATAATTAACTTTCTTATGTCCAATGCCTTTTTCCTCCAGCCATTCAATAATAGCCTTCTTGGCATCCTTAACTTCCATTCCATCCAGGAAACCGGAGTTGCACAGCTTACCAGTTGCTACATCTGTAAATGCTGCATTCTGTACATCACCACCTGCTACTACTTCAATGATAGGCAGATCAAACTTCTTGGCAAAATCCCAGTCTCTGTCATCATGTGCAGGAACTGCCATGATAGCGCCTGTACCATAAGACATTAATACATAATCAGATACCCAGATAGGAATCTCCTTGCCATTTACAGGGTTTACTGCTGTGATTCCCTTAATGCATGCACCTGTCTTATCCTTGGCAAGCTCTGTTCTCTCAAAATCAGACTTTCTTGCTGCCTGTGCACGATATGCAAGAATCTCATCATAATTGCTGATCTCGTCCTTGTACTTATCGATCATAGGATGCTCTGGGGAAATTACCATATAAGTAGCACCAAATAATGTATCAGGTCTGGTTGTATATACAGTCAGCGCCTCATCCTTACCACTTAACTTGAAGTTAACTTCTGCGCCTTCGCTTCTGCCGATCCAGTTCTTCTGGGAAACCTTAACCTTCTCGATATAGTCTACATGATCAAGACCTTCAATGAGCTTCTCTGCATAATCTGTAATCTTTAACATCCACTGGGACTGCATCTTACGGATAACAGGTGCACCACAACGCTCACATACACCATTTACAACTTCCTCATTTGCAAGCCCTACCTTACAGGAAGTACACCAGTTGATTGGCATTTCACTCTTATAAGCCAATCCCTTCTTGAAAAGCTGTAAGAAAATCCACTGTGTCCATTTATAATAGGAAGGATCTGTTGTGTTGATCTCTCTTGACCAGTCGAAGGAATAACCTAAGGACTTTAACTGATCCTTGAAATGTGCCACATTGTTCTTGGTTACGATCTTAGGATGAATCTTATTCTTGATCGCATAGTTCTCTGTAGGAAGACCGAATGCATCCCATCCCATTGGGAAAAGGACATTATATCCCTGCATTCTCTTCTTACGGGATACGATATCCATTGCTGTATATGGTCTTGGATGGCCTACATGAAGACCCTGTCCTGAGGGATAAGGGAACTCAACTAATGCGTAATATTTTGGTTTGGACTTATCAAGAGTTGCCTTAAAAGCCTCCTCATTATCCCAGATATCCTGCCATTTTTTTTCAATTTCTTTTGGAGAATACTCTCTGCTCATTTTTCATGACTCCTTTTTCATACATTGTTCGTTATACACCATGATAGGCATATGCCCGTGAAATAAAAAAACTCCGTCTCTATATATAATAATAGAGACGAAGAGATTATATCTATCCGCGGTACCACTCTGTTTCAGATTCTGTATCTGCGCTTATGCTTCTGTAACGGGAAGTCCCGCTCACAACTATTCCAGTCAGGATTCACTGTGAGAACTCCAAGGCGAGTTCAAGGTGTCTCTCTGCTGTCTCGCACCAAATGACAGCTCTCTGAAAAAGATCGTGCCTCTACTACTCCTTATCATGGTCGTTAACATATTACAAATCTGAAAATATTCTAGCATAGTGCCATTTAAAATGCAACTGCTTTTTCAAGAACTGTAATGGAATGGCTGGAAGTAAAGGTATCTGCAATTCCTTCTGTAACGTAAAGAGTTCCATCATCCGTGTACAAAATGGCATCAAATTCATCATTGTGATTCTGCCAGAACTTAACTGCCGACTCTGTTCCCATGACATACAGTGCAGTAGAAAGTCCATCTGCCAACGTGCCATCTTCACTCACAATCGTAACTGACTGTAACCCGTTATAGGCTGGCATTCCAGTCTTGGGGTCTATGATATGGTGATACTTCCTGCCATTTTCTTCAAAATACCTTTCATAGCCGCCAGATGTGATGATTGCCTTGTTCTGTGCAGACAGTACTCCCAGATATTCTTCCTGTTCATCAGGACTTTTAATTGCCACCTTCCATGAACTGCCATCTGGCTTCGCGCCAACAAGCTGCACATTGCCTCCCAGGTTCAAAATAGCACTATTTATATCATATTCCTGCATGATCTGCGCAACTCTCTGGGAGGTATAGCCTTTGGCAATGCCGCCAAAGTCAATCTCTACTCCCTCTGGCAACGTAAGTGTCTGTGTTGAAGCATCATATTGCAGACTGGAGGCATCTACAAGTTGCAGTAAAGACTGTAATTCTTCCTCAGTCGGTATATGGTGCTCTTCTCCTGTAAATCCCCATGCTCTCATGACGGGATATATCGTAATATCAAAGGCTCCATCCGTCTCTTCATAAATAGTAAAAGAACAGTTCAGTAAATACTGCGTATCTGCTGATATCTGCCCTTTCTTATTCTTATTAAGCTGACCAATCTCACTTTTGTCATTGCCGGTGGATAAAAGTGCATCTAATCTCTCAATCTCCTCTTTAGCAGCGCCAACTGCTTCTTCAGCATTCTTACCATAGGCTGTCAATTCCATGTAGGTATCCATGGCAAATATCTGCGCAGATGCGCTTTTGTTATTTTGTTCTCTGACTATAAGGAAATACGCAGCGATACATACTGCTATGAAAAGAAATGCTGTCAGTATTTGTCTCTTATTCTTCTGCATGTTTTTGTCCCCATTTCTTAGGGTATCGTACAATGCAATGTTGGAACTTGTCAAGATTAGGTGGAGAAATGCAGGCAAGCCCGCGCCGTTGTCTGAGCCGCAGGCGAGTTTTAGGCGCGGGTTTGTAATAAAAGCATTTCTGCCGTAGGTGCTTAGAAGTCCTTACAGCTATTACGTGTTCACAAAATCAATGGATAGAAGTCGGTGCGTGCCTAGAACTTCTACTTATTCTTCATTATTCTCAGCTACTTTAGATGCTCTGGCTTTTACTTCTGCTTCCTGGATATCACTTGGAGTCTGTTCATATCTTGCAAATGTGTATTCATAGCTGCCTCTGCCGCCGGTCATGGAGCGAAGCACAGTACAGTATCCACCTAATTCCAGCATCGGGATATCTGCCTCTACAACCTGTTTACCATTACCTACAGGATTCATGCCAAGTACCCTGCCTCGTCTCTTGTTCAGATCACCCATAACATCACCTGTGTATCTGTCAGGAACTGTTACCTTCAGATTCATAATCGGCTCTAGCAGGATTGGTCCAGCTTCCATGAAGCCCTTCTTAAATGCCTGTATCGTTGCCATCTTGAATGCCATTTCAGAAGAATCTACCGGATGGTAAGAACCATCATAAAGTACACCTTTTACACCAACTACAGGATATGCGGCCAAAGGTCCTTTCACAACAGATTCCTGTAAGCCCTTCTCAACTGCCGGGAAGAAGTTCTTCGGAACTGCACCGCCTACAACCTCCTGCTCGAATACATATGGCTTTTCCAGATCACCAGATGGCTCAAAACGCATTTTAACATGACCGTACTGTCCATGTCCACCGGACTGCTTCTTATATTTGTATTCTACGTCTGCCTTTTTCTTGATTGTCTCTCTGAATGCTACCTTGGGCTTGCTCAGTTCAATCTGACACTTATATTCGTTCAGCAGTCTGCTCTGGATAATCTCAAGTTGCTGCTCGCCAATACCATATATCAGGGACTGTCTGTTTTCTGTATCATTGACTACCTTCAAAGTCTGATCCTCATGGGAAAGCTTCTGAAGTGCCTGCGCTACTTTATCAATATCGCCCTTATTCGGCACCTTATAGCGAAGTGCTGTATACGGCTTGGATATCTCAAATTTACCATATTCAATGATATTTGCCTTAGTAGACAATGTATTACCGGTTCTTGCTGCTGTCAGTTTCGCAATTGCACCGATATCGCCTGCATGCAGTTCGGGTACTTCAATTGGCTTGCTGCCCTGAAGTACATAGAGTTTGCTGACTTTTTCCTCAATATCCTTGTCCTTGTTATAGATCATGTCATCTGGCTTGAATACACCAGAGCACACCTTAATCAGCGAATATTTGCCAATAAACGGATCTACAATTGTCTTAAATACATAGGCTGACTTTGCCTTGGAAAAGTCATAGTTTGCCTGGAATATCTCGTTTGTTTTCATATTGATGCCAGCCAGTTCCTTATTCTCAGGGCTTGGCAGATATTTCACAATGTCATCCAGCAAAGTATATGTACCTTGGCACAGAGTATTCGAACCCATACTGATCGGTACGATGGAGCCATCAATGACGTTCGTGCGCAGTGCAGCTCTGATTTCATTTTCAGTGAATGTCTCACCACCGAAATAGCGTTCCATAAACTCTTCACTGGTTTCTGCGACTGCTTCCATCAATGTATCTTTATAAAGGGCAAGGTTATCTTTGCTGTAATCAGGGATTTCGCATTCCTCTACTTCTTTGCCTACCCAACGGTTTGCATTCTCACTGACTACATTAATATAGCCCACAAATTTCTCATTTTCACGAATTGGGAAATGAAATGGCGCAATCTTCTTGCCATACATTTCTGTTAATGTTTCTACTACATTCTTGAAAGATGCATTATCCACATCCATGTCTGTAACATAAATCATACGAGGAAGCTTATATTTCTCGCACAGCTCCCATGCCTTTTCCGTTCCGGCTTCCACACCAGCCTTACCTGATACAACGATAATTGCTGCATCTGCCGCACTGATGCCCTCTTCTACTTCACCGATAAAGTCAAAATATCCAGGTGTATCCAATATATTGATCTTTACGCTTTCCCATTCAATCGGCACAACAGTAGTGCTAATTGAAATCTTACGTTTCTGTTCTTCTTTTCCAAAATCACTTACCGTATTACCATCCTCGACTCTGCCCATTCTGGATGTAATGCCTGCTAAATATGCCATAGATTCTACGAGGCTGGTCT
>QWCV01006479.1_pt1 | contig 12567 bp, 9 predicted proteins | sample 1972621 | NCBI WGS metagenome assembly QWCV01 (sample SAMN09866699, study PRJNA288562) | Human gut metagenome isolate pre2_stool, whole genome shotgun sequencing... | isolation source: gut | host: Homo sapiens | place: USA: California
GTTCAATGGTAGAACTCCAGCCTTCCAAGCTGATCACGTGGGTTCGATTCCCATCACCCGCTCTTTTATTAAGAAGAATGTTATGCATTCTTCTTTTTTTATGTTTAAGCATAAAAATAATAAAAGTACAGGATCCATCTAAACGATAAATGCACAAACATGAGTAGTTTTGTACAAATTTTGCACTGTGTACATTCTGCAGATTTGTGCTTTTTCTTTGTACATTTCTTGGACTTTTATTTTAAGAGTTGATTCGGTATGATAAATATATGGAAAGCAAAAGGAGGTAAGAACATGTCAATCGTATATAACTTAGATGTAAGATGTCATGAGATGTTGAAATATTTATTATATCAAGATGGCTATACATCGATCACACAACTTGCAGAAGAAATGAATATTTCTAAGCGTAGTGTTTATTATGATATACGCAAGATCAATGAATGGATGGAGGCACAACATCTGTCAGAATTAGTCGTTGAGCGAAAAAAGGGAATACGAATTGACGATGAACAAAAAGCAATGATTCGTGCAGGATTAAAGATGATACCATCTGAACTTGCTTATGTGTTTACACCAACAGAACGAGTAAAGATCATTATATGTTCTATTTTGCAAAGAAATAGAAATTTGTTTCTTGATGATTTTATGGATTTTTGTCAGGTGAGTAGAAATACAACGATAAGCGATGTGAAAGAGGCAGGAAGAATCATTTCTGAATATCAGCTGCAGCTGATTTACGAAAATGGAAAAGGGTATCACATTAAGGGTGATCTTGTACGAAAAAGAAGTATTTATTTTTCTTATTTTAGTTCAATTGCAGATTTTTATAAGAAAGGAATTCTTCCGTTAGACGCTCTAGAAAAAGTACAAGAATTTTTGGACAGATTAAAAGATATTGAAAACGCGTTGGATGTTCAATATGTACAAGGAACGTTATACACTATTGCAGTGTTCTTTTCAACCATTGATAATCGTACAGATGTTGTTGAATTTTCGAAAAAAGAAAAAATGGAGATTATGGATACGAAAGAGTATGAAATGGTATCTAGAAGATTTTCAGATTTAAAAGAAAGTGAACAATTATATCTGACATTACATTTACTGGGATCAAGAATGCAGAGTATACCGGTAGATTTTATGGAAGAAGAATCTGGGCAAGAATCACAATGGCTTTCCAGGATACTTGTAAAAGCTTTTTCACGAATTGCAGGAGTTGGATTCTCAAAGGAGAGAGAGTTAACAGAGGCACTGGCAGCTCATTTAAAGACATCAATGTATCGATATCGATATGGAGTACAGCTTGCGAATCCTATGTTAGATAATATAAAAAATGAGTATGGAGATCTCTTTGAACTCACAGCAAGAACCTGTAAATATTTGGAAAAAGAAATTGGATTTCCGATTCCGGAAGGTGAAATTGCGTATATAACATTACATTTTGGCGCATTTATCAGTGCAGGACAGGAAAAAGAAAACAGATTAAGAATTTTGATCGTATGTCCCAATGGAGTCAGTACTGCAAATATGATATGGGGTGAGATTCAGACACTTGTCCCAGATGCAGATGTAGTTGACGTGTGTTCATTAAGAGAATATGAGAGAGCACATGATTATAATGTAGTGATTTCGACAGTCGTAATTGAAAATGAAAAAGATCTGATTTTAGTACATCCGATTCTTACAGATAATGATCGAATGAAAGTTTTGCAAAGATGTATGAAGTATAAGCATGAAAATAATGTCAGTATTTCGAACATTACAGAAATTGCATCAAAATATATGACAAATGATAATTTACAAAAATTTAAAGAAGAATTGATTGAGCTATTTTCAAAAAATTCTCTGAAACAATATGTGGAACATAAGAAAAAACCTCAAAAGGGATTGTATGAAATATTGGAGGATCCATATATTCGCATTATAAAAGATAAGTTTAAATGGCAGGATGCGATAAAAGTTTCTGGAGAGGTATTATTAGAAAATAAATTGATCAGACAGTCTTATATAGACAGCATTATTTATAAAACAGACCAATATGGTCCCTATATGTTTATTACAAAACAGGTATTTCTTGCACATTCAGAAATTGAAGATGGAGCACAAAGCATGGGCTTATCAATGACTATTTTTAAAAAGCCTGTGGAATTTATAACATTAGATGGTAAGCAGCGATTTGCAAAAATTGTTTTAATGTTATCAGCTCAGGATCAAAAATCGCACATTCGTTTATTGAATGATATAATGACAATTTTTTCAGAACAAAAAAATGAAGAAAAATTATGGGGACAGAAAGAAATTTTGGATGTTAAAAATGTATTGTATGAACTTTTACAGGAGGAAAAATGAAGCAGATATATGACATGTTGAAATTGGAGAATATAAAAATTCTTGCAGGAGTAAAAGACTGGAAAGAAGCAATTTATACAGCAGTTCAACCATTAGTAGATGGTGGATATTGTGAAGCAAGATATAGTGATGAGATCATAAAAAATACAGAAAAACTTGGACCATATTATGTGCTGTGTGAAAATGTGGCATTGATTCATGGGAGTACAGAACAAGGAGTTATCAAACGTCAGATTGCCATTACACTATTAAAAGAACCAGTAAAATTTAAAGAAGACGGATACGATGTAAGAATTCTTGTTACGTTAGCTGCAACAGATGCGGAATCGCATATGGAAGTACTACAGGCGATGTCAGAATTATTTGAAAGCAAAGAAAGTACGCAAAGAGTTTTAGATGCTTCAAATGAAAAAGAAATTTATGACTTGTTTGTTGGGGCAGTGTAGAAATTATATGGAGATACACAAGGAGGATAAAAGATGAGTTTTATTATTAATATATTATCAACACCTGCGATTTTGGTAGGTCTGATTTCATTATTTGGTTTGATTTTGCAGAAAAAACCAGTAGAAGATGTTGTAAAAGGAACAGTAAAAACAATTGTTGGATTCTTGGTACTGACAGCAGGTTCAAGTTTTTTGCAGACAGGGTCTTTAAATGATTTTGGTGTGATTTTTAATTATGCTTTTAATATGCAGGGAGTTGTGCCAAATAATGAGGCAATCGTATCGTTGGGATTAGCTGATTTTGCAAGTGATACAGCTTATATTATGTGTATTGGAATGATCGCTAATATCGTATTAGCAAGATTTTCAAGATTACATTACATTTTCTTAACAGGACATCACACATTATATATGTCAGCAATGTTAGCAATTATTTTAAATGTTGGAAATCTAACAGGTCCAATGTTATGGATTTCAGGTGGACTGATCCTTGGACTGATCATGGTAATTTCACCAGCACTTTGTCAGCCTACTATGGAAAAAATTACGGGAACAGATGAACTTGGATTTGGACATTTTGGTGGATTTGGTTATTGGTTTTCAGCACAGATCGGAAAGCTATTTAAAGATAAGAGTAAATCTACAGAAGATGTGAATTTCCCACAAAGAATTTCTTTCTTACGTGATACAACAGTAGCAATTGGTTTAACAATGACAATCTTCTTTGTTGTTGTAACATTTGTAGCAGTTGTTGTGAGAGATGGAATGAGTGACCCAACAATTTCTGCTTTCTTTAAAGGTGAAACACAAACACATTGGATTGTATGGGCTATTACAAAAGGATTAAGTTTTGCAGGTGGTGTATATATCATCTTAAGTGGGGTGCGTTTGATCATCGGTGAGATCGTTCCAGCATTCCGTGGTATTGCTGAGAAGATCGTTCCAAATGCTAAACCTGCAATTGACTGCCCGGTAGTATTCCCATATGCACCAAATGCAGTATTAATGGGATTTCTTGTATCATTCTTAGGAGGTATTGTAGGATTATTTGTTCTTGGAGGAATCAATAAGGCATTAATTCCAGTAGCGCTTATTTTACCAGGAGTTATTCCTCATTTCTTCTGTGGAGCAACAGCAGGAGTTTTTGCAAATGCAGAAGGTGGATTAAAGGGATGTCTAGTAGGATCATTTCTGCATGGATTACTAATTACATTTCTGCCAGCAATTTGTATGCCAGTTATGGGATCTTTGAACTTTGCAAACTGTACATTTTCAGATGCAGATTTTTCTATTACAGGAATTATTTTAGGAAATATTGCTCAGTTTGTAAAAGGTGGAGGATTATTTGCGGTATGTGTAGTATTATTCCTTCTGCCAATTATTTATAACGTTATTATGCCAAAGAAAAAAGAAGCTTAAAAATAAGAATTAGATTTTAGGAGGTATTTATTATGATTAAATCAATTATGTGTTGTTGTGGTTCAGGACTCGGATCAAGTATGTTAGTTCGTATGAACGTTGAAAAAACTCTGCAAAAGATTGGAGTATCAGGAGTAAGTGTAACACATTCTTCATTATCAGATGCAGCAGAAGGAGCAGCAGATTTATTTGTTGTAGGAAAAGACTTAGAAAATTTTGTAAAACAATTACCAAGAGTAGTTATTTTAGATAATATTATGGACAAAACAGAGTTAGAAAACAAATTAAGAACAGAGTTTGAAAAATAAAAGGGATTTATGAATATGGAAAAGGATAAATTAGAGGAGTTGAAGCTTTTATCAGCTAAGATTCGTAAAGACGTTTTGGAAATGTTGGAAAAACGTGGTTACGGACACATGGGCGGTTCTTTATCAATTGTAGAGTTGATGAGTGTACTTTATGGAAAGCAGCTTCGATACGATGCAAAGAATCCTGATTGGGAAGAAAGAGATATGGTTGTATTATCCAAAGGACATTCAGGCCCAGCGTGGTATAGTGTACTTGCAGAAAAAGGATTTTTTGACAGAGAATGGCTATTTACATTAAATGATGGTGGAACTAAACTTCCATCGCATCCAGATCGATTGAAAACACCAGGAGTAGATATGACAACTGGATCACTTGGTCAAGGAACATCTGCAGCGGCAGGAATTGCAACGGGATTTAAAATGAATAAAACAGATCAGTATGTATACCTGATCGTTGGAGATGGAGAATTAAATGAAGGTCAATGCTGGGAAGCATTTCAATATATTGCGCATTATAAATTAAATCATTGTGTTGTGATTATTGATGATAACAAAAAACAGTTAGATGGTACAACAAAAGAAGTAATGAATCCATTTAGTATCGAAAATAAAATGAAGGCATTTGGGTTTTATACACAGACTGTAAAAGGAAATGACGAGGAAGCAATTGATGAAGCAATCAACCGGGCCAAAAATGTAAAAGACCAGGCAGTATGTATTATTCTTGATTCCATAAAAGGAGCTGGAGTCCCATATTTTGAACAGTTGGATGCAAATCACTCCGTAAAATTTAATAATGATACGATTAAAAAAGCTACTAAGGATGCAATCAAAGAGTTAGATGAGTTCATTAAGGGAGGTGCCAGGTAAAATGTTTCAATTAGCAGAAAACAGACAGGAAGCAGGAAGAGAATTAAGAGATTGCGTTGTTGAGACATTGCAGGAACTTATGAAGGATGATGACAAAATAACAGCTCTTGAAGCTGATTTGGGTGGAGCAAGTGGATTTACCAAAATTAAAAAGACAAATCCAGAGCGTTTTATTCAGTGTGGAATTGCAGAAGCTAATATGATGGGAGTTGCAGCTGGATTATCTTTGACAGGGTTTAAACCATTTACGCATACATTTGCACCATTTGCGACAAGAAGAGTATTTGATCAGTTATTTTTATCCGGTGCATATGCAGGAAATACAATCAATGTTTATGGCTCAGATCCAGGATTTAGTGTGGCATCCAATGGTGGAACTCATACAGCGTGGGAAGATGTAGCATTGATAAGAGAAATCCCAGGAGCAGTTATCTGCGATCCAGCAGATGATGTACAAATGGAATGGATCATCAAAGAGTTTTTGAAAATGGAAGGAATCCATTATGTAAGGAGTAATCGAAAGGCTGTACGAAATGTATATAAAAAAGGTTCCTCTTTTAAAATTGGACAGGGAAATATTTTAAAAGAAGGAAAAGATATATTAATTATTGCAGCTGGGCAACTAGTTTCTGAGGCATTGGATTGTGCTGAAGAATTAGAAAAAGAAGGATATTCTGTAGAAGTTATAGATATGTTCACAATTAAGCCTTTGGATGAAAAATTATTGATCAAGGAAGCAAAAGGGAAAAGCAAAATTGTAACCATTGAAAATCATTCAATTTATGGCGGACTTGGAAGTGCGGTTTCAGAAGTGATTGCAGAAAATGGAATTTCTGTGCCAGTAAAAAGAATTGGTGTCAAAGAAAAATTTGGACAAGTAGGAACAGCAGAATTTTTACAAGAGGAATTTGGATTGACCGCTAAACAGATAAAGGAAACAATTTGTCAATTTTAAGCTGTGAAGGAGCAGAGTAAAAGTTCTGCTCCTTTTTTGTGATTGTCTCTTCGGACTAGACTCGCTTTGTTTGATAAGGTATACTGTTTAAAGAAGCAAAATCTGAAGAATCATAAAGGAGATACAAAAAATGGATTACAACAAACTGGCATTAGAAATGCACGAACAAAACAAAGGTAAGATCGCAGTACGTTCTAAAGTAACAGTAAAGACAAGAGATGACTTAGTAACAGTAAAGACAAGAGATGACTTAAGTACAGCTTATACACCAGGAGTCGCAGAACCTTGTCGTAAGATCCGTGATAATAAAGAAGAAGTATATCGTTATACAGCAAAAGGTAATTTAGTAGCTGTCGTATCTGACGGAACAGCTGTATTAGGACTTGGAGATATCGGACCAGAAGCAGCAATGCCTGTTATGGAAGGAAAAGCCCTTTTATTTAAAGAATTTGCAGATATCGATGCATTCCCAATCTGTCTTGATACAAAAGATACAGAAGATATCATCAAAACAGTCAAGAATATCGCACCATGTTTCGGTGGTATCAATTTAGAAGATATTTCCGCACCAAGATGTTTTGAGATTGAAAAACGTTTAAAAGAAGAATTAGATATTCCAGTATTCCATGATGATCAGCATGGAACAGCCATCGTTGTAGCAGCAGGATTATTAAATGCCTTAAAATTTGTCGGAAAGAAAATGGAAGATGCAAACATTGTGATCAATGGAGCAGGATCTGCTGGAATCTCTATCTGTAAACTATTATTACAGTTTGGCGCAGGAAATGTTGTCTTAGTTGACCAGAAAGGTGCATTATGTCCAGGAGAAGACTGGATGAATCCAGCACAGAAAGATATGGCAGAGATCACAAACAAAGAGAAACAGACTGGAACATTAACAGAGATCATCAAAGATAAAGACGTATTTATCGGAGTTTCTGCACCAAATATCGTGACAGCCGAAATGGTATCTACTATGGCAGACGATGCGATCATTTTTGCCATGGCAAATCCAACACCAGAGATCATGCCAGATGAAGCGAAGAAAGGTGGAGCAAGAGTTATCGCAACAGGAAGATCCGATTTCCCTAATCAGATCAATAACGTATTAGTATTCCCAGGAATCTTCAGAGGAGCTCTGGATGCAAGAGCTGGACAGATCACAGAAGAGATGAAGATGGCAGCAGCAAGAGCGATCGCAAGTATCATCAGTGATGATGAGTTAAATGAAGAGTATATCATTCCAGGTGCATTTGATGAAAGAGTCTGCAAAGCAGTAGCCAAAGCTGTTGCAGAAGAAAGCCAGAAATAAATGATAGAATTAAATTAAGTACAAGAGCACTTCTGTTCAAGAAGTATGTTTTATGATATACTATATTGAGTTGTGAGAAAATTTTAGGAGATTTTAGGAGAATTCATTCAATGAAAACAAGTGGAATATTATTGCCAATTTTTAGTTTACCATCAGATTACGGAATTGGATGCTTTTCAAAGGAAGCATACAAATTTGTAGATTTTTTAGAAGAAGCAGGCCAGAAGTACTGGCAGATCCTTCCATTAGGAACGATCGGTGCGGGAAATTCTCCTTATCTTTCGTTTTCAAGTTTTGCAGGAAGTGCATATTATATCGACTTAGAACAGTTACTGGAAGAAGGACTTCTTAAGAAAAAAGAACTCGAATCAATTAAGGAAGAAAACAAGGGCAAAGTTGACTATGAGAAAATCAGAGAAGATCACAGAAAGCTTTTAAGAAAAGCTTATTTCAGATTTCATCCAGATGAAGATTATAAGAAATTTATCAAAGACAATGAATACTGGATCGGGGAATATGCAGAATATATGAGCGAGAAGAAAAGTAAATTCCCAGAAAGTTATTTCTGCTTCTGCCAGTATTATTTCCATAAACAGTGGCTTGCGCTGAAGAAATATGCGAATGACAAAGGAATTCAGATCGTAGGAGATCTTCCATTTTATGTAGCCTTAGATGGAACAGCATTTACATACCACAAAGAATTATTTAAAGTCGATGAAGAAGGAAAGGCAACGGTTGTAGGTGGATGTCCTCCAGATGCATTTGCAGAAGATGGACAGGTATGGTCCAATCCTGTATATGACTGGGAATATCATAAGAAAACAGATTACGAATGGTGGATGAAACGTTTACGTCATAATTTTATGTTATATGATATTTTAAGATTAGACCATTTCAGAGGATTCGATGAATACTTTGAGATTCCAGCAGAAGACGAGACAGCTGTTAATGGAGAATGGGTCAAAGGTCCAGGAATGGATTTCTTTGAAGCAATGAAGAAAGAACTTGGTGAGAAGAAAGTTATCGCAGAGAACTTAGGATTCTTAACAGACAGCGTGCATAAACTTCTAGATGATACAGGATTCCCAGGAATGAATGTTCTGGAATTTGCATTTGGAGCATATGATGACAGCATCTATCTTCCACATAAATACAAAGAAAATAGTGTTGTATACACAGGAACACATGACAATGATACGGTTGTTGGATGGTACGAAACATTATCAGAAGATGATAAGAAATTCTTAGAGCATTATTTAAAATACAGTACGATCGAGAGAACAGGAACAGTACATTTAGACTTGATTTCTCTTGCATTAGAGAGTCGAAGCGATATGGTGATCATTCCACTTCAGGATTATCTTGGATTAGGAAATGAAGCAAGGATCAACACACCATCTACGGTAGGTGGTAACTGGGAGTGGAGAGTGAAAGAAGAGCAGTTAACAGATGAGTTAAAAGAACTGATCAGAACACTGACAATAAAATATCGTACAGTTGCAGAAGAGAATGCGAAGAAAGCAGCCGAAGAAGCACAGCAATAGAAGAAATTGATAGAAGAAAAAGGATGAAAGAATTTGGGAAATCTTTCATCCTTTTTTGCATAGAAATAAAGAAATATGCGTATAAAATAATTGATATTAGATTGTATGGAATATGATGACCATATAAAGCAATAAAATTAGCTTGACGACACAAAATCATAGTGTTACAATTTAGTACATAAAAGCATTGAAGCTTTAAAGTTCAGAAGTTTAAAGCCAAGGAATGCAATCGGGAACGATATTAAGGAGGAGAAAAATATGAGATTAAAGAAAGTCATGGCAACAGGATTAGTTGCTGCATTAGCATTATCCACAATGGTTGGTTGCTCAAGCAAGAAAGACAGTTCAGACCAGAAGAAGATCGGAGTTGTTCAGTTAGTAGAACATGATGCTTTAGATGCATCTTACAAAGGGTTTAAAGATGGTCTTGAGAAAGCTGGATATAAAGACGGAGACAAGATCAAGATTGAATATAAGAACGCACAGAATGAACAGTCAAATTGCCAGACAATTGCCAAACAATTTGTTACAGATAAGTGCGATCTTGTATTAGCGATCGCAACACCAGCAGCACAGGCAATGGCCAATGAATCAAAAGATATTCCGATTTTAGTAACAGCTGTTACAGATCCAGCCGATGCCAAACTGGTGAAATCAAATAAAAAACCAGGAACAAACGTATCTGGAACATCAGATTTAACACCAGTAGCAAAACAGATGAATCTATTAAAAGAATTAATTCCAAATGCAAAGAAAGTTGCAATGTTATATTGTTCTGCAGAAGCAAACTCCAAATTCCAGGTAGGACTTGCGAAGAAAGAAGCAAAGAAATTAGGATTAACAACAGTCGATGCAACGGTATCAGAATCCAGTGAGATCCGTCAGGTTGTAGAATCCTTAAAAGGTAAAGTTGATGCAATCTATTCACCAACAGACAACATGATCGCAGCAGGAATCAATACAGTATCCATGGTAGCAAATGAAGCTAAGATTCCATTTATCGTAGCTGAAGAAGGAATGTGTACAGGTGGAGGACTTGCAACATACGGAGTTAACTACTACAAGTTAGGACAGCAGACAGCAAAGCAGGCAGTAAAGATCTTAGAAGGAAAAGCTGAACCAAAAGATATGCCAATTGAATATCAGGAAAATGCGGATCTGATCATCAATAAAGACACAGTAAAGACATTAGGAATTAAGATTCCAGAGAAGTTAAAAAAAGAAGCTAAGATGGTAACAACACAGAAAAAGAATAATAAATAAGATTTTCTTGCATGTAAGATTACAAGAAGATCAGGAAGTGTCTTCCGATTTGCGGGAGGCACTTCTGTGCATTTAGAAAAGAGGTAGAAAATGGCATTAATTACAAATCTTTATAGTGCATTAGCCCAAGGAACATTATGGGGAATCATGGCACTGGGAGTTTATATTACATTTAGGATCTTAGATATCGCAGACTTATCCTGCGATGGAACATTTGCACTCGGTGGATGTATCAGTGCAATCCTTATTACAAGGGGAGTCAATCCATTTGTAACATTATTATTTGCACTTGTAGGAGGAATGTTAGCAGGACTTGTTACAGGCTGGCTGCACACGAAACTTATGATCCCTGCGATCTTAGCAGGTATTTTAACAATGATCGCATTATGGTCCGTTAATATCAGAGTTATGGGAGGACCAAATGTTTCATTACTTGGAGAAGACACTGCATTTACAAAGGTAATGGATCTGTTAGGAGTAGATCAGACACTGGCAACATTGGTAGTTGGAGTCATTATTGGAATCATTGTGATCGCAGCTCTGTACTGGTTTTTTGGAACAGAGATCGGATGTGCACTTAGGGCAACAGGAAACAATGAATTTATGGTACGTGCTTTAGGGGGAAATACGGATACATCCAAAGTTTTAGGACTGGTGATTTCTAATGGACTGATCTCAGTATCTGGAGCTTTAGTAGCCCAGAACCAGGGATACGGAGATATCAAAATGGGAACAGGATCTATTGTAATTGGTCTTGCATCCATTGTAATCGGAGAAGTTATCTTTGGAAAACGTTTTAACTTTGCTTATATCCTTGCATCACTGATCGGAGGAGCAATGGTATATCGCATGATCATCTCACTTGTTTTACATTTCGGATTAAGTACCGATGATATGAAATTATTCACAGCGATCATCGTAGCATTAGCACTCGGTATTCCTGCTCTCAAATCAAAATATTCACACCGCAGGACACCAGCATAGAAAGAGGGGCAAAGTTATGTTAGAAATTAAAAATGTACATAAAACATTTAATAAAGGAACGATCAATGAGAAAAAAGCATTAAATGGAGTCAATCTTCACTTAGATCCTGGGGACTTCGTAACGATCATCGGAGGAAATGGGGCCGGAAAATCTACAACTCTCAACATGGTAGCAGGAGTCTATCCGATCGATCAAGGAACGATCATTCTAGATGGCAAGGATATCTCAGATCTTCCAGAATACAAACGTGCCTACATGTTAGGAAGAGTATTCCAGGACCCAATGATGGGAACGGCAGCAGGTATGCAGATTGAAGAAAACATGGCAATGGCAAACCGTAGAGGAAAGAAAAGAGGCCTAAGCTGGGGAATCACAAAAAAAGAAAAAGAAATGTTTAAAGAAAAATTACAAATGCTCGACTTAGGACTAGAAGATCGAATGACATCCAAAGTAGGACTATTATCCGGAGGTCAGAGACAGGCATTGACACTGCTTATGGCAACACTGAAGAAACCAAGCCTGCTATTATTAGACGAACACACAGCAGCCCTTGATCCAAAGACTGCGAAGAAAGTACTAGACATCACAGAGAAGATCGTAGCCAGAGATAATCTTACAACAATGATGGTAACGCATAATATGAAAGATGCGATCAATATCGGAAACCGCCTGATCATGATGAGTGATGGAAAGATCATTTATGATGTGAAAGGGGAAGAAAAGAAGAAGCTTAAGGTAGCAGATTTATTGCAGAAATTCGAAGAAGCCAGCGGCGGAGAATTCGCAAACGATAGAATGTTATTATCTTAAATTGTAGTTGGCCAACTGTAGATTTCGAGTATATGATAAAAAATAAATAAACGATCGGAAGAGCAGCTAGAGAATTTTACTCACGTTTTGTACAGATCGCTGATCCGCCGGCTTTCCTTGCGAACTCGCCTTCAAGGGTATTCAAGACAGAAACTCTTTGAGGCTCAAACAACGCACCAAGCCGGCTGCGAACCCGTAAAAAACGTGGCAAAATTCTAATGCTGCTCTTCCGATCGTTTATTTATTTTTTATCATATACCAGAAGTCTAAAGTGTGGACAATTACAAGATTGGAAAACTTAAGTGG
>QWCV01007531.1_pt1 | contig 12554 bp, 10 predicted proteins | sample 1972621 | NCBI WGS metagenome assembly QWCV01 (sample SAMN09866699, study PRJNA288562) | Human gut metagenome isolate pre2_stool, whole genome shotgun sequencing... | isolation source: gut | host: Homo sapiens | place: USA: California
AAAGCAGAACTGAATCTGAAATCAACAAAGTATGATACAAAGGATACAAGAAATAAATCTGACAAAGCAGAGAAGAAGCAGAAGGATGCCAAAAAGAATGTTCAGGAGCTTGAGAAGAAAATAAAGGATAAAAAAGCTTATGTCTCGTCTTTGAAATCACAGATCTCAGCGGCTGCAACAGCGGCACAGCGTGAAGCGGCAGCTCAGGCATCCGCACAGGCAGCAGCTCAGGCTCAGGCACAGCAGCAGGAAGCTCAGGCAAAAGCCCAGGCAGAGGCAAAGAAACAGGAGGAAATCCAGAGTAAATATCAGGCCGCACTTTATACATACAAGACGGAGACTCTTCCGCAGTACCAGCAGCAGCTCTCAGATCTGAATGCACAGTATAATCAGGCACAAAGCGATTATAATCAGGCAGACACCACATATCAGATGGCATTTGCAACATGGCAGGCAGACCCTTCAGATGAGAATACACAGGCTCTGGACAATGCGGAGGCTGCAAGAACACAGGCACAGCTCGCAATGCAGCAGGCACAGCAGACTTATAATGATCTTAAGCAACAGACACCGAAAATGCCGGTACTTTCTGATTTCACAGAAAGCAGTGCAGATTACTCATGGGGAATTTCAGACGGTTCAGATGCAGATGACAGCGATGGGGAAGATTCTTCCTCCTACGGATATGATTACAGTGGAAGTGATGGCGGGACAGTAACTGCGGATACTTCTGCTCTGGAAAGTGCACTTGAGACAGCAAGCGATGAACTTGCAGAGCTTCAGTCAGATCTGGCTTCTGAGAAAGCTATCGCAGAGGCAGATTCCACAAGCCTGACAAAAGAAGAAAAAGAGAAACTGAAAGTAACAGATAATCTTTCCGAACTGGACGCAAAATCAGCAGAGGAACTGGTGAAGGAAGGAAAGAAAGGAATCACCGCGGAATTTAACGGAATCATATCCAAGGCAGATATTAAGCAGGGAGCAGCAGTTACTCAGGGTATGGAACTGTTTACTATTGAGAATACAGACAAGGCAAGTGTGGATGTGACTCTCTCTAAATATGATTATAATACAGTGAAAGAGGGGCAGTCTGTTGAGATTACCTTGGGGGATAATACTTATCAGGGTACTGTAACAAAAATGAGTCATATTGCGGTGCAGAATGAAAAAGGAACGCCGGTCATTTCAGCAACAGTAAGCATTGATAATCCGGATGAAGATATTTTCCTGGGAGTAGATGCAAAGGTTAAGATTTATGCGGCTTCTGCGAAAAATGTGGTGACTCTTCCTGTGGAAGTGGTCAATATCGGAAAAGAAGGCTCCTTCTGCTATGTGATAGAAGATGGACTGGTGACAAAGAGAAATATTACCACAGGAATCAGCTCAGAGGATTATGTGGAAATTACGGATGGAATCAAAGAAGGAGAAGAAGTAATCGCAGATCTGGGTGATTACACAGAGGGAATGGAAGTACAGGCAGTTCCTGAGCAGACAGGAGAGGATGCCGATGAGTAATCTGTATGAATATATCAAGATGGCAGTCCATAATATTATGGCAAATAAGGGACGTTCTTTTCTGACTATGCTTGGCATTATCATTGGCATTGCTTCTGTAATTGCCATTGTATCTGTGGGTGAAGGAACCAAGAACCAGATGAACAGTGAAATTGATGATATCGGCGGCGGGCAGATTGCCATCAGTGTCAGCGATGAGGCACAGACAGATGAGGAGTGGATCACTGCGGATGATGTGGAAGCAATCCGGGCGGTAGACGGTATAGAAGGAGTAAATGTTTCGGATTCATTCAGTGGAGAAACTACCACAGGGAAGGGAAATTTTTCTCTTATGCTGACGGGTGAGGGACCGGATGCAAAGCTGTTAAATAATGCCACCATGAAGCATGGAGTATATTTCGGGGAAAATGAAGTTCAGGAAGCAAAAAATGTCTGTGTGCTTTCCGATGCAGATGCAAAAAGACTCTTTGGCACAGATGATGTGGTTGGAATGACTGTAGATGTCAATTGTTATGGACTGACCAAAAGTCTTCGTATCTGCGGGGTGACAACCCAGAAAGAAAATGGAACCTTTGTCAGTTATACTTATGAGGGAATGCCGGTGACTATTAATGTTCCCTATACTACAATGAATGAATTCACCGGTGTATCCGATTACTTTTTCTCAGTAACAATGCAGGCAGATAAGAGCTTAAACAGTCAGGATGTTGCTGACAAAGTGGTAAAACTGATGGAAAAAAGACATCAGTGTGCAGGAAAAGATTACTTTCAGGTACAGAGCTTTCAGGATATTATGAGCTCTATGAATCAGATGCTGGATATGGTGACTGCTTTTATCTCCTTTGTGGCGGGAATTTCCCTTCTGGTTGGCGGTATCGGCGTTATGAATATTATGCTGGTTTCCGTAACAGAACGTACCAGAGAGATTGGTATCCGTAAGTCACTGGGAGCGAAAACCTCTTCTATTATGATGCAGTTTCTGGCAGAGGCGGCAATTCTGACGGTGATTGGAGGGGTGATAGGAATTGTTCTGGGTGTGATTGGCGGATATGTGATCTGTTCAATCATAAGCAGCAGTATGGGAATGTCCATCACTCCGGGAATCAGCCTGAGTACAATTATGGCGGCGACTTTGTTTTCCTGTGCAGTAGGAGTATTCTTTGGAATTTATCCTGCGAAGAAAGCAGCAAAACTGAGCCCGATCGAGGCTTTGCGGCGGAATTAATGAAAACAGGACTGCGATGGTATTTTGGTGTACCTGTGTACTGATATCATTACAGAATAGTTGTAAATTGTTATAATTTTGCGAATCAAAAGAAAAAAATAAAAAATTCAAAAAAAGTGTTGACAAATGCTCCAGTATAGAGTAGAATACTCATTGTTGTGAGGGACACGAGATAAGAACTTCACAAGGATGTGCGTTTAGCTCAGCTGGATAGAGCGTTTGGCTACGGACCAAAAGGCCGGGGGTTCGAATCCTCTAACGCACGCTAATAAAAAATAAGACAGTGCAAATGCACTGTCTTATTTTTTCAAGGCTTCTAGCGGTTATTTTTTTACTTGACAAGGCTACTTGACCCTTTGGTTAGTTCCGATGGCATAGCCCCGGGAGTAATCATTAAGGAGAAGAAATTTTACATTGAATGTAATTGAGTAAAGCTCTGTCATTCCGATTGTCTTCAGAAATTGTAATGATTTCAACCTTTGGGTGATTTACAATTTTAGGCCAGAAAGATTCTGCAGGTTCCTGTAATACCCCTAAAATGGGAGTCTGCCCATCCAAAAGGTTTAAGATTTTTTTACGAAATAAAGCAGCGTCTGCTTCATGTGGACCAAGTTCATCCATAACAATTAAAGAGCAGTCAGAACACATGGAAAGAATATTGCATCCAAGACGATCAAAGGTATCGGCAGTGTGTTCATCTGTTTTTCCGCATAAAAACAAAAGATTAGATTCGTTTGGGAATTCCTTCTCTTTTAGATGGTACATATGAACTGAATACTGATTCTTTAGATAGTCTTTTGTGCGGACAGTCAGGAATCCATCAGCGGTTTTCTTATAATCATCCAATATCTTTTGGATCAATGTAGATTTTCCAATGTGTTTTTTACCAGTTAAAAATATATGTTGAGTCATAGTAAAGTCCCATTTCATTTTATTTTATAATAGTTCCATAATTGTAACCCACGTATCATTTCTCATGAACTGTTTTGGCTGAGCTGTTTACCGGTAAACAGATAGTTCGTTCACGGCCATAGCGGTCGTGTGTAGTTATCACATCCATTTCAATATCGTAAACAGATTGTAAGGTTTCAGATGTAATGATTTCTTTGGGAGAGCCAAATCCCATAACCTTTCCGGATTTCATGAGAAGAACTTTGTTTCCCACGGAAAAGGGATGCTCAGGACTATGTGTTGACATAATAATGCAATATCCCTGGTTGGCCAGCCCTGAAATTACTTCCATGAGAAGCTGATGATTTGCATAATCCAGATTGGCGGCTGGCTCGTCCATGATGAAGATTTTTGCAGACTGACAGATTGCACGGGCAATTAAAACCAATTGCCTTTGTCCTCCGCTTAAGGAAGTATATTTCCTGTTGGCAAGAGGCAGGGCATTTACTTTCTCCAAGGCAGCAAAAGCTGCTTCCTGATCAGGCTCTTTTGGGGTTTCAAATGCGGAGAAATGAGAAGCACGCCCCATAATTACTATATCAAGAACTGTATAGGCAAATACAGGGGAATGATATTGGGGAATATATGCAATCATATTTGCCAGTGTTTTGGTTGTAAAGTCACTAATATTTTTTCCGGCTATCTTTATTTTTCCATTAGAAACAGGAAGGGAACCTAATATCATGCGGAACAGAGTGGTCTTTCCACAGCCATTAGGACCAAGCAGACAAAGCACATCACCATAGTCTGCGCTGCAGCTGATACCTTTTAAAATATCACCATTGCCGTAACCGCCAAAAACATTTTCAATTTCCAGAAGCATATAATTACGCGCGCTCCTTTCGTTTGATGATAAGATAGATAAAGAAGGGGGCGCCCATGATACTTGTGACAACGCCAAGTGGAAGTTCCATGGACAAAAGGGAACGGGAAACATCATCAACAAGTATCAGGTATCCGCCACCAAGGATCGCACTTGCAGGTATCAGCCTTCTGTAATCAACGCCAACCAGTGCACGTGCCAGATGGGGGATCATCAGTCCGACCCATCCGATCAATCCTCCAAGACAGACTGCAGCGGCGCTGAGTAATGTGGAAGCGACTATAAAAATCAGACGATATTTACGCACATTGATTCCTAAACTTTTGGCTTCTTCTTCATCCAAAGTCAGCAGATTGATCTGCCATCGAAAAATAAAAATCAGACTTAATCCAATGATCATTGGAAGAACACTCCAGGAAAAGGATTTGGTTGTGGTTTTGGTTAAGCTGCCCATAAGCCAGAAAGTAATTTGTTGGAGAACATCATTAGGGTCTGCCACATATTTGATCATTGTGACACCGGCATTGCAGAGTGACATGATCATAGTTCCGGTCAGAACAAGACTGAGAGTCTGGGAATGTGCGGATTTTCGGCTGATAAGATAGGATGCGGCTACTGTGGCTACACCACCTGCAAAAGCAGAAAGTTGAATCATCCAGTTGGAAGCTCCGTTTAAAATTGCAAAAGCAGCTCCGAGACTTGCACCGGAAGAAACTCCAAGGATATCCGGAGATACCAGTGGATTGCGAAACATTCCCTGATAGGTTGCACCTGCTACCGAGAGGGAAGCACCAATAAATAAAGCAGACAGAATACGGGGCAGACGGATATTCCAGAATATGGTAACTGCCTGGGGTAAAATATCTCCTTTAAAACCAAATTTTGATAAAAATGCATTTAGTACCTGCACTGGTGTAAGCGGATAATATCCCACCCAGAATGAGAGTACTATAATGATAAACAAAAGTACCAGCATAACCGCCAACAGCAGAACATATCGTCTTTGCCGGGCAGTAGCTGCTTTTTTTTCATTAGCTGTCAGATTCATAATCATTCATCCTTGTAACTTGACTGATCAAATTTACGGTGCTATACTCAGAAAAACCGAATTGTTTTTAAAAACTATTCGCATATACATTATAATACTTAAAAATTGTATAGTCAATTTCAATAAGCGTCAATTATGAGTAATGCGGAGAAAAGAAAGGAGAAAGTTTATGAAAAAGCACAGACAACTTTTGGCTCTGCTTATATGTCTGGTGATGTCAGTCAGTCTTTTAACAGGATATTCTGAAACGAAGGCTGCTACTGAAGAGCCGGCGCAGAGTGGGGAGCAGGATGCCACGCAGGAAACTGCTGAAACCCGTGAGATCACAGACATGGCAGGAAGAAAAGTAACGGTCCCTGCAGCAGAAAATATTGAATCTGTTTTTTCTGCAGGTCCGGTAGCTGCAATTTTTCTGTATATGGTTGCACCGGATAAGCTTCTTGGGTGGAATTATGAACTGAATGATGTTGAGAAATCTATTATTCTGGACAAATATCAGGATCTTCCTAATTTTGGAATGGGTGATGCTGTCAATTATGAAGCAGTAATTGCTGCCAATCCTACAATTGCTATTAATAGTGGAAAGATTAATGATACAATGGTTTCTGATTGCGATGCGTTATCAGAAAGCCTTGGAATTCCGGTTGTTGCAGTAGACAATGAGCTTAATAATTCTGCGGAAGCTTTTCGTTTTATGGGCGAACTTCTTGGCGTAGAAGATCATGCAGAAGAGCTTGCTCAGTATGCGGAGCAGGTATTTACTGATATTAATGCACTTTCAGATATTCCAGAAGAAAAGAAAGTCAGTGTATACTTCGGTAATGGAGAGGATTCACTGGAAACTGCACCCAGGGGATCCCAGCATGCACAGATCCTTGATGCCATCAATGCAGTCAATGTTGCAGATCTGGAATTGAGAGATGGATCTCGTGTTCAGATTTCAGCAGAACAGCTTCTTGCATGGGATCCGGATGTGATTGTTGTAAATGGTGAACCAAAGGCAGATAAAAGCGGAAATTCTGCAGCAGAAGATATCCTGAGCAATCCTGATTATGCTTCACTAAAAGCAGTACAGGACCAAAAGGTTTATGGAACTCCTAATGCACCGTTTAGCTGGGTGGATCGTCCGGCAGGACCAAATCGTCTGATCGGTATGCGATGGTTCTCAGCATTGATTTATCCGGAATATATTAAATGTGATATCAATGAAGAAATACATAAATTTTTCGATCTTTTTTATCATGTTGATCTGTCCGATGAACAGTTGGAAAATGTTCTGAAAGGAACTTTATAAAGGTTAGGCATGGACGTGGAAAAGGGCTATACAATAAATAAATGAAAAAGAAACGCTGGTTCCGGTAAATACCGGTTCCGGCGTTTCTTTTTATAATTTTCGGATCATTGCGCTTCCATGCAGATCGCATATGGATTAGGAGAACTCCTCCGGTGGCCAGGCGTTCATAGAACAGAGGAAGTGCGGCTGCAGTTGGAGCATAGAGATCTGCGTCCAGAGATACAAAACAAAAAGTTTCATCTGTGACATCGGAAAAGGTATCCGGAAACCATCCTTTGTGGATCACAGTACGTGTAGGATCAGGCATAACATGAAGAACAGAGTCAATATCAGTAGAAGAAAAATCACCTGTTTTGGCACGGGACAGATTACCGGAGGCTTCTATTGTGATATCCTTTTCTGAAAAGCCCTCAAAAGTATCAAAAAGATGGATTTTTCGGTCTGGAAAGGCTGCACTGATCAGGGAAGAAAATTCACCTCGAAAAACACCTAGTTCTGCAACATTTCCCGGAATATCCAATTGATAGATCTGCTCAGATAAAAGACGCATAACAGCAACCCGTGCGTCAAACATGCGAAGGACGGAGGGATCACGAAAAGGTCCGTGATAACCTAAGTTTTCCATCTGCTTTATCATAGAATTGCGCCGTTCTTCATCCAGAACTCCCAGGATGACCAGATCCGGGAGAAGTGCTGCTGCAGTATCCGGAGAACAGACTGGAATATTTCCAATATATGATCCGTGTTTATGGGGGTCATTATCAGCAAAGCACAGGAGCTGACAGGGACTGCTGAGAAGTCTTGCGGTCATTTGTCCAATTTGTCCGGCACCAAATATTACAGTTTTATATACTGATTTTGCCATCATTTTGATGTAGCCTTTCTGTCAGCGCGAACCTGGATCATCTGTCCTGTGATGGAGATGGCGATTTCAGCCGGTGTTTCTGCTTTGATCTCCAGTCCTATAGGTGAGATGATATGGTTTAAATCTTGTTCATTAATGTTGTATTCTTCAATCAGACGGCGAAATACAGCAGCTTTTTTTGCACGGCTTCCAATGACGCCTATATAACATGCAGGTGTAGCGAGAAGCTGTGCCTGTACAATGGTATCATAGGAATGTCCACGTGTCATGACGCAGCAATAATCAGCAGCTGTAATAGAAACATACTGGTCCAGATGGTTGAAATCACAAAGTATTGTTTCAACTGCTCCTGGGAAAAGAGCAGGATTTGTAAATTCCGGCCGGTCATCCAGGACAACACAGCGAAAATCAACGCTTGCAAGGATTGGGACAAGCTTTTGTGAGACATGTCCGCCGCCGAATACATAGACAGTTCCTGAGGTTCCAATCTGTTCAGAAAACAGATCATAATCTTCACTGTGATATCGGTGTGGCTTTGTAGACAAAGAAGATAATACAGAAGAAGGAACATTGGCAGTTCCGATGAGACCGCATGCAGGACTGTAGAGGCTCACACCGGAGGTGGTGAGAAGATCGCAGATCAGCCAGAAATCTTTTCGCTCTTCATAGAATTTTTCAGCAGTTTCCGTGATTTCCATAATAATCGGATCGTTATGATCAAGATACTGGAAAAAGGCCGTAACATCACCACCACAGATCATACCAATATTTTCAACATCTTTATGATTCAGCCGGAATTCATGCTCGCAGGATTCCTTTTTTTCAAGAATATCCAATGCCATACATTCAGCACGATATTCTACAGCTCCACCTCCGATGGTTCCGGAAATTCTGCCGTTTTTTCCGACCAGCATGCGGGAACCGGCACCTCTTGGTGTAGACCCTGAGGATGCTGTAACGGAAACAAGTACAAGATCGTTTCCCTCCAGGAATTGTTGTTTTATTGTCTGAAATAATGTTCTCATATAATAAAATACCTCCTAACTAAATTAAGTGATTTTTCTGCTCCAGTTGTGTACGTCTGCCCGCCTGAACTAAAGCGTGATATGGCAGAGTGATTGTATCATGTCCTGCAGTTTGCGGGCTTGTTCTAACTGCTGCTCATGAGCTTTGCGAGCTTCCGGACTTTTGCATTTACTCATGCTGTCGGCAAATCTTTTTTCTATGGTTACACGCTGTGTTTCCTGAATCAGTTTATCAGCCAGAAATACAATAGCTGCTTCATCCAGCGTGGCTTCCAACAGACCATGGTGCTGTGAAATGATCTGGCTGATCTCAGGATAACCTAACTGTAAGAAAAGTTCACCGCCTGTTTTCGCGTGATGCCTCTGAAGTCTGGCAATATCATGCAGAAGTGCACCGGAGCGAACAAGCTTCTGGTCAAAGATATAACCATTGGATTCCAGCATATTGCATAAACAACAGGCAAGTTCAGTAACAGCATCACTGTGAGCTTGTACATGACGGGGCAGAGAAACAGCATTGCGAAGCCTGAGACATAGTCCGTCATTTAATTCAGGATGAGGCAGTATATAACTGGGATCAGAGAAAGAAATATTATTTTTTTCATTCACTTCCAGATGATAGTAAGAGCCGCAGGGCAGACGAAACCGCTGCCTGCTGTACATATCAGAATGTAATGCATGTAAATAAGAAGAGATTACATCTGTATGAGTTACCACTGCAATATCACCTTCAGAAGCGCAAAGAATCTTATGAACTGCCTGCGAAAAGCGAAAACCAGATGCAGCAGGAGTTTCTGCTCCCGGGATCGGATGATCAGGGTTATTCCCACGCGCTTTATAAATGTCCGGCCATCTCTGGCGTATTTCATCAAAAGAAAGGCCATCCCATTCTCCCAGATTTCGTTCTGACAGATCAGAAACAATGATATGTGGAAGCTCAGGTGCCATATGGCCTGCTGTCTCAACTGCTCTTAACAAAGGACTGCAGTATACCCCTGATATTTTATCGGACAATTCTTCGTTAAGAAGGACTGCCTGCAGATGTCCAAGCATGGATAGAGAGAAATCTGTCTGTCCTACACAGTAAGAATGTTCATCCGGATACTGTGGTTTTCCATGCCGGACCAGATAAAGGTTACGCATTTAAAAACCCTCCGAAACATTCTTCAAATATTTTTTTTGAACAGGAACGTGTTTCTTCTGAAAAACGGGCATATCGTTTCAGAAATTCTTCGCCGTATGGTGTCAGTTCGCTATGGCTTCCCCTTGTACCGCCTTGGCTTCTGATGATCAGAGGTTCATGAAGCTGTGATTCCAGGGTATGGATCAGGTTCCAGCTGGTAGAATAGGAAATGTGCATGCGCTCACAGGCATCGCGGACAGATCCTGTTTCATGGATCAGTGTAAGCAGCGAATAGAGTTTTTCATCAAAAAAAACTTTTTCCCGGGCTAGCTGAATATGGATTTCAGAACGGATCAGACTCTGGTTGTGTATGCGGAGAAGTTCAGCATAATCCTCTGGTGTATCAGCATCATGAATAATACCGGGATCCTTTACATTAAGATAATACATGGGTTCCCCGCAGTTATCCACAGCACCTTTAAGTCCTGATTTTCCGTCATCACTTAGGATGGAATCAATCAGTGTGGAACGGATCAGAATGGGATGACCGGGATTGCCATTACAGACCGGAGTTACAAGGGGACGCCCCAGAGAGAGCATTTGAGTGACTGTCTGGGCTGTGAACAGCGGAACATCAACAGGTGTAAAGAGTACCGTATCCACTTTGTCTTTCAGATACTCAAGTCCGATTCGGACAGAATCAAACATATGAGTGTTTGCATAGTTCTCATTTCGAAGAAAGACTACATTATTGGAAGCCAGGTGGCATTCCAGAACATCTGCATGATATCCGGTTACCACTACTACTTTGGAGATTCCGGCCTGCCGGAAATTATTGATCACGCGCTGTGCGATGGAAATGGAGCCAAGCTGAAGCATGGGTTTAAAGTCTCCCATTCGTGATGATTTCCCCGCAGCCACGATGAGGGCGCCTGTCTGCATTTAGATACCTCCTTCTTTCAATGATATTATACAAATTTGATATTATTATAACATATAAAAGAATAAAAATAGTTAAAATTTTAAATAAAACAAAATAAAATTGTCTGCAATATATAAAATAGCCAACTATTAATTATTTGTAATTTGTATAATTGTGCAAAATTATGGTAGTATGGATATATAAAATAACGTGGACAGGAGAACTTTTTTATGGATAAGATTTTTGAGATTACCGCAAAAGAAGTTACTGTACAGGTAAAAGATGAGCGTACAGGGGTTGTATATAACCGGACGCTTCCCATCGATTATTATGAGAATGCAAATGTTTTAAAGCTCAGCGGTGAGAATCTGGACGGGAGCAGCTCTTCCATTGTTTTCTATTCCGCCAGAGGAATAGAGAGACTGAAAGATCTGACAGGCAGGGGAGCTGACCATGATTCGTGCGGAACACATAAGCCTGAAGATCAGTAAGATTGAAATGAATTTTTTTAAAAGGAGGAATGGGACATGATTAAAAAGACATTGAAGATTAATGGTGTTGAGAGAATACTTATTCTTGATAAGGATGAGACACTGGCGCAGGTGCTCCGTGATCACCTTCTTCTTACAGGATGTAAGATTGGCTGCGGTGAAGGTCACTGTGGAGCCTGTAATGTTATTATGAACGGAAAAGTCACAAGATCCTGTATCTACAAGATGAGCCGTGTTCCCGATCATGCAGAGATCACAACCATTGAAGGTGTGGGAACACTTTCTGATATGCATCCAATCCAGGTTGCATGGATGGCATATGGATGCGCACAGTGCGGTTTCTGTTCACCGGGATTTATTATTTCAGCAAAAGTGCTTCTGGACAATAATCCAAGTCCTACCCGTGAGGAGGTAAGAGACTGGTTTAACAAACAGCGTAATCTCTGCCGTTGTACAGGCTATAAGCCGCTGATCGATGCTACTATGGCTGCAGCAGCAGTTATGCGCGGCGAGATGACAAAGGAAGACCTTGTGTTCAAACAGACAGGTGATTCTATTGTTGGAACAAATTATATCCGTCCGTCAGCAGCACAGAAGGTAACAGGTACCTGGGATTTTGGTGCAGATGATGCATTAAAGATGCCATCAGGAACACTTCGCCTTGCTCTTACACAGGCAAAGGTTTCTCATGCAAATATTCTCAATATTGACACAGCAGAAGCAGAGAGTATGCCTGGTGTTGTTCGTGTTATCACAGCAAAAGATATTAAGGCAGCAGGCGGAACCAATAAGATCAATGGTCTTGTAATGCTTCCAAAACACAACAAGACAGACGGTTTCGAACGTCCTGTACTTTGCGATGAAAAAATCTTCCAGTTTGGTGATGCGATTGCCATCGTAGCTGCTGATACAGAAGAGCATGCAAGGGCAGCAGCAGAAGCAGTTAAAGTTGAGATCGAAGAGCTTCCTGCATATATGAATGCAATGGATGCCATCGCACCGGATGCGGCAGAGATTCATCCCGGTATTCCGAACGCATTCTTTGAGACAAACTGTATCAAGGGTCCTGATTTTGACTGGGACAGCATTCCGGATTCACAGCAGGTTGAGATCGAATCTTACTGTTCACGTCAGCCTCATCTTCATCTTGAGCCGGACTGCGGTTATGGTTACATTGACGAAGACGGTATGATAACTGTTCATTCCAAATCCATTGGTATCCATCTGCATATGCCTATGATCGCTGATGGTATCGGTGTGCCAATGGAGAAC
>QWCV01005986.1_pt1 | contig 12522 bp, 10 predicted proteins | sample 1972621 | NCBI WGS metagenome assembly QWCV01 (sample SAMN09866699, study PRJNA288562) | Human gut metagenome isolate pre2_stool, whole genome shotgun sequencing... | isolation source: gut | host: Homo sapiens | place: USA: California
CGATGGCTGTCGATGCCATGAAGAGCGGCAACATTGCTGTCAATCCAAGGGCTTCACGCCAGTGCGATATCGAGATGCTGTATCGCAGGGCACTGTAAAACTTATAAAATACAACATGTAAGGTAACTATTACGAATAGTTACCTTATATGATTATCAACAGTATAGTTAGAGAATTAAAAGCAAACGGAGATATGAGTATGGATTATCTGTCACACAATGTATCTGAAAATTTAAAAAGAATACGCCAGTCAAAGGGCATGAGCTTAGACCAGGTAGCAGAGCAGACCGGTGTGAGTAAAAGCATGCTTGCTCAGATAGAAAAGGGCACAGCAAATCCATCTATCGGAGTGCTTGGTAAAATCACAAGCGGTCTGCGAATTGAGTTTCAAAGACTTATAGATCCGCCGAGAGTGGACTATGCGCTCATATCTCCGGATGATCTGGTTCCGACAAAGGAGCTTTTGGGACAGTACAGGGTATGGACCTGCTTCCCATACGAGGACTCAAGGGAGGTCGAGGTATATCGTATCGACGTGGAGCCGGGCGGCGTGTATACAAGCTGTGGGCACGGCGAGAAAACACGCGAATATCTTACAGTCACAGACGGTGTGCTAACGGTCGAGTGTCACGACCATGTGCAGGAAATCAATAGGGGACAGGTGTATAAGTTTGAGACCGATCAGCCTCATTTGTATCGCAATGATGGTGATAGGGTGGCAAGCTGCATGTGCTTCTTTTTGGATTATACTAATATTCGGTGAGATTTTTAGCCTCTCCTCACCACAGCACTTTTCCCTCTAAAAGCAATACCGATGCTTATAATTGAATTCACACCATTATCGCGCAGCTCCGTGTCGTATTTCTTTGCTTCTATCTGTTGTAGGGCGCTGTCGGCTAATGCAGATAAATCGGTATGTTCATCTTTAGTGTGTTTAAATTCAAAGATAAATCCAGGCATTCCCTTTGTTAAAGGCATAAGCTGAATATCAAATCGACCGAGGCCTGATTCGCGGTTTGAGCGTATCTTGTAGCGGTTTCCAAGTATGGCACAAAGACCAAGCATCATTCCGTGATAGAAGCCTTCATTAGCTCCATCAATAGAAGAAATGCTTTTTACCATAAAATCCTCCAGCAGAGCCTGGAGTTTTTGCGTGTCCTTGGAAAAGATAGCCTGACTGATAGATATGGCAAGGCTATTTTGGTTGGTGCGGTTTAGAACCTCCTTTTCGTAAACAAAAGTAATTTCTTTGTTCGGAATAGCAACGTCACACATGAAATTTCCATCGCTTTGCGGATAAATATTGGCAACCTTCAGGTATCCGGCTACCAGAAGAAAGCTGTATATACTATATGGATTATTCTGAACCTCGGGATAGATAACACCGGTATCAATATAGGCTGCGATTTTTTCACCACAGAGTAGCTTATAAAGGTCTTTGGTAATTTCAGGCGTAGCTGCCTGGATAATTTCTCCGATTATCTCATTGCTGCCGGTGGATTGCCAGAATGCTTTCGGAAAGCAGTTGTCAGAGATATAATTGATTACAGACCATGGATTAAAGATTTCTGTATTGCCAAAACGATATCCATCGTACCATTCGCTGAGCTCATTATATTTATCATCTTTTCCATAGTATCGCAGCATGTCTTTTACCTCTTTTTCAGTAAAACCAAAATAAGAGCTGTAGCCATCATCGAGAATAGAATAGGTTTTCAGATTGTTCATGCCGCTGAAGATACTTTCCTTTGCTACACGCAGTATTCCTGTAAGAAAGCCAAAGGCAAGGTGTGGATTGTCCTTGAGTCCTCCTGAGAAAAAATTGCGCATGAAATTTACAATTTCCGGATAGAAATTGCAGGTATGCCCCTGCTGGATGGGTGTGTCATATTCATCAATGATAATGATACATTCCCTTCCATAATGCTTATGAAGCAGTAATGATAAAAGCTGCAGACCCATCTGACAATCGACTTCATCCCCGCTGTCTCTGGCAAGAAGATGATATTGTTCTTTTTCGTAAGCGGTTAAAACAGAACTTGTCTCAAGCTCGTTATGTCGTATAAATTCTAGAGATATAAGCCTGCGGATTTTCTGAAAGGTTTCTTCCCAGGTCATGCTTTTAACATCTTTGAACGTCAAAAAAATGACAGGATACTGTCCTTGGTGTTTAGTGTAGTAATCGCCGCATTGCCATATCTGTTTGTCTTTGAAATAAACAGATGTATCCTCGTTTGTTTTTTCAAAAAATACGCGCAGCATATCCATATTCAGAGTTTTTCCAAAACGCCTTGGGCGTGTGAAAAGAGATACCATCGGCTTTTTATCCAGAAAATCACGTATCATCAGAGTCTTATCTACATAATAATAGCCGGTGGTTGCAAGCTTAAAATCAGATACACCTATTGGCAGAGATTTATTTTTCGCGAAATGATTCATGTGTATGGTTTCGTCAGGGATTAACCATTTACGTCCTTCCTTTATTGCACCGGGCAATTCACCGTTTTTGCACATCTGTTGGATTCTTCGTACAGAAAATCCCATTGCTTTTGATGCATCTGAGCAAGATAAATATTCCATGTGGCACCTCCGCATAATAATTTAATAGCAATACTTTGATTATATTATATGTCATTATGCGAAATTTAACAACTGTGATTTCACATAGATTTCGCATAACAATGTGAAAATTTCGCATAGATTTCGCCTACAAACGAAATGCTATGTTATGTTATTTATCAGGTGTTATCCTGTGTTTTCATTGGTTATCCTATTGCATATATAGGTTTACCTATATATAATGATGTGAGTTAAGAAACAAATAGTTTCACCAACAACACACAGGGAGAACACAATGCAAACATTAAAGAAATTCATCAAATACTACAAACCCTACAAAACAGTCTTTTTCATAGACCTGCTTTGCGCAACAATAATCAGTGCCATAGATCTGGCGTTTCCGCAGCTGCTTCGCACGCTGACCAAAACCCTTTTTGCAGGAGCACCGGGAAAAATCATTTCTGCGCTGATTCCTATTACAATAGGCCTTTTGGTGGCATATATCATACAGACTGCGTGCAGGTATTATGTGACATATGCGGGGCTCACGGACCGGAGAATCTTTTTATATCGCTTATAAAGATAATCGGTTCGTTCATTTTTCTGTTTATGATAAACCGTATGCTTGCGGTTCCTATGCTTATTCTTGTGGTGCTTATGCTTGTATTTTCATATGGCCAGAATAAGAAAATGCAGGAAACCTTTATGGATAACAGGCGAAAAATCGGTGATATTAATTCGAGTCTTCAGGATACTCTGGCGGGCATAAGGGTGGTGCAGTCATTTGCCAATGAGCGTATCGAGCAGGAAAAATTTAACAGAAGTAATGAAAATTTCCTGATTTCAAAGGATGCAAATTACAGATGTATGGGTAGCTTTATGAGCGGAAATGCATTTTTCCAGGGGATGATGTATCTTGTCACGCTGGTATTTGGTGGTTTTTTGATAGCACATGGAAGGATGGAGGCATCCGACCTTGCTATGTATGCGCTGTATATAGGTATCTTTATCAGTCCTATCCAGATACTTGTAGAGCTGACTGAGATGATGCAGAAGGGGCTTTCGGGCTTCAGAAGATTCTTAGAGGTGGTGGAAACTGAGCCGGATATAGTTGATGCTGCTGATGCAAAACCGCTTAAAAATGTAAAGGGAAATGTCTGTTACGAGGATGTTTCGTTCCACTATAGCGATGATGATACACCGGTGCTTTCGCACGTATCCTTTGAGATACCGGCAGGAAAATCAATTGCGCTTGTTGGACCGTCAGGAAGCGGAAAGACGACAATATGCTCACTGCTTCCGCGGTTTTATGACGTGACGGAGGGCAGGGTCACAATAGATGGAAATGATGTGAGAAAGCTCACGCTTGAGAGTCTTCGCTCGCAGATTGGACTGGTTTCGCAGGATGTTTATCTGTTTGGCGGAAGTATAAAGGACAATATCGCCTATGGAAAACCGGATGCGACGATGGATGAGATTGTAGATGCGGCCAAAAAGGCGAATATACACGATTTTATCATGGAACTGCCGGATAAATATGATACGTTTGTGGGAGAGAGAGGCACCCGATTGTCAGGAGGGCAGAAGCAGAGGATTTCCATTGCGAGGGTGTTCCTTAAAAATCCGCCTGTGCTAATACTTGATGAGGCAACCAGTGCCCTTGACAATGAGAGCGAGCGCTTTATCCAGAAAAGTCTTGAGGAGCTGGCAAAGGACAGAACGACTATCACAATCGCCCACAGGCTTTCGACAATCAGAAATGCGGACGAAATTCTCGTGGTAGCTGACTGTGGCATTGCTGAAAGAGGCACACACGAGGAGCTTTTGGCACAGGACGGAGTATATGCGCGCTATTATGATATGAGCAGGTAGGATTAAGGAAATTTCCACTGATTTATGTTATTATAGCTGCATAAACTAACTATATAGGAGCAGACACTATGCAGGCAATGTTCATAGACGTAGACGGCACTTTAAGCAGTCCGTGCTACAAGGTAAACGGAAAATTTCAGATAGGAATGTCAGATGTGCAGTGGGCAGACTACTGCAGTAAGCATGGTGAGGATACATATGAGTGGTGCCGTCCTGTGATGCAGGTAAAGGAGTATGCCATGAAGGCAAAGGAAAAAGGCACGAAGCTGTATGTGCTTACCACATCAGGCACAAAAATCGAGACAGCTGCAAAGCGCAGATTTTTAGACAGATACTATGCAGGTATGTTTGATGACATCTATGCGGTGGAGCATGATGATGACAAGGTCAGGTTCATTCTTAAAAAAGCAGCAGAGCTTGGGATTGAACCGTCGGACTGTGAGCTTGTGGAGGATACATACCGTATACTTTTGCAGACAGTGACAGAGGGGATTAAATCCACTCACATCACAACGATTCTCACAGGCGGATGCGAACGGTAACCAAAAATTTTCCACGGTCTATAAAGAAATAAAAAAACATATTTCAAGGATGAAAATAATAGAAAGGAGATCCTGTTATGCGTATAGATGCATATAATCAGATAGCCCAGTTGTATGGCGTATCAAGAACAACAAAGACAGCAAAGACACAAAGCGCGTCTAGGATGTCTGATCAGGTATCAATTTCGCAGGCCGGTAGAGATTACCAGATTGCGAAAAAAGCAGTATCAGAGGCTTCGGACATCAGGGAAGATAAAGTCGCTTTGCTTAAGAACATGGTAGACTCCGGACAGTATGAGGTCAGTGGAGATGATTTCGCCAGCAAGCTGTTAGAGAGGTACAACTCTCTGTAATATGATAATCATATCATATATCAAAGGTAAAAGAGGATTTTATAGTGGCTAGTTTAGTGGAAGAGCTTATAAATGTGCTCACAGAGGAAGAAAAAGTATACAGAACACTCGCTGCAAATGGGGAGAAGAAACGTCAGATAATCATAGATGCCGATATCCCTGCGCTTGAAGCACTGACTGATTTGGATCAGCAGGCAGGCGATGAGCTTCTTATTATGAGCAATAAGCAGGTTTCACTTCTCACAGATATTGCCAATGTACTGGGCAAATCAGATGAGAAGATGACAGTCACAAGGCTGATTGGATATCTCGGCACACAGCCGGATATTCAGGCGAAGCTTACGGCAGCGCGCGACAGTCTGATTGAAGCAGCTGCACAGCTGAAAGAAATCAACGATTTAAACTCACAATTACTTGCCCAGGCAATAGAGCTTACAGAGTTTGACATCACCCTGTTCAAGAGCATGAAACAGGCGCCGGAGACCGCCAATTATGACAGAAATGCATATAGCACAGGCGATATCTTAGGCAGCAGCGGTTTTGATGCAAAGCAATAATCATTAACCGGGAGGACAGGGACATGGCAAATGGATTCGGAAGTTTTTACGTAGGCAGTTCCGGACTTAAAAACTCGCAGAATGCTCTTAATACAACAGCAAACAACATGGCCAATGTCAATACGACAGGCTATGTGCGACAGCAGGTAAGATTTTCAGATAAACATTATATCACCAGAAATAACCCTACAGCGGGCACCAACATCCAGCAGAGCGGACTGGGTGTTTCCGTATCGGATGTGGCACATGTCAGGGATATATTCTTAGATAAATCGTATAGGCAGGAGAATGGTCGAAAGGGCTTTTACTCGACACTTTACAGCACCACATCATATGTTGAGGATATCATGCAGGAGATGAACGGTGCTGAGTTTAAGGAGAGTATATCAGAGCTATGGCAGGCTTTTCAGGAGTATGGCAAGGATCCGACGAATTCGACGAATCAGAACCTTATCATCCAAAAGAGCGAGCTTTTTCTGACCAGATGCAATACGGTTTATTCTGATCTTCAGAAATACCAGTCAAATATCAACTTACAAATTAAAGACCAGGTTGACAGAATCAACGAAATCGGCGACAAGATTTATGCGCTCAACCTTGAGATTCAAAAGACAGAGTCAGGCGGTGTAGAGACTGCCATGACAGCGCGCGATGCCAGGGACAGTCTGATTGATGAGCTCGCAGGTTACGCTAAGATAGAGGCTGAGGAGGATTCCACCGGCTACGTGCGTATCAAGCTCGAGGGACAGCAGTTTGTACAGGATAACAAGTGTAACCATATAGGCCTGACCGAGGAAAAGGGTACAGGCTTTTATACACCGTACTGGCCTCATATTACTACACAGGAGAGCTATATGCCGGTGTTTAGCGACGTTGCGCTGCCGTCAGCGCTGGCTGAAAGAGTCGGCTGCACGCAGACCACCAACATAGCAACCAGCCTGAATAATGATATAGGAAGCCTGAAGGCACTCCTTGTATCAAGAGGCTCAGAGTATGGCACCTATGATTTCATGAGCGAGGAGAATTACAGTAGGGTGGAGGACAATGTGGTCATGGAGACACAGGCCGAGATATCATATCTGGCGCGAAACATCATGATGGCCATGAACGATATATTTTGTCCGAATACCACATACACAGCGGCAGACGGTACCACATACACGGTTTTGGATACGGCAAACTGCTCGGTAGGAGCTGATGGCAGCCTGCCACCGCATGAGCTCTTTGCAAGAGAAGGATATGACCGTTACACGCAGATGGAAATAGATGGCAAACAGTTTTATGTATACAATGATGAGACAAAGGCTAACAACTCATCATGGTACAAGCTTGGAAATGTTTCAGTAAATCCAAAGCTTGCAGCGCAGGTGACACTGATGCCGTCATACAAGCAGGACGGATCCGCAAATTATGGTCTTGCAGACCAGATTACAAAGGCGTGGTCAGCAGAGAATCTATACATCAACCCAAAGGATACGTCGAAGTGCAATTTTGAGGGATATTATGACAAGATAATCTCGCATCTCGGAACAAACGGCAGCATATATAAGGCGTCATCAGACACTATGACATCGACAGCAGCGGCCATAGACAACCAGAGAAACCAGATAATGGGTGTGTCGAGTGACGAGGAGCTGACAAACATGATCAAGTATCAGTCAGCATACAACGCATCAAGCCGTTTTATCACTGTAATCAGCCAGATGACGGAGCTCATAGTACAGCTCATATAGTTTTAGGATACGACAAGAGAGTATGAACAGGAGGAGTCGATATGGCTTCAACATTTTTTGGATTACATATAGGGTCAAGCGCTCTGAGCTCATTTCAGGTAGCGACCAATACAACAGCCAACAACATAGCCAATGTCAAGACGACCGGATACACCAGGCAGGAGGCTACCCTGCAGGCAAAGGATGCGATAAATGTCACAGCCCGCTACGGAAGCGTTGGCACAGGTGTTACAGTCACCTCAATCAAACAGCAGCGTGACCTGTACTACGACAATAAATACTGGGAAAACAATTCCTGCTATGGACGCTATGAGCAGAAGCTTTATTACATGAACCAGATTCAGAACTATTTTAAGGATAACGGTTCATCGGTAAAGGGATTTTCAAGTGTTTTTTCACAGATGTTTTCAGACCTTGATACACTGCGCAGCAAGCCGTCCGACAAGACAGTGAGAAATCAGTTTATCAGCAGTGCACAGAGTCTTTGTACATATTTCAACCAGATGAGTGACAATCTCTCAAAGCTGCAGGATGACTGCAACGAAGAAATCAGAAACAACGTAGACAAAATCAATTCAATCAGTGAGAAAATTTCACTGTTAAATAAGGAGATTAACCAGATAGAGACAGGAACCGGTGTCGAGGCCAGCTCACTTAGGGATGAGAGGGCGAATCTCATCGACAGCCTGTCCAAGATTGTCAATGTATCTTATAATGAGACAGAGGTGCAAAACACCAATGGAGACAACCTGGGCGGCACAAATTTCTCGCTCTATATAAATGGAGAGAAGGTTGTGGAGGGCAAGGATTACCGAAAGCTCATCTGTGAGTCGTCAAAGACGAAAAACAATCAGACAGACAACGACGATCTGTATAAAATATATTGGGAAGATACTAAGATGGAGTTTTCCGCGACAGCCGGAACCGCAGGGGGAAGCCTGAAAGCTCTCTTTGAGGTGAGAGATGGTGATAATCTGGAGAATTTCAAGGGTAAGGTCACAAAGGCTGATTCGTATTCGCTCACAGTGGAGAATACATCAATAGACAATATAAAATCACTCAATCTGCCTGACAAGGACGGCAAAATCACTGTAAATAATATCAGCTACAGCTATGACAGCTGGGAAGCACAGGTGGATGCACAGGGCAATATCAAGTCTGTAACATTTAATCTGAGCAAGGACAAGGCCATAGCAGACCCTGAAAAGACTGTGGCAGAGGGATATCTTTTAAATGCGGGCTCTGCAATAAATGCGAGGGGAATCCCTTACTATATGACACAGCTCAATGAGTTTGTCAGAAATTTTTCAGAGATGTTCAATCAGATAGAGAGCAAAGGACAGAATCTGAATGGGGATACACCACCTACATTTTTTGAAGCAATCACAAACACAGCCAAGGTATATGATTTCTCGGAATCAGAGGCTTACAGCAAGCTGCCTGATGGACAGACTGCCACAATAAACAGCAGCTCCAACACGTATTACAGGATGACAGCGGCCAATTTCTCCGTAAACAAGGATGTGATGAACGATGTATCGCTTTTTGCGACTTCCACAGACTATGTCAAGACAGATTCATGTGATATAGTTGATGAGTTAAAGAAGCTGCAGTCGGAGAAAACAGTATACAGAGGCGATAAAGCGGAATCATTCCTTGAGACAATCATCTCCAATGTGTCAGTGGATACGGAAAAGGCAGAGACCTACAACAAGCTCTATAGCAATCTGGAGCAGACTATTGCAAACCAAAGGACATCGGTATCAGGTGTGGATGAGGATGAGGAGGCATTAAACCTCGTGAAGTTCCAGTATTCATACAATATGGCATCTAAAATCATATCGGTTATGAACCAGATGCTTGATAAGCTCATAAACGATACGGGCGTGGCATAGAAGCGGGAGGCATAATATGAGAATCACAAACAATATGATAATGGGAAATACCAAGACAAATATCAATTCAACAAAGGTTTTGGTGGACAAATACAATACCCAGATGACTACTCAAAAGAAGATATCCAAGGCATCAGAGGATCCAGTTATCGCAATCAGATCGCTTCGCTTGTCGACCAGCCTGTCGCATCTTGACCAGTACAAGGACAACAATATCCCGGATGCTTCTTCGTGGATGGATGTCACAGAGACAGCCCTTAGCAACATGAAATCACTCCTCACAGATATCCGTACACAGTGTGTAAACGGCTCTACAGATACGCTCACAGCTGATGACAGAAACACTATATTACAGCAGCTTACAGCGCTGTCAGAGCAGGTGTATACAGAGGGCAATGCAGACTACGCAGGAAGAACGGTATTTACGGGCTACCGCACATCATCAAAGCTCACATTCCAGAAGGACACAAAGAGCACATATCAGATAACACAGGAGTTTTCTGCCGCTGATTTGTCAGAGAAGCGGTATTATACAAATGGCGTGACTGTTCCAAATAGTATAAATGCGGCAACACCTGACTGTACCACAGATGTCACAGAGCACAGCTTCCAGAGAATCCGTCTGGGCTACGGTAATACGACAGATGATGTGAAGCTTTCTATCGATGGAAAAGAGCTGACACAGGGCACAGATTATACTGTATACAAGAGTGTGTCTGATTTTGACCCATCAAAGCTCTCTGCTGATGATACGGCATATATACAGGAAACCGGTGAATTTGTTTTTGGTAAAAATGTGGCTGCTTCAATTAAGGATAATGAAAAGAAGCTGTCTGTCACATATGTAAAGACAGGCTTTGACAGCAGTGATGCGAGACCTGAGTATTATTACAACTGCAAGGATATTACAAATGCTGTGACACTCGATGCAGGTGGCAATGTACCTCATGATGCAGCAGGAGATATCATATACTCAGATCCATCAAAGGTAGTGGATTTTAAGTTTTCAAGTCAGGAAATCAAATACACAGTGGCAAACAGCACCGATATCACTGTCAATACACAGGCGAAGGACGTCATGGATACAGGCATCAAGCGCGATGTGGATGAGTTGATTGATGTAGTTCAGAATGCTGTCAATGCTCACGACAAGGTCTCACAGATAAAGAAGATGATGCAGCAACAGCAGTACTCTGACAAGGATTCACAGGCAAAGCTTAAGACATATTTAGAGGCTGCAGAGCAGGAGGCTGACTATGCCGACAACGATTTGCAAAAGACCTACAGCCAGTACATCACACGCTTTGATGATCATTTGAATAAGGTAAATCTGGCACTCACCAATTCGGGAAGCACAAAGAGCCGCCTCACTCTCATCAAGAACAGAGTTGAGGAGCAGCAGACGACCATAGAGGAGCTTAAATCGACCAATGAGGATAGGGATATTTCTGATATAATCATTGATTTTTACGCTATGTACAATGCATATCAGTCCAGTCTGACAGCGGCATCAAAGGCAAACTCACAGACATTGCTTGATTATCTGTAAGGATTTTAAAAACGGTACACAGCTACCGGATTATATAACGCTCGCGGAGCGGGCGAAAAGGAGGAAGCCATGAGGGCAAAAACGAGAATATTTGGGGAAATTGACATCCCACAGGACAAAATCATCACAATGGAGAAGGGGATGATAGGCTTTTCGGAGCTGAAAAACTACACTCTGATATACAATTCGGAGAAGGAGAATGATAAGAAGTCTATCATGTGGCTTCAATCGATGGATGATGGAGATATTGCATTTCCTGTCATGACACCGGATATCATCATGCCGGACTACAAGCCGACGGTCAACGAGGAGCTTCTTGCACCTCTTGGAGATCTGAATGAGGAGAATATGTATGTGATCGTCACTGTAAATGTGCCTAGCGACATCACAAAGATTGCCTGCAATTTAAAGGCTCCTATTGTGGTCAATACCGACAGCAACAAAGCAGCACAGCTTATAGTTGAGGATGACTACAAGGTGCACTTCCCGATTTATGACATCATAAAAGGGAAAAAAGAAAGGGCGGGTGAATAGTATGCTGGCTCTTACAAGAAAAAAGGGTGAATCTCTGGTGATTAATAATGACATCGAGATTACTATTCTGGAAATCAGAGGCGACCAGATTAAGCTCGGTGTAAGTGCACCGAAGGAGGTGCCGATTTACCGCAAGGAGGTTTATACGCAGATACAGCAGGAGAACAGGAAATCTGCGGATGCACAGAATGCACAGGCTCTCAAGGAGCTGTTTGGATAGCTTAAGACAGAGAGTTATATGTCGAAAGTTGCGACCGAAACCAATTGAATGAGAGTTCTATCAAGGCTATAATTGAACCAGTACAGCGATATAACTTTTTTCGCAGTGCTGGTTCTGGAGAAAGTACGTTACATGATTTCCGATGCGGCAGCTGCTGTGGATGTGGAGACTCATGTGTTGCGTTACTGGGAGGATGAGCTGGGACTTGATGTGCCTAGAAATGAACTTGGTCACAGATACTATACGAGAGACAATATAAAACAGTTTTTGAGGATAAAGGAGCTTAAGGAGAAGGGGTATCAGCTTCGCGCAATCCGTGATATGCTTCATTCGGATGCACCGGGTGAGCCATTAAATCCACCGAATCCTGCGGCTATGGAAAAATCCGTGCAGCCTGTAAATTACACGAATATTACAAATCAGACGGTGAAACAGGAGATGTCAGGGTATAATCCGGCATATCACGATGAACTGCCGGGATACAATCATACATATCGAAGCCGCACGGCAGATGAGCGTATGGATGAGTTTCGCGAGCTGATGAGTAATATCGTGGGGAGAGCCATAGCACTGAACAATGAGGAGCTGAGTCAGCAGATATCCACTGAGGTGCAGGAGCGGATATTAAAGGAAATGAACTATCTGATGCGCGAACAGGATATTGCGCAGGAGGAGAGATATAAAAAGCTGGATGCTGCCATACGCGGA
>QWCV01003095.1_pt1 | contig 12519 bp, 15 predicted proteins | sample 1972621 | NCBI WGS metagenome assembly QWCV01 (sample SAMN09866699, study PRJNA288562) | Human gut metagenome isolate pre2_stool, whole genome shotgun sequencing... | isolation source: gut | host: Homo sapiens | place: USA: California
GGTGGAGTCGGTGATCACCTCGCCCAGCAGCTCGGCGAACTTGGCAGCGTGCTCGGCCTCCTCATAGGCGGCCTTCTCCCAGTACAGGCCGATCTCGGGATAGCCCTCACGGTGAGCCACACGGGACATGGCCAGATACATGCCCACCTCGGAGCACTCGCCCTGGAAGTAGCCAAACGGCTTCGCCGTTCGGCGCCGGGGAACAGGCGAAAAGGAGGAAGATACAGGAAATTTCTTTATCCACAAGTGGACATTTTCACACGCTGGAATTTGGCTTTTTGCCACAAAAAAATCCACAAGGGGGATTTGCAAGTGGCAAAGCAAAATGACGCGGGTGTCTACAAATTGAAAAATGGGAATTGGGCTTATCGCTATGTTCTCATGGTGAATGGTGTCCGCAAAGAAGTACGAAAGGCAAAAGATGAATTCGGAGCGCCCTTCAAAACAAAGCGTGAGGCAATCAAGGCGCGGCAAGCAGCCATTGACAGCGCCCAGAACTCCCGCAAGCCAAAGCCCACGGTACGGAAAACGGTTCAAGAGGTCTATCAAGAATACTGTGCCAATGGCCGAAGTGACCGGGCATACACCACCAAACGCAAGCAGGACAGCCTTTGGAAAAATCACCTTTGCGCCCGGTTTGGAGAGCGGTACATTGATGAAATCAGTGCGGCGGAGGTGGTGGACTACTTGACGGAACTGTATTGCAGCCGGGGCCTCTCCTATCGCTATGTGGAGGGCTTCTTGAAGATGTTCTATCTGCTCTTCGGGCAAGCCTATTCCCGGAACTATCTCGATGTGGACAGCTACAACAAGCTCTGTGTCAACAAAGATACGAAAATCCACATGCCAAAACTGAAAACGGATGATGATTTGGATATTGTAGCGTTCAGCCGGGAAGAGCTTGCCATACTGGATGATTATTTCCACGGCACCAATGCGGAAACGGCGTATTTGCTGGGGCGGTATTGCGGTCTGCGTATCAATGAGTGTTTCGGCCTCAAATGGTCAAATGTCGATTTGGAACACGGCACGATTTTGATTGACCGGCAAATGCAATACCAGGAAAGCCGTATCAAGCTGGTGTCCCTCAAAACTCGCAACGCAAAGCGGACAATCCAGATGTGCGACAAATTGAAAGTGTACTTTCAAGAACTGGCACGGCGGCGGGAACATGACCAGCTCCACCTTGCCGATCTGCGGGAACAGAACCAGCGTATCATTGAGGACTTGGACGGTAGCAAAATCCCCTCTACGGAGCTTGTAAACTGTCTGCCAGACGGGAAAATCCAAACGGTGAACTCCATGAAGTACCCCACGCGGGAGATTAAGGCCAAATACGGGATAATGTTCAAATATCATTATCTGCGGCATACCTACGGGACTAGGATGGCAGAAATGAATACCCCCACGCACCTTCTCTGTAACCAGATGGGCCACGGCAATATCCAGGTCACGCAGCGGTATTATATCGCGCTGTCCAGGGCGGGGATTGACATTCTGCGGGAAAACCTCAACCGTCTATAACCAACAACTTTTGAAAAGAACGGGGCCAGAAGTGACAACTTCCGGCCCTGTTTCATCAATTCTCTTCAACTTGGTATCGTGTTTCAATATCTTCTAGGAACATTTTCATACTCTCTACCACATCAGGGGGATTGATAATCGCCGCTCTCTTGCGGAAACCGCAAACCCACGCAAAAAACTGGTCGCTGATTTCCACGTCGGCGGTTACTACAAAATGCTTTTCATCATCCTGCCTGTAAAATACATCGGGGCTTGTTCCAAATCGTTCAATCGCCGTATCAAGCAGCGAATTGATGAAGCGGATACTGACACGCTTCCGATCTCCGCCAAACATGGAGAACACGCGGCGGGTATAGCTCTCCATATCCAGCCCGGCAAACACCTTTGCGCCCTCTCTTGGTTCATCAATGGCCTTTACTTCCTTCATGCGGTCAACGCGGTATCTCCGTATCTCCTGGTATCTATCATCAAACGCCAACAGGTAATAGTTGCCCTCATTTATCAGCAGCTTATATGGGCTGACCTTATAGGTGGCCCCCTTGCGGCGCTCCACCTGTTCGCCCTTGTTTTGAAGTGTATATTTCAAATATTTGAAGGTGATTTTCTGCGGTGTGTGGGGCTTTCCGTCCTGTTTGGTTGCCATAGCCGCATGAATAATACCAACCGTCAGCAACACATTATTGCGGGTCGTTTTCACACGGTCGCAGAGGAACACTTCTTTTTGCAGCTCTTCCGCCTGGTAGATACTGCAAAACTCGCTGATGGTTTTTACAAGTTCCTTGGCCTTGGACGCGGATATAAATTTGGCCGCGTGGACACACTCGGCCAGCAGCCGTAAATCGTCAAATTCAAACTGGCGGGACAGCAACCGATATTTGCCGCCCTGTCCCCCAGCTATGTCCATCCCGTACACATCACGCAGAGCAGCTATATCCCGGTAGATGGCGCGGCGCTCCACTTCAATCCCACAATCTTCCCGCAGATAGTCCACAATGTCCCCGGCGGTGATCGGATGGTTTTCATCTGAATTTTCCAGAAAATATTTCGCTACAAAAAGCGTTTTCACCTTTTGCTTCTCCGCTCTCGCCATGTGTGCCGCCTCGCTTTCCCGGTCTTATATCCAGTGTACCATAAAATCAGGGAAAAGGCAGCAGCGAAGTTATAGGGGGCCGCTCCACCATGAGCGGCCCCCCGCCTGTCAAATAAGCTGTGCATGGTTCTGTATTGCCGTTTCTATCCGCTGTGGCTCGATGCCGATATAGCGCTGTGTTACGGCGGCGGAACTGTGTTGTAGTAGCCTCTGCACCAGGGCAATATCATAGCCATTGGCCTTGTATATCTCGGTGGCGTACCACTTGCGGAAGCTGTGTGTACTGATACCCTCAAAGCCCAGGTAGTCACACACGATATGGAGCTGTTTCTGTATAGCTCGCTCGGTGATAGGGAAAATCAGATCTTCACGGTGGATATTGTGACGCAAGCAATAATTCTCTATGTATTGCTGGATAACAAGCGGAACCGTGAACACGCGGCGCTTGCCTGTTTTCTGCTCGGTGATTTCCAGACGGTATCTGTCACCATCCCGTACAATATCACAAGGCCGCAGTTTCAATATATCGCTGATACGCAAGCCTAAATTCCCTTCCAGCACAAGGGCGGTGGCTATGCGCTCATTGGGGCGGCAACCGCTGAACCCCTCGCGCATGGTCTGGATTATCTCTTTATATTGCTCGGTGGTGAGCGCCTTTGTTTTCTTGTTCATGGTGGCCTCCATCGTCAAAAGTTCGTTATTTCAAGCGGGAAAGTTCGTGTATGATGGGCGGCGGCGGAAAAGTCCCGGAATACCTTGATTTTGGTGTTCGTATTTCTTCACTTATACGAACTTCGGGAATTTGGGTGGGGATTGCTCCCCACCCTTCCCTGTTACCCTGCAAGCACCATCGGCGCGCTGCAATCTAAACAAGCTATGTGAACTTCCTTTGTGGCTCGGACAGAATTGCCACAACAAGGGCAGATATATTTCCTTGTGCTGGACGGGCGCGGCGGCGGTGGTGTCGTTCCTGTTCCGCTGTGTGTCCCTGTCCCGGTGATATGGAACCCGGCAAACTCGTTGCGGCTTATGAGAATGTCGGTTAAACCGTTCTCCAATATGAAGTCCAGCAGTTCGTCAGAGGGGCTTGTGTGGCTCCACCCGTATTTGTCGCTATGCTCCACTATCAGGCCGTGGGCTTCGGCGGCGGCTTTGAAGCGGCGATTGTGGTAGGTGTTGCCCCGGCTGCAATCCTGTATGCCGTTCTCATAGTTGTAGTAATGTACCATTTCGTGAAGCAGGGTCGCGGTCACTTCCTCGATGGGCCGGGCCAGTGTCCCGGCTCCTATGTTGATTTCGTGGGTGCCGCCCAACTTGGAAACCCATGTGTCCTCACGCAAGGAAAAATGGCCGTAAGCGCGGGGCGTGGATTGTATGGTGATGGTCGGTCTTGAAAGTGCATTTTCAAAAAATTCGGCGTTCAGCAGATCGAAAACCTTGTTCAGATACCCGGCCACTCGATTATAGCTTGTCAGTTCTTTCATGTCTTTTTCTCTCCTATTCTTGATTTTGGGGAGAGGGCAAGCTATAATGGTCTTGCCCTCTCCGTGAGGTTTGGGTAAAGCTCTTTGCGTATTGCTTTGGTCGGCTGTCACGCAAGGGGCTTTTCTTTAGGCGCTGATGGAGAAGCGGCGGCTGGCGCTCTGTTTGGTGTATTCCTTATACAGTTCGCCGTGAGCCTTTTTGAAGGCCGTGGTATCAAACCGATTGGAGAGAACCGAAGTCCAGCGGACGATATACTTTCCAGCGGTCATTTCCTCGGTGTCGCGTTCCATCATTTCAGCCTTGATGCTGTCCCGGATGGCCTCTGCCTCTGCTTTGGCTTCCTCAATAACAGCTTCCCACTCGTTCAGCGCCTCGATTTTGGCTACCAGCTCATTCTTGCTCATTGCTCATTCTCCTTTGCTTTTTATTTGGGGTGTTCCCCTTAACTGTCTTTATTATAGCACTAATATCTGGTGCTGTCCATTGACATTTAGCACTAATTTTTAGTGCCGTATTTGTGCACAATTAGCACTTGATTTTAGTGCAATCCCGTGTTAAAATAAGGACAATGGAGGAGGTGCGCGTTTTCATGGCAATCCGCTACAAGGTAGACATAATGGCAAAACTCAAAGAAAAAGGGTATTCCTCTACCAAAATCCGGGAAGAAAAGTTGATTGGGCAATCCTATTTACAGCAATTACGACACGGGGAATTGGTATCGTGGAAAACTTTGGATACTATTTGTACGCTTTTAGACTGTCAGCCCGGCGATTTACTGGAATACGTCAGGGAAGCCCCAGGCGACAGGTAATTTATGGGAATTACAAAAGGCCACTAACGCGGATAACGATAGTACGAAAATCCAGCGCAGCGCAAAAAACAGGAAGCGCGTCGTGACGTTCGCCACGACGCGCCAGCTTCAAGCAATCCTTGGGAGGTGGTATCATGTTCGGAGATACGGATTTGCCCCTTGCCCTTATCATGGAAGAAATACTCGGCTGGGAGAAGAAGCCCGGCGAAAAGGATGAAGAAGAGAAAGAAAACACACAACTTTCATCAACTTCCAAAAAGTCTTGAACACAAAAAGAGAAGTCGGAGAGAAGATTTTACATCTTCCTCCGACTTCTTGATTTAACGACACATCTTTATCAGATCTGCGCGACCATCATTTGAAATAAAGGCGAACGGTCTTATCTATTTTTTCTTTCACGGCCTTATCAAGTTCCTGTTCGGTTTTGACCTGTATCTCCTTGGCGCTGCTGTCTATCACGCTTTGGGCCAGGGCGTCCACCAGGTCGCGGCGCTGCATGAGATAGTCATAGAACCTTTGGCGGCGGCTCTGTTCGTCCTGCCAGCTCTCCTTTGCCCTCTTGTAATTCTCTAAAGCAGTTGGAGCGGAACCGCTCTGTGCGGCAAGGACGTTTTCAATCCAGTGGGTACGGTTGGCCTTATCTTGGCGCTCGAAATCCTACAAAATTTGAAGTAATTCTTTGAACATTGTTGTGTTCCTCCTTCATTGATTTTTTTGAAAGTGTACTTTCAAGTGCGGAAGCGGAAACCCGGCGTACCCCGTGGGGATTATATCTTTCTCTTTTACCCCCTCGGGGCGTGCCGGGTTTCCGCTGGAATTACACTGAAAGCACCAAATAGTAACCTCGCTTTATCCTTTTTAGGACACCGTTATCAATCAGCCTCTTTCTCGCTTTATCATCGGTGTACCCCATTTCTACGAGCTGTTTTGTTGTAAGGGTATCACCCTTCTTTACCGCCCCACACGCGGCAGAAAAACGCCCCTGCACTCTTTTCTTGCCCTTCTCCTTGTTCCGGGCGGCGTTGGTTTCCTGGTTGTATTTTGCCATTTCGCCGGGGGCCTTCAAGTCCCGGTTGTCCACAAATTCAACATCGGTGTTGTAGTCAATCACAAATTTGTAATCGGCGGCGGGTATTGCCCCGGACAGAGGAAATGGAGCGAAACCGCCTACAAAATATTCATTTATCCACTCCGTTATTGCTCTGCAATCCTCTTGTGTAAGGGTGAGGTATCTACCGCAGCGGTCAAACTGATAATACATGGTGGGCCGAACCTATTTCCACATTTTTGAATAGCTGTAACGGCAGGCCCGGCACCGATCTAAAACTTCGATCAGCTTTACTTGCCAGCGCTCCCAGGTCATTGAGCTTCCCGTGAAAAGCGCTCTGTCCTCCTGGTAGTCAACGGAATAGCACCATGTCTGCTATGCGGCAGCGTCCAGTTTCATCCCCACGCCAAAGGTCACCAGCTTGGCTAAACCACTGGGCCAGTACAAGCGGGACAGTAAATCATCGGCGGTTTTATTGTCCTCTTCGCGCTGGCAAAGGCGGATTAAGTCAAGGCTGTCCTGTTCGCTCACTTCTTCCAATCCGTATTTCCACGCCAAAATTTCATACATCAATTTGGTGCGCTGTCCGCCTGTCAGCCGCAGCACATCATCCGCAGCTTGCCCCAGGAACTTCACGCGCTTCTTGACTTTGTTGTACTGGTCAGGGAAGGCCAGCTTGAAGAACTCTTCCCGTTTGGAGCGGTTGTCGTTCCAGACAATCCAATGCCCGGTTCTCTGCTTGCCGTTCTCTTCTGTTGTCACATTCTCCCAGGCAATCGGAAGGTCGCGGAAGGTTGGCTCGGCGGCAGCTTCTTCCAGCGCGGCGGAAGTATCCTCTTCGAGCGGCAGCGGGAGTGTCGGATTATCCACTGACACGTCTGCTAGCTGCTGTGTTTCTTCTTCATTAACAACTTCGCCCCGACACATAATGGCCCGCCAGCGGCTATTTGAAAGTGTGCGCTGCCCGCTTGAACATTGCTCATTGACAAATTCCCATTTTCTCACACACTGAAACGGCTCGTATTTTTTGCTGCCCCGCTTGCTCCACCATAGAAATACTTGTGCAGCCAGTTCATCGCCATCGTCAGTCTGAAATGCAAACCAAATATCATAAGCTACACTTGTCCATCTGCCCTCGTTGCAATCTGCTGAAATATTTTTCAAATCTTCAAATATTTCGCGTTGCTTATCCGTCATTTCTAACTTTAATTCGCTTTCTGTCTTGCCCTCAATTATTACACCTTGATATTCGGCATCAGAATTAGAAGCAACTTTTTTCCCGGATTTACGGGTAGCCCATCGGTGTTGAGTGGTAGTATTGCCAGAACTCGACTGCTTGTAGCTTTTGGACTTTTCGAGCGAAAAGTTTTCCTTGATAAGCTGGTAAAGCTCTTGCGTCTTATCGGTCAAGCCAATGGTATTGTCCCACGGCTCCCATTCGTAAATAAAGTGTCCTGTATCACAAAATAGATCGACTTTGTTTGCCCCGTCCCGTGTGACAGCGCCGGTCTTACAAACAAAACTCGCAGCGTTCTCACTTGCCAACAGATTGATACTGTCAAAAAGCGGCTCTGCCTTTTTCTTGTCTATCCCATAAAACATGTGATAGCCGCCGCCTTGCGAACGTGTTACCTTGTCGGCAAGCTCCTTTGCCGCCTTGAAAAAGGCGCTTTCCGTTTCGACTGTTCCACCTATCTTGTCAAAGTCAATCACAAAAATGTGAAGGTTGCCGAACATGGCATTGTCCAGCCATAGGCTGATACGCAAAACCTTGTTGCTCTTCTCCCAGTTTTCACTGCTCCAAAACCGATAATATTCTGTTAGGGCTTCTTCATAGGAAAGCTCGTAGTATTTGCGTTTATCGCCGTTTTTACTGCCATACAAATTTTGAATTGTATCATCGTAATGGTCGATAAAAACAGGAACTTTTATCAGCCTTCCATTGTGCCAACACTTCTCACCCAAAGTAAAACAGTTGTTGTACTTCGGATTGTCCCCTGCTGGCAACAGGTTCTAATTCGCCATCTTGTATGCTTCCTTTCTTTGTAGATTTAAGCAAACAGTAGGAAGCGTGTTGCCAGCACTTGGCGTTGCTGCCCGGAAGCATAGAACGGAAGCGCTCTACAAGATGGAAGGCCGCAACGCCTTCATCCTACTGCTTGTTTAAGCCTACAAAGGGAATGATGAATTTAAAATCTCTTTTTCCTTTTTCTGTAAATATTATAACATAAAAATTTTTTTGTGTCAAAGAAACGGTTTCGGCCTTGTTTTTGCCTCATTCTACAACAAAGTTGTTGCCTTTGCTCTAAAAGTTGTTGCTGGATGATTGGAAGTTGCTGCTACTTCTCAAAAGTTGTTTCGGGGTTGTCGGTTTTTCTCACAAGTTGAATTCTTGTGCGTGGAGATCTGTTTTTGAAAGTGCAGTTTCAATTTGGAGCGGAACCAGACAACAAAAAAGTGAAGCGGCTGGCAGCACCGCTTCACTCTCAATCATCATAATGGCCTTTGCATTGATAGACTTCGACCTGTCCATCGACCATACGGTAAACAAGTCTGTTCGTATCATCAATGCGTCGGCTCCAATAGCCTGATAAGTTTTCCTTCAATGGCTCTGGCTTGCCAATCCCTTCAAACGGACTTCTGCAAATGTCCTTCAACAAGGCATTTATCTTTTTCAGCGTTTTTCTGTCCTGTCCCTGCCATGACAGGTATTCTTCAAACGCCTGTTCCGTGAATGTGATGTTAGTCCCCATCGGCAAGCTGCTCCAGCTCGTCCATAGACTTGACTACCACCTTGCCCTGTCCGGCCTGCTTGATGCTGTTGCCCAGCGCCCGCATGTTACTATCACTGTAAAAGGGGTCTGCGTAAATCTCAAAGGGGATTTTGCCCTGCCGCAAGGTCTGGCGCACAAAGATGTTAAAGGCCGTTGTCATGCTCATGCCCATGTCGGCAAAGACAGCTTCGGCACGCTCTTTCAGGTCTTTGTCAATGCGGATATTGAGGTTTGTCGTTTCTGCCATTGTGACCACTCCTTTCTATGGCACTACTATTCTATTCCTTTTTACGCGCAATATCAATACTTTGCGCGTAAATTTACATAGTATTCATGTTTGAAAGTGCACTTTCAATTTGGAGCGGAACCGCAGATCACGAGCGGCTGGAAATTTCCCTCACAAGAAGGTCAAGGGGTAGGCTGGGAGTACCCCCGGTGGAGCGGAACAGGAAAGTGCCTCGCGGCAGCGGGGGATGGTTCCGGGAAAATACAGTTGTAATTTCCAGTGGCGGCTTTTCTTGGGTGTTTTCCCGACCGCTGATAAATTACGGAGAACACGACCGGGAACGGAAGCTACGAAAATAGCAACAGGGACAGCTCCGGCTGTCCCTGTTCTTACTCTTCTACTTTTACAATCTCCATAGCTGCGTCCAGCAAAAGATTGATAAGCTCATTACGTGACCTGTTCGTCTTGGCCGAGAGGTCATCTAATCGTTCAATCATTTCTTCTTTCATGCGTACAGATACAACTTTATAGCCATCATCGCCTCTACGGGCGGCCTTCTTTGTGATTTTGATTTCCTTTTCCATGCTGCCACCTCATTTGTAGTTTTAGTTTACCTTGACAGCATTAGTTTTTATATATTATAATATTGTAGTCAAAATAGACTATAAAAATATAGTCTTAAAGGAAGGGGAACAAAATGAAAAAACTACTGTCACTCATGCTTTCAGCAGCGTTCATGGTATCCCTGGCGGCTTGTGGGGATGGCGGAGCTACTACCAGTGATGGCGGCAGAGATACTACCAGCGGCGGAAGTAACTCCATGACAAAAGAGGAAATGTTAGAACAAGCTGAAGCAGTTACCCGTGAAGACTTGTTTGGTGCGGCAGAATCAAATATAGTGAGCGCAAAAGAAACATACGGTGGTAAACTTATCATTTTTACCGCACAGGTTTTGGATATTCAAGATGACCATATTCAACTTGGAGACTCGTCATACATCAATGTGTATCTACCCACCGAAGATATCATGCAAATTGAGAATTATCAGCTCATAACTGTGGTTGGGCAGTTGGGGGATACCATCGAAGAAGTAGAGGAAAATGTGGGTTACGGAATGACCACCACATTGTATTGTTATGAAATGCCGCAAGCTTATCTTGTACTCGACCGATTTGAATATACAGGCACTCTGAAATGGAAGAATGAAAGCTATGAAGATGCGTGGGATATTGAGTACAATGACGACCCGGTTTTGAAACTAATCCGTTTTAATGAAAGTGTAGATTTAAGTGGTTTCGATGAATCATATTGCAATGAGGAAATCACATTTACAGCGAAGGTATTTACTCCAGATTATTTTAATCCAGGTTCATTTTCAGATGCAATCATTATTGAAACAGGAGAATAGAAGTATTTGACTTTTTTGTGCACACATAAACCGAGGGCGGGCGCAATCCCGCCCTTTTCTTTTTGTGCTAATAGGACTTGGCGTAAAGTAAAAGAGGACGGTACACCAGCAGTACCGTCCTCTCTCATTTTGTATTCCATTGTTATCAAGCGTCCTTCTTTTCCTGTTGCTCGTTCTGGGCCTTCTTCTCTTCCTGCTTCTTCTGGAAGGCCGCAAGGTCAATCACCTTGGGGGCATTGTTTCCGAAGTCGGGCAGCTCCTTGTACTTGGGGAACTGCTTCTTGAACCAATCCAGCACAAACTTGTAGGGGCTGGGCTGCTGCTTGGAGCACTCCCTAACCACCTTAAACTGGGCCAGCAGCTCGTCGGCGTTCTTAAACACGCTCATGTACTGCTCCATGTGCTTGTAGGTCAGGTTCTTGGTGGGACGGGCCTTCTTAGGGGCACGGCGGGTCTTGCGGATAATCGTCAGGCCGGGGAAGTCGGCGCGGAGTTGCAGAAACAGCTTGTATTCCTCGGAGTTGGGATTGTTAAGGGCTTCCTCGAAAGCCTTGCTCATGGTGAGGGTGTTGTTCACAAAATCAATCTTGTAAGTGTTTTTCATGGTATTGTTCCTCCTTAAAATTTTGATCTGAATTTTGAGTTGTCTTAAAAGTCCAGGTAGAGGTCGGGGGTATCGCCTTCGCAGAGGGGATGGCTGGGGCGGGCACCTTGCAGGCTGTTGTATTGGTCGGTGAACTCCATTTCCAGCGCTTCATCGGTCAGGCCAGTCAACCGCTCTTTCTCTCTGTTGTACTCTTCATTGGTAGTGCAGAAGTCTAACAGATAGTCAATCATGTAGTCACGGGTGAATTTCATCGTATCAAACTCCTTTTCTGATTTTTGAAAAATACACTTCAAGCAATGCTTACAGATTAGCGGCAAATTTGAGATCGGCGGCGGCTTCGCTGGCGGGAGCAGTTTCCTCGGCGGCGGTGGCCTTGTCCTCGTCCTTCTTGTCCTCGTCCTCCTTCAACTCGGGGAAGGTATCAAGGAACCAGTTCAAGACAAAACGGTAAGGGCTTTTCTGAACAATGGAGAGTTTCTTCTGCGCCTCGAACTCCTTCATCAGCGCGTCGTTCTCCTGCAAGCTGATGTACTCGGCCATCTTCTTATAGGTTCTGTTCTTGGCGTCATTCTTCTTGTCCTTCTTTTTCTTAATGGTCTTGGTAACCATTTCAGTACCAGGGTTCTCCGCAAGGAAGGCTCTCCACTCTCTGTATTCGGGAGTGCCGAAGATACGGGCCTGCTTCGCAAAAGCCTTGGTGACCTGGGCTTTGGTGGCGTCAAGAATGATGATGGTGTTCTTTTTCATGGTGGTAATCTCCTTTTTCATTTTGATTTTGTTTTGAGGGGCTTTGTTTCTTTCTTGTTCTCTGTCCCTCTTTGTGCTTTAAGTATAGCACTGGGAAAAGAAAAACCTGTACTTTAATCAGAACATGTAGTATAATGGGAGCAAGAAAAAAACAGCCGGAAAACGGCTGTAAGATGAAAGGGGAGCGGTGAAAAGCAATCAGCGGCGGGGATTTTTTGCTCTGGCAGCTCAAAAAATCGGTGAAAGTCAAGGAAAACACTTCAAAACTTCTTGATTTTTGTCCCGGCAAAGCAAAAACTTCTCAAAAGTTGTTAATTTCTCTTCATTTTTCGGTATTAAGCGGTAAAAACCGCTTGATATAAGGCAAAAAACTGAATATCCACATGTGGAAAGTTTTCACGGACGGAAAAGAAAGAAATGCCACAAAAATATCCACAATGGAGCGGCGCAGGCGCAAAAAGAGAGGGAACAGGTCTCCCCATTCCCTCTCAAAAAGTGCTTATTTATGTGGTTCTGATTAGCCGAAGTACCGCTTCAGCAGGCCCTCGAAGGCCTTGCCATGCCGGGCCTCGTCGCGGGCCATCTCGTGCACGGTGTCGTGAATAGCGTCCAGGTTCAGCTCCTTGGCCTTCTTGGCCAGCTCGAACTTGCCGGCGGTGGCGCCGTTCTCGGCGTCGACACGCATCTCCAGGTTCTTCTTGGTGGAGTCGGTGATCACCTCGCCCAGCAGCTCGGCGAACTTGGCAGCGTGCTCGGCCTCCTCATAGGCGGCCTTCTCCCAGTACAGGCCGATCTCGGG